>Ga0315279_10005393_pt1 | contig 16624 bp, 7 predicted proteins | sample YL17G06_20_MG_FD_203694 | JGI IMG/M metagenome (GOLD analysis project Ga0315279, IMG submission 203694) | Sediment microbial communities from Yellowstone Lake, YNP, Wyoming, USA - YL17G06_20 | ecosystem: Environmental > Aquatic > Freshwater > Lake > Sediment | place: USA: Wyoming | collected...
GCAACCGGATTCGAACCATCCTGATTGCGTGTCCGGCATCCCTCCAAGTCCAGTGGCGGGATCAGATGCGGGACAAGTTCGGTCTTGAGTTTCGGATCGTAGACAGTGACTTGATGAAGGATTTGCGCCGAACCCGCGGCATTCACGTCAATCCCTGGACTCATTTCCCAAGGCTCATCACCTCCATTGATTTCCTCAAGCGCGAACGTCCACTGCGTCTGTTCAGGGAAGTGCTCCCTGCCGAAGGTGAACCGCCCTATCCCCGTCGCTTTGATTTGATGATTGTGGACGAAGCCCACAACATCGCACCGGCAGGAATCGGCCATTACGCCACCGATTCGATGCGGACGGCGGCGGTGCGATTGCTTACAAGGCATTTCGAGCACAAGCTTTTCCTGTCGGCCACGCCCCATAACGGATATCCGGAGAGTTTCTCGACCCTCCTGGCGCTGCTGGATAGCCAGCGGTTCGCCCCGGGAATCCCTCACGATCCGCAGCAGCTTGCCGCCGTCATGGTCCGTCGTCTGAAGAGCGAGTTACCTCCGCGTTGGGACGGCACCCCCCGTTTTCCCAAACGCACGCTTGAGCCGATTGAAGTTCCCTATACCGAGGCAGAGCGACGTGTCCACAAGGCTCTTCAGCGATACTCAGAACTTCGTCTGCAACGTGCCAGCAGCCACGACGAGGAATTTGCGGCCAAGTTCGTCCTTAAGCTGTTGAAGAAAAGACTCTTCTCCTCACCGGCAGCATTTGCTTCCACATTGGAATGTCATGAGAAATCCATCGCGTCGGCGAGAACAGCGTCTGCCAGAAAAGCAAAGCCGACCTTGAAGGTCCTGCTGCGCCAGGTCGAACAGGCCGAAGAGGAATATGCCGATGAAGAGGCGAACGAGACTTCGACTTCCGAGGCCCTGGAATCCGCCACTCGCCTGTTGTCGGATCTGACCTCGGAGGAGCAGTCCCTCCTCCAGGAATTGCGGACCTACGCAGATAAGGCATCCCGTGTTGCGGACACAAAGGCGGCCACGTTGTTGCGTTGGCTCCAAGATACCGTCAAACCCGGGGGGAAGTGGTCCGATACCCGCGTCCTTATCTTTACCGAATACCGCACAACCCAGAACTGGCTACATGGCCTGATAGCGGCGAAAGACATGGCTGGCGGCGGACGCCTTGAAGTCATGTACGGCGGAATGAAGTCGGAAGAGCGGGAACGAATCAAGGCCGCATTCCAGGCACACCCATCGGTCTCGCCCGTCCGCATTCTCTTGGCTACGGATGCCGCTTCGGAAGGCATCGATCTTCAGAACCACTGCTGTCGTTTGGTACATTATGAAATCCCCTGGAATCCCAACCGTCTTGAACAGCGGAACGGTCGCCTTGATCGGCACGGACAACATTCTCCCGAAGTTCTCGTCTACCACTTTGTCGGCCAGGGATATGACCGGAATGCTATCGATCCTCGAGTGCCTCCAGGCGACCTGGAAGGCGACCTCGAGTTCCTGATGCGTGCCGCCCTCAAGATCAACAACATCCGAGAGGACCTCGGGAAGGTTGGTCCCGTCATTGCCGAGCAGGTCGAAGAGGCGATGCTTGGAAAGCGGACCCGTCTCGACACCGCACGAGCCGAACGGGACGCTGAACCGGCTCGGCGCTTACTCCGGATCGAACGCGACCTTCGCGACCGCATTCAGAAGCTTCATGATCAGCTTCATGAAACCAAACGTGAGTTGCGGCTCTCGCCTGAGAACATTCTCCGCACCGTTGAGATCGGTTTGGGGTTGGCAAATCAGCCGCCGCTGACGAGGGTCTCCGTCACCGGCAACGATGGCAAGATCGTTGACGCCTATCGCCTGCCAGCTATGACGGGAAGCTGGAGCCAATGCCACATCGGCCTGGCCCATCCACACACGGGGCAGGTTCGTCCGGTTGTGTTCGATCACGCGCTGGCCGATGGCCGCGATGACGTAGTTCTCGCACACCTCAATCACCGGCTCATTCAAATGTGCCTTCGACTACTTCGGGCTGAAGTCTGGGCCAGCGGCACCCGCAAACAGCTTCACCGGGTAACGGCACGCCTAGTCAAAGACAAGGATCTCAATACCGTCGCCGTGATCGCGCATGGACGGCTGGTGGTCCTGGGTGGAGACAACCGCCGCTTACATGAGGAAGTCATCAGCGCCGGCGGCTATCTTCGGGAAGGACGCTTCGCACGGATGAACGTGTCCGAGACTACCGCCGCTCTCGATGCCGCGCTCCCGGTGCCGGTTCCACAGGCGGTGCAGCAGCGCCTGCAGAAGATCTGGCCATCCCACAAGGATGCCCTGTCCAGCGCCCTGGAGGCCCGTATGCGCGAGCGGACCAAGAACCTAGGGGACAAGCTGGCCGAACGTGCCGAACGCGAAATTGCCGACATCAAGGCTGTCCTGCAGGAACTCGAGCGTAACATCCGCGAGCAGCTTCACGAGACCCGGCAGATGGAGTTCACGGGATGGTCTACGCCGGAGCGGGATCAGTTCGACCGGAACATGGACAGCATCCGTGTGCGTCTCGACCGTATCCCTCAGGAAATCGAGCAAGAGAGTGAGGCGATCCAAAAGCGGTATGCCTCACCGACTCCTCGGTTGTTCCCGGTGGCCATCACGTATCTTGTGCCGGAAAAGATCGCCCGTGAGATGGAGGGCCGTATCTAATGCGCGGCCACCATGCAGAATGGTTATCGCTGATTGAAATCTCGGGGCCTTTCCTCTCGATTCCGGTGCTGGATTGCGTGTTTCCGCAGGGACTCGATGCCCATGACCCCGAGCACCTGAAGAATCTCAAGATCGCCTATCAGCAATGGGACGATGAAGCCGGACCGGAGGCCGTGCGTTTCAACGCGGCCATGCACCGGGCATGGATCGAATACGTACTGACCGAAACCCTGGGTTACCCCGAGGATCTGCTGAAGAAGGGTCAAGGCCTGCCCGCGGGACTCGAAGCGCGGGTTGCCGAACACGGAGAGACGTTGCGTCCGGACTATGCCCTCGTCAATCCGAAGGGCGTTGAGGGCGAAGGCAAGCCGCGGCTGCTGATCCAGGTTCTGCAACCGGATCAGGACCTGGAGAAACCCCTAGCCGGGAGCCGGTGGAAGGCGTCGCCGGACACCCGGATGATGGAGCTGCTCCACGCCACCAATGTCCCCCTGGGTCTCATCACCAACGGCGAACGTTGGATGCTCGTGTACGCGCCGGTCGGAGAGACCACGGGATTCGCTTCATCGTATGCCTCCCTGTGGTTTGAGGAACACATCACGCTCCGGGCTTGGCGTACCCTATTGTGCACGAAACGCTTCTTTGGGGTGCCGCCAACCGACACCATTGAAGGCCTGCTGGCCGAGAGCAGCGAGAACCAACAGGAAGTCACCGATCAACTCGGCCTCCAGGTCCGTCAGGCCGTCGAGGTGCTCGTACAGACGCTCGACCGGATCGATCTGGAACAGCAGCGGGCCGTCCTGCAGGACGTGCCGGCTACGGAGCTTTACGAAGCCTCTCTGACCGTAATGATGCGTCTCGTGTTTCTGTTCTGCGCCGAAGAACGCGGACTCCTGCTCCTGGGCGACCCTCTCTACGACCAACACTACGCCGTATCGACGTTGTCCGCACAACTCCGCGAAACGGCGGATCAACACGGGGAGGAGATCCTCGAACGCCGTTACGACGCGTGGAGCCGGTTGCTGGCCACGTTCCGCGTCGTACATGCCGGCGTGCGGCACGAAAACCTACGGCTCCCTGCTTACGGCGGCAGCCTGTTCAACCCGGATCGGTTTCCGTTCCTCGAAGGCCGTCAGCATGGGTCATCATGGCGCGATACCGCCGCCAAGAGCCTGCCCGTGGACAATCGGACCGTTCTCCACCTCATGGAAGCCCTCCAATACCTGCAAGTGTCGGCCGAGCGGCGGAGATTGAGCTTCCGCGCCCTCGACATCGAGCAGATCGGGCACGTCTACGAAGGGCTGCTGGACCACACAGCCTTGAGAGCGCCTGAGAATGAACCGGTCCTCGGATTGGTCGGCACACGGAAAAAGAACGAGACCAAAGAGCCGGAAGTCTTCCTCAGCAAGCTGGAAGATTTCCGCGCGAAGAGCGAAGCAGCCCTGCTGGAGTACCTGATCGAGGAAACCGGACGCTCCGAAAAGGCCTTGGCGTCCGCCCTGCGCCCCCCGGAACCCGGAACCCCGAACCCGGAACCCGGCTTGCGCATCGCCTGCGGTAACGATGAAGCCCTGCTGCAACGTGTCCTCCCCTTCGCCGGCCTCATTCGCGACGACACCTTCGGGCGCCCCGTCGTCATTCTTCCCGGCAGTTACTACGTCACCCAAGGCAGCGACCGACGTCAGACCGGCACCCACTACACGCCGCGGTCGCTGACGGAACCTATCGTCCAATACACGCTCGAGCCGCTCGTGTACGAAGGTCCGGCTGAGGGCAAACCGAAAGAGGAATGGAAGCTCCGTAGCCCAAAGGAGATCCTCGAACTCAAGGTTTGCGACATGGCCATGGGTTCCGGCGCGTTCCTCGTTCAAACGGTTCGGTATTTGTCGGAACGACTGGTTGAAGCCTGGGAGGAAAGAGAACAAGAGATCGTCAACCACAGATGCACACAGATGGACACAGATGGTGGGAAGGGTGCTCTACAACTCGTAACAGAGAACGTGATGTCCCGGCCGACCTCTCGCAAGCTCGCGCAGACGCTTGAGCAAGGCGAATTGCCGAGCATCGATGAAAATCCTATTGGTGTGAATCGGTGTTCATCTGTGGTTAAGAAAACCCGGATCACGCCGGAAGGAACGCCTTCCACCGGCGACCCGACGGAAACCCTAATCCCCGACAATCCGGACGAACGGCTCATTTACGCGCGGCGCATCATCTGCGACCGGTGTATCTACGGCGTGGACATCAACCCGCTTGCCGTCGAAATGGCGAAACTCTCCCTCTGGCTTATCACCATGGACAAAGGCCGCGCATTTTCGTTCCTGAATCACGCGCTTAAGTGCGGCGACTCGCTCCTTGGCCTGTGGGACGTGGAACAGGTCCGCAAGTTCCATCTCGATGCCTCCGTGCCCGCGCAGGCCGGACTCTGGGGCGACCACATCCATCAGATCTTCGAGTACGCCTTGCAGAAACGCCGCGAACTCGAATCGTTCATGGTCAATGACGTGAGAGATAGCGAAGCCAAAGCCCGGCTCCTGGCCGAAGCCGATGCCGCCATGGACGTGGTCCGGATGCTCTGCGACATCCTCATCACCGCCGCGGTGACCACCGCCGACGGCAACAGCCAACGCCGCGGGACAATGTTGCCCCAGGGATTCGACACCGAACGCGACCGCATCTTCGATGCCATCATGGCCGCCAACAGCCGCGAACAAATCCAATCCGCCGTCGAGGCCGTCCGCTCTCTCATCCCCGAACATCAAAGCAAGCTGAACGCAGGCAATCCGAACTCCAAGAACCCCCGCCGCCCGTTCCACTGGCCTATCGAATTTCCAGAGATATTCTCCCCGGAATCCGGAACCCGAGACCCGAAACCCGGCTTCTACGGTTTTTCCGCCTTCGTCGGCAACCCTCCCTTCATGAAAGGCCATATGATCTCTCACGAATTCGGAGATCCGTATAGAGGGTTTCTGACAGACTGCATTGTCGGTCAGCCTGCTGGCTTAGCCGACTTGTCGGCGTTCTTCATGCGGAGGGGCTGGATGCTTCTGAAACAGACCGGGTTGGTGGGAATGGTGGCGACAAACACGATATCCGAGGGCGACACCAGGCGGCTTGCTCTGGAGCCAGTTGTACAAGAGGGAGGCAACATTGTTTTCTCAAATCCTAACGTGAAATGGCCGGGAAGCGCAGCCGTGATCATAAGTATCGTTGTCTTAGGAAAGCTTCCGTGGCAAGGAAACGCGATATTGAAAGGCAAGGAAGTCTGCAGAATATCAACCCGGTTGGATGTTGAAGAAGAACGTAAAGTCCATATGTTGGCATCAAACGCCGACTTGTGTTTTGTGGGCTCTACCTACTTGGAGATGGTTTCATTCTCAGTGCGAACGAGGCGCGGCAACTCCTGGCGCAAGCGGGGTTCAGCCACGAGGTCATTCTCCCGTATATTAACGGCAAAGAGCTGTACTCTCTGAGCGACTACTCGCCGCAACGCTACGCGATCAATTTCTGGGATTGGCCAATCGAACAGGCCGAACACCATCATGCATTGTTCTGCAGAGTGCGCGATCTAGTGAAACCCGTCAGGGATAAGGTGGACCGCGAACGCAATCGCACGTTATGGTGGTTGCATGCCGAGAACAGACCGGGGCTGTATCACGCCATTGGTCTTGGCGCCAGATTCGCGCGTCACCCCAAGGGCTGGACGGAAGAAGGCAGCTATCCGACGCGGGTCATAGTCAAGGCTAAGACGTCGAATACTTGGGCCTTCACCTTTCTTCAGTCTCACTTCGTTTTCGATCAGGCAATAACAGTCATCGCGCAATGCTCTACCGGACTGTTCGCTGCACTGCAGTCATCTATACACGAGATCTGGGCGCGTAATGCAGGCACCGGCAGCACGATGAAGAGCGATTTGAGATACTCTCCATCCACCTTTGAGACATTCCCCTTCCTGGGTGGCCTTTCACTGCTCGAAAGTATCGGTGAGAGGTACTACTCGCACCGGGAGAACATGATCCGCTCGCTCGCTGAGGGACTTACCCAAGTCTACAATCGCCTCCACACCCCGGATGAACATGCGGACGACATCCAGCGGCTGCGGGAACTGCACGCGGAGATGGATCGTGCCGTGGCGGGCGCGTACGGCTGGACCGACCTCGATCTCGGCCACGACTTCCACGAAACCAAACAAGGCATCCGCTTCACCATCTCCGAATCCGCCCGCCGTGAAATCCTCGACCGCCTCCTCGCCCTCAACCACCAACGCTACACCGAAGAAGTCGCCCAGGGTCTCCACGACAAAGGCTCCAAATCCAAAGCCCCCCGCAAGAACGCGAAGACTGAGCAAGGAGATCTGTTTTGAGCGCCACTCGCCGAGATATCCTGCTCTCCCTCAAGTGGGACAACCCTTCACGCCTGGTCAAAACGTACGCAGAAGAGAGGTTTGCCGAGATGCTCGTGAATGAGGGAAAGTTTCGGCTCTGGCCGCTCGAGTATTTCCGTGAAATCGAGGACCCAAGCCGAAAGGATCAAAGGGAAGGTCAACTCATCACGGGAGGTCCGAAGGGTGTCAGGCATTCCCGTTTTCAAGGCAATCCGAAGTTTCTTTTCTGTGTTTCTGGAGCAGATGTTGACCCGGCATCCCAACGCCGTTTCGGGAAATATGTCGTTCAGATTGGCGACCCGACGCGGTTCGCGCAGGACTTACACGCGTGGCTCAACCAGTCACAATGTGGCGAAATGATTGGTAGTATCGAATGCCTTAAGGTGCTATACGGTGTGCACGATGATCTTGTGTTCAATCAGCATGGGGACAGCTTGATTTACTCAAACAAGCCGGCGGAATACGCACAGGAAAAGGAATACAGGATAGTCCTCATAGGAAAGGCGGACGCCCGCCAGACCAGCTATCTTGACGTGGACTTGGGGTGGCCGCTCCCGTACCTGAAGCGAGTTGAACAAAGAGCTTGATGTGAGCAGGTCAGGCTGGTGAGGCTATGACGAGAGTCGGGTTCCGCAAGACACCCAAGAAGGTGTGAGAAGTGTAGACAACAGACGCAACAGCCCGGGTAAGCGTGCTACCGTGTTTGGAGTGAATGACAACTGGAGATACAGGAATGAGCGATGAACTCCGCAAAGAGGGATTGCCATGGCTGATGAACGAAAGCGAAGCTCGCAGTGCCCTCTTGAGTGCCATTTCCGAGTCCGAGAAGGTGAGGCAGCAAGCACTTTCCGGACTCACAACGATGTTGGGCGCGCTCGACTCTGGGGGATTGAGCCAACTCCTTGCAGTAGAGAACACCAATTATGTGCATGCCCTGCAGTCTCTGGATGACACGCGGCGTGCGATGGTCTTCGACCGTAGTCCGGCTCTTGAATACATGGTGTCCGTTCAACGGAACATACAGGACATGGCTACGGGTCTCGCGGAATCCGTCATCAAGGCACAGGTACGATGGGCGGCGGATACAGTCGAATCCTTCAAGGCTCAGACACAAATGGCAGCGGTTTGCGGACATTCCTTCGATCTGAGTCCGATTCAGGATCTTGCACGATTGAGCAGTACGCTATTCGAAATGCAGAAAGTCACGGCTGTATCCGATCTATTGATCAGCCGACTGGACTGGAATGCCTTAAGTCCAGTTTACGACGTTGATTCATTGATGGTATCGGCAGTTCGAGACACCTTTGAGGGCTTTTCACGAACATATGACGGGCTGTTCCGCGGACTTCAGACACAGGCGCGCGCCGAAACTTTTCGGTTGCCCGATCTGTCGAGGTTGACCGTCCTTGATTACCACAACACCGTGGAGGTACTGGGAGTCCTCGCGCCGGTAGCGGACATACCCGACGTCACCGAGTTCCGCAGGAACCTGAGAGAACAACAGATCCTCGAGTTCGGGAGTGATTTGGAGCGAATGCTCCATGAGCTTAACCCAGCCTTTGCAGACGCGTGGCGTGGAGCAGAGGTCGCTCTGCAGTCAGGACACACCGATCACGAGAGACATTGGTCAGTGTCGATGCGGGAGCTACTCACGCACGTTCTGCACGCCCTTGCACCCGACGACAAGATCAGAATCTGGACCAATTCCCCGCAGAATTTCGATGAGAAGGGGAAACCGAAGCGTGAGTGTCGCATGCGATACATCTGTCGCGGCGCCCTTTCCGCGGGAAAGACGGAGTTTGCAGACTTCCTTGAAAAGGACGTCGGCTGTTTTGTCGGCATCATGAGAATGCTCCAAGGAGGGACACACGGGATGCCCCCAACCTTGCGTTCTGAAGATCTACGGTTTGTACAAGCGAAGATCGAGTCAATGCTGGTTTATCTCCTCAGGATGGCTAAGGAGACCTACGAATGAGTGATGACGTGCGAATCAAGAACGAGTACAGCTATGGGTATTGGTGGGATTCAGTTTGAGCTCCCCGGCAAGATTGAGGGATACCTTGCCACGCTGAGCAAATACTACGCGAACAAGGGGAAATCGCGACTCTTGGACGTGATCGTGAATGGTACGCCTAGTATCTGCGAGGGGTATACCTTTGATAACTGGAACGGCGGCACACATGGCCATGCGCTTACACTTACCGTCCCTGAGGATCTGTTTCTGGAAATCATGGACGTCAAAGAGCAGCTTGCGGCGGAAATCAACAAGGGCATAAACAATCTCAATACCATACAGAGCGAACACGTCGATACTGTCTTCATTGAAACGGAAACCTCGGAAGGCGGTGAATGGCGGGAGAGCTCAGGTCGTCTGCGTCCAAGGATTACCCCCGTTTCGGTTCCTCCGCAGACTCTCACGCGTATCTGGGGCGCGGGCCATGTCCGCGTTTTCCTTAGCCACAAAGCCAAATACAAGAAACAAACGTCCCAACTGAAGGAATGGCTCGGGTTTTGCGGGGTCGCGTGCTTTGTGGCACACGTGGACATCAAACCCACGAAAGAATGGCAACGTGAGATAGAGAATGCTCTTCAGAGTATGGATGCTCTAGTCGCGCTCTTCACGGAAGATTTCCATGAAAGCAACTGGACGGATCAAGAAGTAGGCTTCGCCCTGGGACGAGGGGTCCCAGTGACCGCCGTGTGTCTCGGAAAGGACCCATGCGGCCTCATAGGGAAGCGCCAAGGCCTCCAAGGATGTAGCTGGAAGGATACTGGTGGTATGGCGGCCAAGATATACGAAGTGCTGCATGAACGCCTGCCAGATCAATCGCGGCTCTTTGAGGGCGCACTCGCGGCATACTCTGGATCCATCTCGTTCGCCAATTCCGCCTGGAAAGTGAAGAACGTGCTTTCCACTTTCGACACGCTGACGCCGGTCCAAGTGGAAAGAGTCGTACGCGCGTTGCGGGATAACCGCCAGAATCGCCTCTCGTTCGAGGGACGGAGCAGCCTAGTGCCCTTGCTCGAAAGGTGGACAGGGAGAAGGTGGGAGGTCGACAAGGATAAGGACGACGTCAGGGAGGCCGAAGAAACGCCAATTCCTGACGATGATATCCCGTTCTGACGGACGGCTACGCCGCGCAGAGATAACATGTGTTGAAAGACTTCTCTGATGGGAACACAATGCCATAGAGATACCCAGGAGAAACTGAACCGTGCCGGATCGAAGGAATCGTGAGACCGTGAGCGACCGCATTCTGGGTTTGCTGAGTCGGACTGAAGGCAAGACGCTCGAATTCAAGCGCGACCTGTCGTCGCCCGAGAAGGTGTTGAAGACGTTGGTGGCTTTCGCCAATACGGCGGGCGGGACGCTGGTCATCGGCGTTGAGGACAAGACCCGTCATGTGCGCGGCGTATTGGACGCTCTGGCGACGGAGGAGCGGCTGGCGAGCCTGATTGCCGACGGGATCGAGCCGATACTAATGCCGGAAATCGAGGTCTTGCCATGGCGGCGGGCTGAAATTGTGGCGGTGGAGGTGCATCCGAGTCCAAACCGTCCGCATTTTCTGCGGGCGCGCGGGTCGGATCAGGGCGTTCTCGTCCGGGTCGGTTCGACCAACCGGCGTGCAGATGCAGCCACGATTGCCGAGATGCGGCGGTCGGTCCGGCTTGAGTCGTATGACGAACAACCCCTGCCGGAATTCAACTCTGAAGCGTTGGACTTCAGAGTAGCTTCAGAGTTGTTTGCGCGGGTGCGCAAGCTGTCCCGCGGCGACTTGAAAACCTTGCGCTTGGTGACACCCTATCAGGGGCGGCTGGTTCCCACCGTAGCGGGTATGCTCCTATTCGGGCGCGACCGTTTGCAGGCGTTCCCGGATGCCTGGATTCAGGCAGGCCGATTCGGTGGGGTGGACCGAGTGCGCATTGAGGACCACGCGGAATTCCAGCAGTGCCCGATAGAGGCGGTCGAGCGAGTAATTGCTTTTGTCCAAGGCCATATCCGGCGCGGGGCGGAGATTGGGGCTGTTCGACGCGAGGACCGCTGGCAGTATCCTCCGGAGGCTTTGCGAGAGGCGGTTATCAACGCTGTAGTTCACGCCGACTACAGTCAGAGTGGCGCGCCGATTCGTGTCGCGATTTTCGATGACCGTATCGAGATCGAAAATCCCGGTTTGCTGCTATTTGGGTTAACGGTAGACGAGATCCGACAAGGCGTTTCGAAATTGCGCAACCGGGCCATAGGACGCGTCTTTCGCGAACTGGGTCTGATCGAGCAGTGGGGCAGTGGCATTCAACGAATATTGGGGACGTGCCGGGAAGCAGGCCTTCGGGAACCGTCGTTGGAGGAAATTGGGACGCATTTTCGAGTCACTCTGTTCTGTCAGAAGGTACAGTCCCAAACCGCCACGGATGAGGTGAATCAATCCATACTGGAAGTCCTGCGGCAGTCCCGCGGCATTACAACGCAAGGTCTGGCGGATCAAATCGGATTGTCTGCGCGAGCCACCCGGACACGGTTGCTGGCGTTGATTCAGGAAGGATTGGTGATCGAGATAGGCAAATCCGCCCGCGATCCGCGGAAAACGTATCACCTTTCCGCAGAATCGGAACGGAAAGACGAAGCATGACACGCGCGGACGAGAATAGACGCAAGGGACAGAGCATGTGAGCGAAGACAACATCGAGACCACTGAACCGTCCGGTGTGAGCGAGCCGGGCGCGTCCTATTCGCCGATCCTCAAGACACCATCGCATTCCGAGGTCCGCGACATGCTGGAAGGCCTCGTTATCCATGACCTGTTGGGTCCGGCTGGCGGTCTGGACGAGGAAGTGACTGAGGACCGGGTTCGCGAGCGCTACCTTGTGGGGATGCTCGCTCCGCGGCGGGTCTCGGTCGAGGGCACTGAGATTGACGAGATCGCTGTGGCCGGAACGGATTCCTACGACGAAGGAAAGACGGAACAGGGGGTAGCGCAGTCGGGCACGATGTTCCCTTCCTCGATGGGGATGACGTTTGCCGTTGATGGCGAGGCTACTGCCCTTAGGATTACGGCCCGCTGGGGACGGTATTCGCGAGAGCACAGTGAGACGGCAATCGGAGCGGATGGGAAGGCGCTGCTGGTATGGAAGCGGACACAGGTCGAATGCATCTCCGGGCCCGTCGCCTTGAACGAGGGTTTCCTCACTCCTTGGGTGGCCACCGATGAGCAACCGGAAGTCCGCGTGGAGGGGCGGATGCGGAAACAAGGCTCGGATTGGATTGTCACGCTGTTCCTCATCAACGGCCAGAAGGAACCTGATAAGCGGAAGGACGAAGCGTGGCTATTTCAGGCGCAGTTGCTTGTCGAGTCCGCCGATGGCAAGCCGATCTTCCGCAAGCGGCACTCAATGGCCGTGGACCCGAACAAGATTGACCCGCTGACTCGGATGGAAATGGACGCCATGGCGATGCTCTATCGGCAGTACGTCGAATTCGCCGTCGGACATGGCGTGGGTGTCCACGCGGTCGCCTGTCCGGACGATCCGCAACGGGCGGTCCGACTCCAGACCGAGGCCGTTCCCAAGTATGAAGTCCCGATGCAAACGCCGCCCACGGTCGAGGACAATCCCGAAATTGCGGGGCTTGTGTTGGACATGAAGGAACTGTCGGAGACAAGCGATGCGGATTTCGCCGCGAAGCTTGGCGTGTTACCAGACGCTTATCAGAAGTGGATTGGCTGCGAGGCGCAGAGAGCAACCAGTGGCGCCGATGGACTCAGTCTCCACGCCCGAGCGGCCGGCGAAGCTGTGCAGCATTGTCGTAAGGCCCTTGAGCGGGTTCGAGCAGGGATCGCCCTCTTGGCTCGGGATAGGAACGCTGCCGAGGCGTTCCGCTTCGCCAACGAGGCGATGTGGAAGCAACGCGTCCACTCGATATTCGCCAAGCAGGTGAGAAAAGGGCAGCGGAAACTCGAGGACGGCTTGGATGACCTCGATGTTCCTCAGAACCGGACGTGGTATCCGTTTCAGTTGGCTTTCGTCCTGCTGAATCTGCCAAGCATCACAGATCTGCATCATCATGACCGCAGTCATGAGACCGAGGCCGTCGCCGACCTGCTGTGGTTCCCCACAGGCGGCGGCAAGACCGAGGCTTACCTTGGACTAGCCGCGTACACAATTGCCCTCCGGAGGCTCCAAGGTGCGGTGGAGGGCCGATCCGGCGAGCACGGTGTGGCGGTTTTGATGCGGTACACACTGCGCCTCTTGACCCTGCAACAGTTTCAACGTGCCGCAACCCTGATCTGCGCCATGGAAACCATCCGCCGCGCAGACATCGGGAAATGGGGTGAAGCTCCGTTCAGGATCGGCCTCTGGGTCGGCAAACGCGCCACACCGAACACCACTAGACAGTCCCAAGAGGCCATAGCCAGCAGCCATGGCGGGCCGTATGTGGGGGGCATGGGCACGCCGGCTCAACTCACTTCCTGTCCGTGGTGTGGAACGAAGATCAGCGCCGGTAGGCACATCAAGGTGTTTGCCGGGCTAAGCACCCACAATCGTACGGTCATCTACTGTGGCGACGAACTCGGACGATGCACCTTCAGTGAGCGGCAATCTCCTGAGGAAGGGCTGCCGACACTCGTTGTCGATGAGGAGATCTACCGGCGGCCGCCATCATTGTTGGTGGCTACCGTGGACAAGTTTGCTCAGATGCCATGGAAGGGCACGGTGCAGATGCTATTCGGGCAGGTGGACGGAGTGTGTCCACGACACGGGTTCACCTCGCCGGAGATCGAAGACAGTAGCTCACACCCGCGGCGCGGCACCTTGCCAGCGGTCAAGAAGGCGCCTCACGTCCTTCTGCGGCCACCGGACCTGATCATCCAGGATGAGCTTCATCTCATCAGTGGTCCGTTGGGTTCCATGGTGGGCCTTTACGAGACCGCAGTGGATGAACTTTGCTCATGGACTGTGGCAGGAAAGCGGGTACGGCCGAAGGTGATCGCCTCCACAGCGACGATTCGCAGGGCGCCGGATCAAGTCAATAAGCTGTTCCTTCGCGGCCTGGAGGTTTTCCCGCCTCACGGTACGTCTATCGAGGACAACTTCTTCTCGGTTCAGCGTGCTTCGAGCGAGAAGTATCCCGGAAGGAGATATCTCGGAATCTGCGCCATCGGTCGTCGATACCCCGTCGCCACGATACGTGTGTATGTGGCGCTGCTCGCCGCCGCCAAGCGACTCTATGACCAGTATGACGCTCTGGTTGATCCCTGGATGACCCTGGCTGGCTATTTCAACTCGATACGCGAACTCGGCGGTACGCGCCGGCTGGTCGAAGATGACATCCGGTCGCGTCTACGCGACGCAGACAAACGGGGCTTGGCAAAGCGAAGGCCGCCATTCCTGAGAGAATTGACCTCGCGCGTCAGTGGGACGGACATCCCGGTCGTTCTCGATCTGCTGGACATCGGCTTCAACCAGGTTGATGACAAGCGGCGTGAGACACAACGAAAGGCAAACCAACGGGTGGATCTGCCGGACCCGCTGGACGTCGTGCTTGCGACCAACATGATCTCGGTGGGTGTCGATGTGGACCGCCTTGGGCTGATGGCCGTTTCGGGCCAGCCGAAGACAACAGCAGAGTATATCCAGGCCACAAGCCGCGTTGGGCGCCGCTTCCCAGGATTGGTGGTCACGGTTTACAACTGGGCACGGCCGCGCGACCTGTCTCATTACGAACGGTTCGAACACTATCACGCCACGTTCTATCAGCACGTTGAGGCGCTGTCCGTGACGCCGTTCGCGCCGCGAGCCCTCGACCGTGGCCTGTCCGGCGTGCTTGTTGCACTTATCCGGTTGGCAGAAAGGGAGCTGAACGCCAACGAGAAAGCGCGGGCACTGACCCGCGACCATGCTCTGATGGAGGCCGCGATGGAGGCCATCGTCCGCAGGGCAGCCCTTGTCGAGGGCAGCAATGCTATCGGCGATGAGGTCCGCAAGATGCTGAAGGAGCGCCGGGACTTGTGGCTGAGCCAAATCTCCAAGGTCCATTTGGGATACGAAACCAGGGATGACGGGATCACCGTGGGGCTGTTGAAGCCTCCTGGCCGGGACGAGTGGGAACGCTTCACATGTCTGAATTCGCTCCGGGATGTAGAAGGGAATGTAAATCTCATACTGGATGACGGGCATGGCTTCGACGAACCGACTGCACAGCCGGCTGCATCGAGTACCGCGGGAGGCGGGCAATGAACTCGAAGATGAACCCCGTCAAGGTCGGCGACATTCGCCCAAGCCAACTGCTGTTCACGTTTGGGGTCGGTTCGCTGTTGGATCTGCCACACATGTCGGTCATCGTAATGGGGACAGACGACTGGAATACCGGCTACTGCACCCCGATCACGGAGGAACGACTCTTGGCTGCGGTCAAGGCGCGTCTCGGCCAACAAGTGGCTTCTCTGAACCTACCGCCGTGTCTTCCCGAAGACACCGACGATCCCTTCGGCCCACAAGTTGGCGTGCCGGTCGTGCCATTTCCGCGATGGTTCAGATGTCCCCGTTGCGATTTCCTTGGCCGTCTCGACAGTGGTGTCTTTGACCGCGAGAGTAAGCCATACCGGCCGGACCTTACCCGGTACGTCCACATGAACTGCAATAAGGCGAACCGTCCGAGCGTGCTTTCGGTGCGGTTTCTGCTGGCCTGCAAAAACGGACACCTCGATGATTTTCCGTGGGTGTGGTACGTGCACCATGGGGCGGACTGCCCGAAAGGCAGCCCTATACTGAGGATGCGGGAGTTTGGCATCTCCGGCGAGGCCTCAGACATCATCATCCAGTGTGATGCCTGTGATGCGCGCAGGCGACTAGGCGACGCCGTGGGACCAGATGCCGAGGCGCATCTTCCCGAGTGTACAGGAAGACACCCTCACCTGCGAGTCGGGGGGGACGCTGGCTGCGATGAGGCTGTTCGGGTTACTTTGCTTGGGGCTTCCAACAGTTGGTTTCCAATCACACTATCGGTCCTGTCCATCCCTCGCTCCGAAGATAAGGCTGCTCAGCTTGTAGAAGACAACTGGGCCAAGCTCCAGAAGGTCCGGTCTGTCGAGAGCCTGCATGATGCGCGGGAGATGGGTCTGTTCCCGTCGCTTGCCGAGTTCACGGACGATGAAATCTGGCAGGCCGTCGAAAAGAAACGTAGTGAAGACACTGGCTCATCACAGAGTGCTGAAGACTTGAAGACCCCAGAATGGACCATCCTTTCCGCTGCTTCCACGTCCATTGCGACTGCGGACTTCAAGCTACAGGCCATCGCTCCACCCAAAGGTTACGAACGGTTCATCACCAAGACTGTCTTGGTTGAACGTATTCGCGAGGTCGGCGCTTTGCTGAGCTTCACGCGGGTGGAATCGCCCGGAGACTTTCTTGACGGGGCCGAGGTGCCAGTTGAGCGTCAGGCGCCACTCTCCCGCTCAGCGCCTGCGTGGGTGCCTGCATCGGAGGTGCGAGGGGAAGGGTTGTTCCTCCAGTTCAGCCTCCGACAACTCGAAGACTGGCGTGATAGAAAGGCCGT
>Ga0315279_10005394_pt1 | contig 16618 bp, 16 predicted proteins | sample YL17G06_20_MG_FD_203694 | JGI IMG/M metagenome (GOLD analysis project Ga0315279, IMG submission 203694) | Sediment microbial communities from Yellowstone Lake, YNP, Wyoming, USA - YL17G06_20 | ecosystem: Environmental > Aquatic > Freshwater > Lake > Sediment | place: USA: Wyoming | collected...
AGTCTTAATGCTATCCCCGTTGCCAAAAAATGGGAAAAGGCGCCGCCTATTTTGAAGAGAATCGAGGCAGCCAAAAAGGTTTACAAAGCAGGATATGAAGTCAGAATCAGAATAGACCCAATGGTTCCGATAGACAATTGGAAGGAGTCTTATTTGCAATTAGTAGATTTAATTTTCGATGAGTTCGCCCCGGAAAGGATTACCCTTGGTTCTTTAAGGGGGCTTCAAAGTACGATAAATGGATGCTCGGATAAGAGTTGGGTCAAGTATTTGAAAGAATCCTCTAATTGGGGCAAAAAAATTGATTTTAAGACAAGGTTCACCATGTATTCTGAAGTCATTGATTGTTTGAAATCAAAGTATACCTATGAAAAGGTTGCTCTGTGTAAAGAGACAATAGAGATGTGGAATAGTTTAAGAATGAATTACAAACAGATACGATGTAATTGCATCTTTTAATCAATGTTCCAATGAAGAATAAAATGATGGGACCGGTAAATTACAATAACCTGCTTGACAGGATTGCTAATATCCTGGTTGAAGCAAGGACAAAAGTAGTTAGAGAAATAAACAAGGCTCAAGTATTGGCATACTGGGAGATAGGCCATGAAATTATCGAGTTTGAACAGAAAGGAAGGGTGAGGGCAGAGTATGGGGAGGAACTAATAAAGAGACTTTCAGAAGATATGACAGAAAAATTTGGCAAGGGTTTTTCTGAAATGAACCTTAGAAATATGAGGCGATTTTATTTAGAATTTCCAATCCAGATTGAACAGACACTGTCTGTTAAATCTCAAAAATCCGAGACACTGTCTCGTAAATGTATAATTCAGCAGACGGTGTCTGCCAAATTTCAAAAAAGCCAGACAGTGTCTGGCAAATTCGAACCGATGCTCTCCTGGTCATATTATTGCGAATTATTGAAGGTGGAAGAACCCCTTGCCCGTGCGGAAGCAGGAGGAAGTATAAAAGATGTTGTGGAAAGTGAAAAGGAACAACTAAACCACCCTTCTGCAATTCGATAATGGTAGCTTCTATTCGGAATCAGAACTGTTTTATTTGTTCCGACGCCCGTGTTCTTCTAAATACTTCTGCCAGCCATCTGGATTGCAGACATAAATATCTAAGCCTGAGACCTTTTTCGTATATCCTGTTATAGTAAGCGGACTCAAAAGGTAGTTCTTCCCACGGGGGTAGTAGGATCTGAACACCTTCATCGCTGTGGCATCAAACTGTATCGGATCCCACTTGCATTCGATGGCATCGATCTCATCACGATTTCGAACAATGACAAAGTCAATCTCTCGTCCAGCCGTGTCGCGCCAATATTGAATCCTCCATTGATAGACATGTGCTTGTAAATATTCCAGCACTAAGTGTTCCCATAGCACCCCATAGTCATCAGGGCGCAGTGGGTCCCAGCCGCGGCAAAAACTTATAAAGCCGGTATCGAAGGCATAGGCTTTTGGTGTTTTGATGATTTCTTTCTGGCCACCTCCATGAAATGGCCGTAATAACGTTACTGTGTGCGTAGCTTCCAATGCCTGCAAATGATTATCAACGGTGGGGCGGCTGATCCCGAGTGCGCGCGCCGTTCGCGTGATTTCCAGTAGACCCCCACTCTGTTTCATGACGTACTCAAACAGAGCGTTGAACTTATCCGGGTCTCGGAAGGCAAAAAGCCGTTGGATGTCGCGAGCATAAAAAGAGTCCACCCACTCCCTGTAAAAGCCCACTGACTTGGCTTCAAACAAGAGGGCCTCTGGCAATCCACCATGGTAAAGCCGCTTGAGTAGCGGTGTGTTTTGGAACGCAAGCAGTTCGTTCCAAAGAACCGGGGTCAGATGGACAAGGCGCTTCCGTCCTGTCAGAGTGTCCCGGAATTTCCTGCTTGCGGCCAGTGTCGACGATCCTGTAGCGAGAATCTTGAGATGTGAAAAGAGATCGGCGCCGATTTTAAGTAGTCTGCTTGGATCATTGAGCTGATGAATCTCATCAAAGACCACGATTGGACGGGTACAATTGCGATAGAATACCTCCGGGTTCGCCACCATGTCTGCCACAACCGGCAAGTCACAGTTGACATAGTGAATCCGGTCGCTACCCAGGCTTTGCGCCAACGTAGTTTTTCCTGATCGGCGCGCTCCGGCGAGCCAAACGACAGGCGCTTCGCGCCACGCTTCATCAATGCGATGCAACCAAAAGGGTCTTTCTATCATGGAAGCATAGTTAGCATATTATCGGAATAAATGTCAAGTATGATTACGTCTCGAACATCCTGCTTAATTCCCGTTGACTTCCTTTTACAAAACCGGTAACTTTAGTTATCTAAATCAGAAAGGATAAAACTATGGAAGAGAAAAAATTTCAACCCAAAAAGCTTTCTTTGTCAAGTACCAAACAGGAGATGTTGGAAGCTTACAATGCGGTTTTGAAGCAACTGGAAGCCCAGAGAGAGGCTGAACTGAAGCCGGAAAAGAAAATTGAGGAGAAGAAGGCGAAGGAGGTGATTCAGGTTGCAGAATCTTTGTCATCAGAAGGGATTGCCAGGGAGACCAGCAATCTGAAGATAGAAACAGGAAAGATGCTCGCTCAAATTTCTGACCGTCTGGAGGAAGAGATTGGTAAATTCAAAGCGATTCAGAACGCAATCGTATTGAAGGAAAAAGAGCTTCAGGAACTTTATGAGATTGAAAAATCGGCTGTGACTCTGGCGGCCTTAATTGAATCTCAAAATCAGAAACGGCAGGCATTTGAACTCGAGATGGCTGAGAAGAAGGAAGCATTAAGTCAAGAGATTGAGGCTCTCCGTGCTCAGCGGGAGCAAGAGAAAAAGGAATATGAGGAAGAGATCAAGGAACGGGATATGACGGAAAAGAAGAGGCGCGAAAGAGAGAAAGACGATTACGAATATTCTTTTAAAAGAGAGCAAAAGTTAACCAAGGATAAATTTGAAGATGAAAAGTCGAAATTGGAAAAGGAAATCCAGATCAAAAAAGAGCAGATGGAAAGTGAGTTAAAGGAAAGAGAAAAAGCCATTGCCGGACGGGAAGATGAATTGAATGAGCTAAGGAAGAAGGCCAGTGTCTTTCCCAAAGAGATGGAAACCGCTGTTGCCAAAGCCATCAAAGAGACAACAGAAAAGTTGAATCTGGAAGCTAAAAATAGAGAGGAGTTGCAGAGAAAAGAGTTTGTCGGGGAGCGAAATGTTCTTACTACCCGAATTGAATCTCTTGAAAAAAGTGTAAAAGAACAGAACGAACAGATTTCTAAACTCTCCCAACAATTGGAAAAGGCCTACCAGCAGGTACAGGAGATTGCCGTTAAAACCATCGAGGGCTCTTCAACCATCAAGTCCTTTGCCAATCTTCAGCAATGGGTTACCGAGCAGGTGAGAAAGTCCTCTCAGGAGAAGTAATTATTCGGTGTGGTTTGTAAACAATAGATAGGGTGAGAATGAAAAGGTCTTAGGTTTACCTTTAAAATTCGATGAGACAAAAAATGTGGGTTTACAGCCCACCGAAGCCCAAAGTGCCTGATGCCGTCAAGGTGGGAGTGGAAATAAAGGCAATAGAACTGGTAGACGCTGTCCTGAAGCCGGAACACGTTAAGCCCCCACCTAAGAATGCGAAGTGGAACTACATTGTTGATCTTTACACCAAATGGCATCGTAACTACTTCTATTTCTGTGCCAAATACTCCTGTCCGGGTCCAAATGCACTGTCGCCTTTTTTCGACACAGGGTTTGCTCGCCTGGAATACGCCGGCGGTGTAGGCCGACAGAGCCGGTTCAACATGTCCTACATGCGCCATACGGGCAGGTGGTGGGAGATTCGACATGGCCTGTCACTTGAGCAATGTTTAGCGGAAATCAGAGAAGATGGGCTCTTCCACCCCTGAGTTTGTGCTGGTCTTTTTATTACCGCCAACAGAAAACCCTTTAAGATACGGTTCTTCTGGTTCCAGTTTGCCTCCTCACATTATGAGCCGTAAAGGCAAAGGTTTGATCTGACGAAAACATTCAAACCTTGTGTCAGCTTTTTCCTGTACTCGCTATTTTCCAAAATCTCGCCTCAATGCAACATTCCATGGTAATCAACGGAACGAATCCAAGGTTTTGATTTGTTTTTCAGATCGAAGCCATCTGGAAAGGGCAGATCTTGGCAAGATATCCGCAGATTAGAATTTAGTATTCTCCACCCAAGGTTGAATCTAATCCAAGCTCCATGGTTTGATAAAGGAGGATAGCCACCCCTTTTTTGTTCGGTTCACTCCTCCCGAAGATCTTGAAGACTCCTTTCATGTGAGGGACTGGGGGGAAGGTCTTGCGATTGTCGAATTGTCCCTGTGCGAAAACGCTTCCAAACCCCTTGAGTTGCTCTTATTCGATCAAGACCGCCCCAACCCCTATTGTTTCATAGTTTCTTTACACCCTTCCTATTTAGCTGCCCCATTTCACAGAATCGCTGGGTGGGTCATTTTTTTCTTGACAAAGTTTTTGGAATTAAGTATAAATTGGCCATTTTAAATATATTTAATTTCTTAAAATGATCGAACTGGGCGAAAAAGTTAAGGCACTTCGGCTGGCCAACCGGATGACTCTTAAACAACTGGCTAATAAAGCCGGTTGCACTGGTGCCTATCTGTCCCAACTGGAGAGAGGCTATGCAAACCCCTCGGTCATGATGCTAAAAAAGATCGCTTCGGCCCTCCAAATGAAAGTCGTCGATTTTTTCCTTGAATCGGAGGCGGAGAAGAATGATGTGGTTCTCAAGGAAGATGAAAGGGTAAGTATCAATTTTAAGCGTGGAGATGTAAAAATCCAGATGCTCATCCGAAATATTCGAGATAAACGAATGCAGCCTTTTTATACAACCATCGAGCCCGGGGGTGGATCAAAGGGATCTTACTCCCATATCGGAGAAGAATTTGGGATTGTTCTTCAAGGAGAGTTGGAGGTCAATCTGAATGGGAAACCCTATCGAGTAAAAAAGAACGAAAGCTTCTATTTTTCCTCTCAGGGGCCTCATAGTTGGTTGAACCCGGGTAAGAGGAAAACAGTCGTGTTGTGGGTGGTGAGCCCACCCACTTTTTAAGGAAGGGAGGTGAGCAAGGGTTTAGCCTGTTCGATATCAATCAACTCCTTTTTGGTTAGACTGAGATAAAGAGGAGGGAAAACACACTTTGAATCTTTATTTATCTCTTCAAATGTTATTGATTCCATTAAAAAGGAAGGGGGTCTGCCAATGAAAAAACTTATTGTTCTTTCATCTATCGCATTTCTTTTCGTTATTCAAACCAGTTTTGCCCAGGAGCCAATTCGAGTAGGGATCATCCAGCCGCTGACAGGTTCTATTGCCCTCGATGGACAAGCGGCGGTTAATGGGGCTAAGCTGGCTGTCGAGCAAATCAATGCAAAGGGTGGTGTTCTTGGAAGAAAGATTGAATTAGTTGTTGAGGACGGGATGTGTAAACCCAACGAAACAAGAGCGGCGGCGGAGAAACTGATTGCTAAGGATAAAGTTCCTGTCTTCATTGGTGCTTTTTGCAGCACAGCGAGTTTGGCTGCAAAACCGGTTGCCATGAAATATGGAATTCCCATGGTCAATGCCATCTCCACCTCTCCTAAGCTTTTAGAAGATCCAATTAAGTATTACTTCCGGATGCCCCCGGGAGAAAGAGCCCTTGCCAAAGCCTCAGTGAAATTCTTCGTCGATACAAACAAAGTGAAAACTGTATGTATCCTTGCAGTAAACGATGACTGGGGACGGAATGCCACTAAAGACTTTGGCGATCTTTTTGAAGAGTCTGGGGTGAAGATTCTGAGTAAAGATCTATTTTCCCATGGCGAAACCGATTACCTACCCTTCATTACAAAAGTGAAGGGGGTCAACCCTGATGCTATGTTCATTGTCGCTGAAGCCCAAGACGGAGCCTTGCTCATCAAACAGATGAGAGAGCAGGGACTGAAAAAGCCCACACTTGCGACGGGGGCGATTGTGGAGTCCCACTTCATCAAACTGGCCGGAGCGGATAGCGAAGGAATTTATGGAGGGGCGGAATGGGCTCCAGGGATTCAGGACCCTCTAAATGTCGCTTTTGTAAAAGACTACATGATTCGGTATCCACAGCTTGGAACTCCAGGGAAATATCCGGCCGCTGGCTATGACGCTGTGATCATTATCGCTGATGCGGTGAAGAGGGCCGGAGGAACTGATTCAGAAAAGCTCACCAAGGCAATCGAACAGACCAAAATGGACACCCTTCACGGTACTAATTTTCGTTTCGATGAACGACATCGGGGGATTGCCTATGTTGTGGTCACTCGGATCAAAGATGGAAAAGTTCAGGTTATAAGGCACGTACCTGCTGATTAAAAATGGAGAGGTCATGGCGTAAATGCCATGGCCTCTCAGAGGTTTAAACTTAATGTTTGAACAGTTTGTCACCCACATGTTTAATGGCGCGATCATTGGATCGGCCTATGGATTGATGGGGGTAGGACTAACCCTGATCTTCGGCCTCATGAATGTAGTGAATTTTGCCCATGGCGAACTATACATGTTAGGAGCCTTTTTTGTTTATAGCCTCGTTGCAATTCTTCAAGTGAACTATTTCCTCTCAATCTTATTGGGGATGGGTGGAGTTCTGGTTTTTGGAGGGATCATCGAGCGTTTCACTATCAAGCCTATACGGAATGCTCCGATTCTCATGACAGCCCTCGTGACCATCGGTCTTTCTATCTTCCTTAAAAATACTGCTTTAGTCATATGGGGTGGTGTGCCCAAAAAAATACCTAACCCCTTCCCCTCTGCCTCGTTAAAATTAGGATACGTCTATGTGACCCAACCCAGAATATTTGCTCTTTTGCTTACCATCGGCGTCGTCATCCTTCTTCACTACCTTATTAAAAAGACAAAACTTGGGAAAGCAATGCGTGCTACCTTTGAAAATAAGGATGCGGCTGCCCTGATGGGAATTCGGGTTGACCGCATCTACCTCTATACCTTTGCCATCGGTTCAGTCGTGGCAGCCATGGCCGGCATTCTTTTGGGAACGATTTATCTTGTCTATCCAACTATGGGTGAATTGGCTGTATTGAAGGCATTCATTATAGTCATCATGGGAGGGATGGGCAACTTTGTAGGAGCATTTTTCAGTGGCATCATTCTCGGGATCTCCGAAAGTTTAGGGGCTGGTTTTATCTCAACCGGTTATAAGGATGCAGTTGGCTTCGTCATTGTCATCTTAGTCCTTCTCTTTAGGCCGCAAGGACTTTTTGGAGAGTAACGTGGATTGTCTAAAACGGCTTAAGCTCGTTCACTGGGTTGTAATTTTGCTCGCCTTCGCAGCGCCGCTTTTTGTGAAAAGCGGTTATCTGATGCATATCCTTATCGATACAGGATTTTTTATCATTTTAGTGACAGGGTTAAATATCGTCATTGGCTATACTGGAGCCCTGAGCCTTGGGCAGCAGGCATTCTTGGGCATCGGGGGGTATACCTCAGCCCTCTTGATGAAGAACTATCATCTCTCCTATCTTTCCTGCTTGACGGCAGCCGCTCTCTTAGCCGGGATAGCAGGTCTTCTCATAGGGGCAGTCTGCTTGAGACTTCGGAGTCATTATTTCGTAATCGTGACCCTTGCTTTCGCTCTTATTATGGAACTTGTCTGCATCAATTGGGTGGACCTCACTGGAGGTCCCATGGGGATGCCGGGCATTCCATCTCCCACACTTTATATTCCTGGGCTTGTGAATTTCACCTTTCAAACTAAAACCCATTATTACTATCTCGTTTTAGTGATGGTTTTTATCGGCCTCTATGTTACTTACCGGTTGATTCACTCCCGTATCGGCAGAGCTTTCATTGCGATCCGGGAGAATGAAGAACTGGCCAAATCGATGGGGGTCAACACTTTTGGCTATAGCCTTTTTGCCTTCGTCATCTCGAGCATGTATGCTGGGGTGGCCGGAAGTTTCCAGGCGCACTATCTCAACCTGGTGACCCCTGATATGTTTGGTTTCTACAGTATGATCACGATGTTGTTAATGATCGCCATTGGGGGTAAGGGCACCATCAGTGGTCCCATTCTGGGTGCGATCATTATCTCTATGCTGCCAGAGTTTCTCCGGATGGCGGAGATGTACCGGTTGTCTATCTTCGGGTTTCTTCTGGTCATTGTCACTCTCTACATCCCTGATGGGATTATCTACAAAATGATGCCTATTTCCAATGCTCTTGAAAGTTGGAAGGTTAGATTATGGCGGACCTTGAGCTCAAACAGCTAACGATTCAGTTTGGAGGCTTAGTGGCCCTCCAGGATCTTAGTTTCCATGTGGCCGAAGAAGAGATCGTTGCTCTCATAGGACCAAATGGCGCAGGGAAGACGACAGCCTTCAATATCATCACAGGATTCCTCTCTCCGACCCATGGTCAAATCATATACAGCAGGGAAAATATTGTCAGGCTCCCCCCTCACCAAATTGCTTCTAAAGGACTCTTTCGAACTTTTCAGAAGACGAATATTTTCTCCTCAGTCTCCGTTTTTGACGGAGTGATGATGGGTAGACACTCCCGAACAAAAGGTGGATTCTTGAAGATTATTTTCAATACTAATGATGTTCGGATGGAAGAGGAAAAGAGTAAGGAGAAAGTAGAAGCCATTCTTGATTTTGTCGGCCTTGCCCATCGGAAGGATGAAATGGCTAGAAACCTTCCCTCCGGCGAGCAAAGATTACTTGAAATAGCTGTCGCCCTGGCAGGGGAGCCGAATCTTCTTCTCTTGGACGAACCTGCCACGGGGATGAATCCTTCTGAAAAAGAGCGGGTAATGGCACTTATCAAAAAGATCCGATCCAATGGGATCACAATCCTTCTTGTCGAGCATGACATGGGCCTGGTCATGGGTATTTCCGACCGGATTGTGGTTCTGAATTACGGAAAGAAGATCGCGGAGGGCAAGCCGAGAGAGATCCAAGAAAACGAAGAGGTCATCCGGGCCTATCTGGGTGGCGTAGGATAAGAAGAGATGTTGAATATAAATAAGATCAGCGCGTTTTATAAACGGACGCAAGCTCTTTTTGATATTTCCATGGATGTGATACAGGGTGAAATCGTTACCCTTCTGGGTGCCAATGGGGCGGGTAAAACAACCACCCTGAGGACCATTTCGGGTTTACTTGTTCCCTCTTCGGGCAACATAACTTTCGTGGGAAATTATATCGAAGGCCTTTCTCCTGACCTCATTGTTCGATATGGCATCTCGCAGTGTCCAGAGGGCCGTCAAATTTTTGCCCGAATGACCGTTCGGGAGAATCTCGAAATGGGGGCCTATACGGTCAAGGGCCGAAAAATCATTGAGGAAGATTTCGAGGTGGTCTATCGAAGCTTTCCTTTGCTCAGGGAGAGGAAACATCAACTGGCTGGGACGCTCAGCGGTGGCGAACAACAGATGTTAGCCATGGGTCGGGCCCTCATGTCACGGCCGAAGCTGCTCTTGCTCGATGAACCTTCTGCAGGCCTGGCTCCGTTACTCGTTAAGGAAATATTGAATATTATTGAGAGAATACAAAAACAAGGAATCACGGTATTACTCATCGAACAGAACGCAAACATGGCACTAAGCATTGCAAGTCGTGCCTATGTGATGGAGACAGGTAGGATTGTTTTGGAGGGTTCTGCCAAGGAGCTTATGAGTGATGAGCGAGTTAAGAAGACCTACCTTGGAGGTTAGTCTCAAGGGGAAGTTCCATATCCAAGATAGAAAATAAAAAAAGAAGAGGTAAGGAGGATTCAAAAGAGAGAAATGGACGCACCACTAAAAGATATTAGGGTGCTTGAAGTGGCAAAGGCCTTGGCCGGTCCCCAAGTCGGAATGCTTTTAGCAGATATGGGAGCCGAGGTGATTAAGATCGAGGTCCCTCGGATCGGTGATGAGTGCCGGTATTGGTCGCCTCAAATCAAAGGGATAGGCACCTTCTTTTTGGCTTTCAATCGAAACAAAAAGAGCATTACCCTCAATCTAAAATCAAAAAAGGGGACTGAAGTCTTTTACGAACTCGCCAAGAAATCTGATGTGGTGATTGAGAACAATAGAGTTGGCATGATGGACAAATTGGGAATTGGGTATTCCACTCTAAAGAAAATCAAACCGGATATTGTATTTACGTCGGTTACCGGGTTCGGGCAGACTGGTCCCTATGCGCCGTTGCCGGCCTATGAAATTATTGCTCAGGCCATGGGAGGGATGATGGATTTGACTGGTTTTCCTGATGGCCCTCCAGTGAGAACAGGCCCTGGATTGGGTGATATTATTGCGGCATTATACGCCCTTTATGGAACTATGGTCGCCCTTTATCACCGCGAAAAAACCGGAGAGGGACAATATGTGGATGCTTCCATTTTTGATAGTGTGGCTGCAAGTCTTGAAAACGTTATCACCAATTTTGATTTGCTAGGACTCATCGCAAAAAGAATCGGGAGTCGCGTTCGAACGATTGCACCATACAATTGTTATCACGCCAAGGATGGTTACGTTGTCATTGCTGTGGGTAATGACGAGCAATGGAAAAAGTTGACCATTGCGATCGGCCGAAAAGAACTTGCTGAATCTCCTGAATTTGGGGCCAATCCGAAAAGGGTTGAGAATGTGAGGGAATTAGATGGTATTCTTCAAGCTTGGTTAGAGAGACGAACCGTTGAAGAGTCAGTTCAAATTTTAAGGGAAGCTGATGTCCCCAGTGCTCCTGTTTATTCAATTGATCAGATGGTCAAAGACCCTCAATTCGCGGAACGGAAGTTGACACAGAAAGTGTCTTATGAAGGGTTGGATCCTTTCAATGTCATTGGGGTTCTCCCCAAATTGTCATTGAGTCCGGGTGGAATCCATTCTAATCCGCCGAAGTTGGGTGAGCACAATGATGAAATCTATGGAAGATTGCTTGGTTATTCAAATGAAGAGATTCGAACTTTCCAAAGAGAAGGAATTATTTGACGGAAGGAAACGAGGCTAGAAAATGGATTTTAATTACACAGAAGAACAAAGGCAGATCAAAGAAACAGTAAAAAGGTTTGCTGATCAACAGGTCGCCCCTCGAGCGGTTGAAATTGATGAACAAGATGAGTTTCCATGGGACCTCCATCATCAGATGGCTGGAATGGGTTTGATTGCCGCCGGTGTATCAGAGAAATATGGTGGGGGAGAGTTGGATACCATTTCCCAACTCATTGCTACCGAGGAAGTGGGAAGGGTTTCGATTGGTGTTGCGGACATCATCAGTGATCAGCGCCTCTGTTTGAAAACACTCGATCTCTTTGGCACTGAATACCAAAAAGAAAAATATTTACGTCCTTTGGTTGAGGGAAAAGTCAGTGCCTTCTGTCTCTCGGAATCTCATGCGGGTTCGGATGCCGCTGCGATCAAGGCCAGTGCGGTGAAAGAGGGAGACAAATATGTTCTAAATGGGATTAAGACATTCGGTACCATGGCTCCAGTTGCTTCGAACCTCATCGTTTTTTTCAAAACTGAGAAGACTGCGGGTGCCAAAGGCATCAGCACCTTTGTGATGGATGTGGATACGCCTGGGATCACTATCGGAGCCAAAGAGAAAAAGATGGGACAGAAGGGGGTGCCTGTATCCGATGTCATTTTTGAAAATTGCGTTGTTTCCGCCTCTTGTCTCCTTGGGAGGGAAGGAGGTGGTTTCAAGATTGCAATGAGTGCATTAGATGGGACGCGATTGGAGTGCGCAGGGATGGCTTTAGGAGGCTCTAGGGGAGCCTTGGAAAATTCGGTTGCCTATTCAAGGGAAAGATACGCTTTTGGAAAACCGATTGGTGCCTATCAAATGATCCAAGCCATGATTGCCGACATAGCGACTGAATTGGAGGCAGCCCGTTTATTGGTCTATTGGGCAGCCAATCTACGAGACGAATCCCTCAAAACGGGTAGAAGATGCACCTTTGAAGCTTCGATGGCTAAACTGTTTGCTACGGACGTGGCCATGAAGCATGCCACCAATGCGGTGCAAATTTTTGGAGGGTACGGGTATATCAGAGGCTATGCCGTAGAACGGATCTTTAGAGACGTAAAGATATTGCAGATTTTTGACGGTACCAATGAAATTCAAAGAGGGCTCATTGCGCTCCACCTGTTGGATTTAAAAGCTTGGTGATGCTCCTCTGGGGGAGAAAGATGCAATACAAATATTTTCTTTTCCAACAAGACGACTCGGTGGGAAACATCACTATAAACCGTCCCGAGCTGACCAATGCGTTGAATGATGATTCATTGGTGGAATTCAGGCAGGTCATCAATGACGTAGGAAATTTAAAGGATATAAGGTCCCTGATCATCACCGGAACTGGGCAGAAGGCTTTTTGTGCGGGGTCTGATATTGATGAGATGCTGGATAAGGAACCATCGTTCTTCCGTATCCATTCTCTGCTCGGACACCACGTCATGGAGGCGATCGAAAGGCTCCGTCAGCCAGTGGTCGCTGTGATCAATGGCCACGCGATTGGTGGTGGACTCGATCTAGCCCTGGCCTGTGATTTTAGAATTGCTGCTGATGATATTAAGGTAGGACTTCCTGAAGTCAATTTGAATTTCCCTGGAGGGTGGGGTAGTGCCTGGCGACTTCCGAGGCTAATCGGTCTTGCGAAAAGTAAAGAACTTATCCTTCTTGGCAAGATCATCGATGCCAATGCAGCCTTTCAGATGGGATTATTGACTAAAGTGGTTCCGAGGAGCCGGCTGTTGGATGAGGCGAAAAACATGGCCAAAGAATTAGCTGAAAAAAATCCTGTGGCTATGGAACTGGCAAAATTTCTTACAAACCACAGCTTAGATATGCCAGGAATCCCTTTTACCTACCTCGAATCTTTGAGTAATGCTTACAGCTCAACGTTCAATGATTTTCATGAAAAGATGAGGATGTTCAGTAAGAAAGCTAATGGGCCAAAGAAAACAAACCCGTAGTTATAAGGGGGGCTTGTCCTTGCCCCCTTGACAGTTCTGACCCCAGAGACACCATTTTTATTTCAAACGGATTCTATTTTTAGAAATGCAGGTCCTCCTCACCTTGCCTATGAACATTAATGGAATAGAAAAAACTTTGAGAAAAAGATGGTTCATCTGGACCTCACTGATCTTGGTCTATATCGTGGGGTATTTTCACCGTGTCGCGCCAGCAGTCATCGCTGAGGATTTGATGCGTGCATTTCAAACAAGTGGTGTTCTATTGGGTGTCCTATCTTCCGTTTATTTTTATACCTATGCAGCGATGCAAATTCCAGCAGGGATCCTATCCGACACGTTAGGACCCAGGCTTACCATCACCATTGGTGGTTTCGTTATGGGAATCGGTACCCTTATTTTCGGTGCAGCACCTTCGTTGTTTCTTTGTTATGTAGGGCGGTTTCTTGTAGGGCTAGGCGTTTCTGTTATCATGGTGAATATCGTCCGCACGTGTGTGGAATGGTTTCGACCTAATGAATTAGGTTTTATCACTGGCTTAACTACTACCATTGGCGGAATTGGCGGGCTTTTAGCCGCCACACCGCTTGCCCTGCTGTCGAAAGCATTAAGCTGGCGAGTCAGTTTTGAGATGATCGGTCTACTTTCGATCCTTCTGACCTTGAATTGTTGGTGGATGGTTAGAAACCGCCCTGCAGATTGCGGACTTCCAGCATTGGAGAATAAAAGCGAGGGGGTACATTACGATACGAATCGAGAGATCCCGGGATCAAGAATTTGGTTAGGGGTTAAATCCGTCGTAAAAAATCCTTATACCTGGCCTCCCTTCTTTGGTTTTTTCTCTTTCTACTCGACCTTAATGGCCTTTTCGGGCCTCTGGGGGATTCCCTTTCTAACTCAAATCTATGGCTTATCAACCCCCCAAGCCGCAAATTACATGATCGCTGTTTCATTAGGATTGATTTTGGGTTGCCCGTTTATAGGACAATTGTCTGATAAAATTCTTATAAGAAGAAAATTACCGTATGTCTTTTGCATGCTGGTTTATTCTCTCATTTGGGGAATACTCTGTTTCGTTAATCACGGTAAGCCTCCTCTCTCTCTTATGTACCCACTCTGTTTTTTGATGGGTTTTTCAAGCTCTGGCTTTATTCTAACCATGGTCTGTTCGAAAGAGATCAATCCACCAAGTGTGTCAGGAATTGCTATGGGAACCGTGAATACAGGCGGGTTTCTTGGAAGTGCCATCCTTCAGGTTCTGTTGGGTAAGATTCTTGATATGAAGTGGGACAGCACCCTGGTTAACGGTGTCCGATTCTATTCTTTGAGTGCCTACCGCACCGCTTTTTTGGTTTGTTTTTTTACGACATTGATCGGCCTCGGAGCGACTTTGCTAATCAAAGAGACAAGGTGCCGGAATATTGTTTGCAACGGATAACATCATTACGGTTCTTGGATCATCTAAATGAAAAGAAGTAAGACGGGTTAAACATAAATTCGAGAGAGGAGTTTGTGATGGATATTGAGAAGCTGAAAAATTACATCAATGGACAATGGATGGAATCGAAAACAAATCAATGGTTAGAAGTGAGAAATCCAGCCAAAGACGAGGTGATTGCTCTTTGCCCTGAGACAACCCAAGAAGAAATCGATCGGACTGTTAGGGCAGCTCAAGAGGCCTTCTGGAATTGGAGAACAACACCGCCGCCAAGACGAGCAAAACTTCTGTTTAATTTTCATGAAAAACTTCAGAAGCATCAGGCTGAGGTGGCTGAATTGATTGTGAACGAAAATGGGAAGACTTTACCGGATGCATTAGGTGAAATGACAAGAGCCATGGAATATTTGGAGCATGCCTGTGCTGGACCAGAGCTCATGAAGGGGAGTCATGCCGAAGATGTCGGTACCGGTGTGGATACCCTGTACATCCGTGAGCCTCTCGGACCCTTTGTATTCCTTCCTCCTTTCAATTTTCCTGCCATGATTGCCCTTTATTTTGTATGGGCCACTGCAGCAGGAGACACAGCCATTATCAAATCAAGCCGTCTCTGTCCAATGACCATTACCCGGATCATCGAGATTGCAGAGGAATGTGGTTTCCCCAAAGGGGTGATTAATCTTCTGCATGGTTCGGGTAGTGGTGTGGGAGATGTCCTGATTACCCATCCCGGAACAGTGGGCGTCACCTTTGTGGGTTCTTCGAGGGTAGGAGAGCATGTTTATAAGACGGCCATCAACCATGATAAGAGGGCTCAATGCCAGGGAGGTGCCAAAAACCATGTCCTGATTGCTGAGGATGCAGTGATTGATGAAGTGATGCAGAATGTGGTGGATTCTTGTTTTGGTCATGTAGGAGAACGTTGTTTCGCTGTATCGAATGTATTGGCTGTGGAAAAGATTTACGGCAAGGTTAAAGAGAAATTCATTGAGCTCTCCAAAAAACTGGTGTTGGGGTATGGCATGGATAAAGGCGTAACTCTGGGACCAGTTGTCTCGAGGGATGCGTTGGATAAGATCCTGAAAGAAGTGGATCGGGGAATCAAGGATGGAGCAAAACTGATTCTCGACGGAAGAAATCCTAAGGTTAAAAAGTATCCCAAGGGTTACTTTCTCGGCCCAACAGTATTGGAGGCAGAACCCGAGATGCGAATCTTTCAGGAAGAGGTCTTTGGTCCAGTTCGCTGCCTTAAGAAAGTGAAGGACCTTGCAGAAGGGGTTGAAGTCATTAATCGAAGTCCTTATGGTCACACCGCGAATCTTTACACAGAAAACGGCGGTTGGGCACGAGAGTTTGCCCGTCTCGTCCATGTGGGCCAGGTGGGAATCAATATCGGAACTCCTGCTCCCATTGCCTACTTTCCTGTAGGAGGGAAAAAGATTTCCATGTTTGGAGATATTCGAGGACGTGCCAATGAAGCGATTGATTTCTATACCGACAAGAAAGTGATCATCAGCAGGTGGCATTCCTCCTTTCATGGTGTGGCCAAGAGCCTGGATGATGGCTTTGCCATGAAGTATGCCAAGGAGTAAGAAAAAAACTTAGTAATAAAATCGTCGTCCGATGCGTAGATTTTACAACCTCTTCTTCCCCTTTAAGTGGTGGAGGATTTCAATGGGCAAGTAAATAGTTTAGAGAAAGTGTAAGAGCTTAGTTTCTTTCCTTTTTATTGCCTTTACTTAAGAAGGGGAATACTCTACAGGAGGATCCACATGGCTAAACTGATGATTAAAAATATCGGCACCTTGGTTTCGGGGAATATTTCTAATCCCGTCTTGAATGCGGACACCCTCATTATAGAAGGAGGGTTGATTCAAGATGTAGGCAAGGAGAAGAGTCTTGACACCAAAGGAGTAGATCAGGTGATGGATATCGGGGGAATGACCATCACCCCTGGGCTCATTGATTCCCACTGCCATCCCGTTCTCGGAGATTTTACACCCAGGCAGAAAATGTTGGACTTCATTGAATCCTCACTTCACGGGGGAGTTACCACTCTCATCTCAGCAGGAGAAGTTCATCTTGCTGGAAGACCGAAGGATGTTGCAGGGACAAAGGCTCTGGCCATCCTTGCTGCCAAATCATTTGCAAGTGCCAGGCCTGCAGGCGTGAAAGTATTGGGGGGTGGCCTTATTCTTGAGC
>Ga0315279_10005396_pt1 | contig 16617 bp, 12 predicted proteins | sample YL17G06_20_MG_FD_203694 | JGI IMG/M metagenome (GOLD analysis project Ga0315279, IMG submission 203694) | Sediment microbial communities from Yellowstone Lake, YNP, Wyoming, USA - YL17G06_20 | ecosystem: Environmental > Aquatic > Freshwater > Lake > Sediment | place: USA: Wyoming | collected...
ACCAGGTGCGGATCGTGTCGGGCGACGACCCGCAGGCCGTCCACACGGCGCTGTGGGAGGCGCTGGACTGGGCGCACGCCGAGATACGGTCGCTCCAGGAAACCTCGCGCCGCGGCCGCGTGCCCGAGCGCCCCGCGTGGCCGGTCATCGTCCTGCGGACGCCCAAAGGCTGGACCTGCCCGAAGACGCTCGACGGCCGCCCGCTCGAAGGCACCGCCCGCTCGCACCAGGTGCCGATCCCCGACCCGCGGACGAACCCGCAGCACCTCAAGGTGCTCGAAGGGTGGCTCCGCAGTTACCGGCCCGAGGAACTTTTCGACGCGGCCGGCCGGCCGGTCGAAGCGGTCCTGGCCGCGTGCCCGTCGGGCGACCTGCGCATGGGCAAGAACCCCCACGCCAATGGGGGCCAGTTGCTCGTGCCGCTCCAGTTGCCGCCGTACACGACGTACGCCGTGCACGTGCCGTCGCCGGGGGCGGTGGAGGCCGAGGCGACGCGCGAACTGGCGGCGTTCATCCGCGACGTCTTTGCCGCTAACTCGGGCGCCGCCAACTTCCGCGTCTTCTGCCCCGACGAGACCACCTCGAACCGCATGGAGCGCGTCTTCGAGGCGACGGCCCGCGCGTTCCTCTGGCCCATCGCCGAGACCGACGAGTTCCTCTCGCCCGGCGGCCGCGTCATGGAAATCCTCAGCGAGACCACCTGCCAGGGCTGGCTCGAAGGGTACCTGCTGACCGGACGCCACGGCCTCTTCGGCTGCTACGAGGCGTTCATCCCCATCGTCGACTCGATGCTCAACCAGTACGCCAAGTGGCTGAAGGTCGCACGCGAGACGCCGTGGCGGAAGCCCCTGGCGTCGCTCAACTACCTGCTGACCTCGCACGTGTGGCGGCAGGACCACAACGGATACACGCACCAGGTGCCTTCGTTCATCAACAACGTCGTCAACAAGAAGAGTTCGGTGGCCCGCGTGTACCTGCCGCCGGACGCCAACTGCCTGCTGTCGGTCGCCGACCACTGCCTGCGCAGTTACGACTACGTGAACCTCATCGTGGCCTCGAAGCAGAAGAACCCTCAGTGGCTCGACATGAAGGCCGCCCAGGCCCACTGCGCCCGCGGGGCATCGGTGTGGCCTTGGGCCTCCACCGACGCCGACAGCCCCGACGTCGTCCTGGCGGCCGCCGGCGACGTGCCGACCACCGAGACCGTGGCGGCCGCGTGGCTCCTCAGGCGCCGGATGCCCGACCTGCGGGTCCGCGTGGTCAATGTCGTGGACCTCTTCACGCTGATCTCGCACCACGATCATCCGCACGGGCTCGATGACGAGGCCTTCGTAGAGATGTTCACGGAGGCCGCGCCGGTGATCTTCGCGTTCCACGGGTACCCGCGGCTGATTCACGAGATGATCTATCATCGGCCGAACCCGTCGCGCTTCCATGTCCATGGCTATGTTGAAGAGGGCCGGACGACCACGCCCTTCGACATGCTGGTCCTGAATGCGATGAGCCGGTTCCACCTGGCGATTGCGTGCCTGCGGCGGGCCGGGCGACTGCGGTCGCGCGCCGGGGCCGCCATCGATGCTTTCGAGGAGCGCCTCGCGGCACACGGGGCCTATATCAGGGACCACGGCGAAGATCTGCCCGAGGTCGTCGACTGGCAGTGGACGGCGGGGTAATATCACAACTCCATATGCCGCGCGAAGACGCGGCTGGCCCATGTAAATAGACCTGCAACGCCACTTGGCGCGGCGGCTCTCCTGATCCGTACTTGTTTAGGCGGTAGTGGTTCAACGTGGCCTTACATGGCTGTCACCCTGAGCGAAGCGAAGGGTCTCGCCGTGCGCCACGGGCTCTTGGACTGGCTTGGATAGGTTTCCCTGCTGCAACTGAAGCAAAACGGGTTGACACACCGGGCCGCCTGCACCTATAGTATGCGGCATTGCGGGCGGGCGTAACTCAGTGGTAGAGTGTCAGCTTCCCAAGCTGAACGTCGAGGGTTCGAATCCCTTCGCCCGCTCCAACGACTTCCGGCGGAAACTCGCCAGTTTCGGCCACTTCCTGCGGCTTCTCCGTGCTTTCGGCCGGCGCCGGGGCGGGGCCTTTCAGTGCGCCACGGTGCGCCGAGATAGTGCCAAAATCCGCCTTTTTGCGCAACGGGGGCGCAACTAGCAACTTGTCGCCATGCCTCGATACTGCCGCGCCGTCGGTCCCTGTGGCGCGGCCCGCCTCGGCCGGGGGCGCCCCGAAGTCCGGCAACGCGGCCAGGGCCTCGGCTTCTTGCTCGACAAGGACGTGGGAATAACGGGACATCGTAAGGTTGATGTCGGAATGCCGCATCAGGGACTGCGCCACGCGCGGGTGTACGCCGCTCGCGGCCAGCAGCGTTCCGGTTGTGTGCCGCAGGCTGTGAAAGTCCAGGCCCGCGAGGTCCAGGCCGGCGGCCTCAGCGTCCTCGCGTATCATGGCCGCCGTCCGATTCGACGACGGCACAGCCAGCGCCGGAGCCGTCGCGGCCTTGCCGCTCAGGTGCGCCCGCAGGGCCTTGGCCATGTCAGGGCGCAAGGGCAGAGTGTCACGCTGCCGCCGCTTGCTGTGGCGCGCTTCAACCGTCACCGTGGGTGCGCCGCCGGCCAGGTGGAAACTTCCCGCCGTCAGGCTTCGCAGTTCAGAGGCCCGCAGGCCGCTTTCGGCGGCCAAGCGATAGATCAAGGCCCGCTCGGCGCCACTCAGGCCGTAACGCGGGGGTTCCTTGGCCGCGGCCCGCAAGAGTCGCAGCAATTCCTCGGCCGACAGGGCGCGCCTCTCGCGGCGGGGTTCCTCACGAATCGCTCGGACGCGCGCCACGGGATCAGCCGTCAGCCGGCCGCCATAGACGGCCCAGCGGCAGAAAGCCCGGATGCTGGCCAGGTGGGCGTTGCGGGTCCGGTCGGCGAGGCCGTGGCTTGTCAAGTCGGCCAAGTGCGCCTCAACGGTGTCGGCCTGAATGTCACTCAAGAGCCGCAGCCCCGCGGCGTCGGCAAGGTGGCGGACGGCAGCGACGGCTACGGCAATGTAGCGCGGCGCGCAGCCCTTGCCTTCAAGGTGGCGCGCCCAGTCGGCCAGGTGCTCGGCAATCGCCTTGCCGGCGGCCGCGCGCTGTCCGTCGAATATGCCGATGCACTCAAGGCGCGTCCGCAAGTAGGGCGTCAGGCCCTCAAGCCAGGCGGCCAGGGCCGCGTCGGGCGGTTCGCGGTTCACGCGCCGGGCGATCAGGGCCTCGACGTGCCGCCCCAAGTCCTCGGTCATGCCCTTATCGGTGAAACCGCGGATACTTCGCCGGCGGCCGTCGGGAATCTGCACCGAAACGTACCATACGGGGGTTCGCTTCCCGCTCCCGCCTCGGGGCTTAAAGAGTCTCACGGTCCACCACCTTTCTTGCTCTTGGGCTTGCGGCCGGGCCGCCTACATGGCAGGGCCTTCGGCTTGCCGCGGGCCACCACGTCCAGGGCCAGGACGGACGCCAGGCGGTCCAGCATCGTCAACGATAGGCCGCCTTTGCCCGCCATGAACCGGGACATCATGCCCTTGTCGAACCCGCCGACCCTGCAAATCGCATAGCGGCTCAGGCCGGAATCGTCCACGGCCCGTCGGACCTGGTCGCTCAGTTTCATGCCCTTGCCTTTCATGTCGAACATCGTACACGCAGGGTTGCGGTTACGTCAACTACAAAATCCGAAAATCTTTCGGCCTGCCGCGCCTGCCTTTTCGCCTGTGGCCAGAATCCAAGACGCTCGCCCGCGTGCCGCCTGCGCAATCCTGGCGCGTCGGACGCCCTTCCAGGGCCGCGGTTCAGCGCGCCGCCGCGATTTCGCCCAGTAGAGCCATGTTTGCGCCCTTTCGTATTCAGGCGGCGCCCCGCCGGTGTTCACGGTTCGCGTACCCTTTGCATAGGTGGCCAACGTGGGGCTTTTTGCATGGGCTTGGCCATCTATGGCCACCTTGAAAAAAGCCCTGGAAATCACGGGTTTTTCTCGCCTTCAGGCGTGTCATTTTGCCCATAGGTGTCCAACACAAGGTGTTGGCCATCTATGGCATGGCCGGACAGCAGCCAGTACCATTTTCCGTCAGCGCCGTAGCCTTGCCGCCGGACTTTGACGCCAGCGGCCACCTGGGCGCGGCGCACTGTCCGCCACGCCAAGCCGCTCGCCTTGGCCGCGGCCTTCAGATCCTCGGCCGTCATCGGGCCGGCGGCCAGGGCCTCTTTCAACCAGTCGGCCGCCACGTCGCGGGCGCCCCGGTCCTCGGGGTCCGCAGCGGCAGCCGCCAAGGCAGCGTCGGCCGTCAGCGTCACCTCCCCGGATTCCCACGCCACACGCCCCACGGGGCCGATCCCGTCGAGCACCACAGATTCCAGGGCATACGCCAGACCGCTCGGCTCTTCGGCCAGATTCATCTTGGCGGGCAGGAACAGCCGGCGGTGCGGGTTGTCAGCGTCGGCAATCGCCAGCCAGGCCGCCCGCGCCGCCGCAATAAAGCCGAGAGAACCCATGGCGCGATAAAGCGCTCGGCCAGCAATGCCCTTTGACATATGCGTAACAGTCAGAACCGCCACGTCATGCCGGGCCGCCAGATCCGCCAGGGGGGCCAGCAGCCCGCGTATCTCCGCATTCTTGTGCGAGTCGGTCACGCCGAGAAAGGCCGACACCGGGTCAAGGATCACGAGTCGAGCATCTGGCGTTTGGCGGATTGCCGCCTCAAGGGCGGGCAGGTCACGGGTCAGGTTGAAATAACCTTTGCCGCCGCGGGCATAATTGACACCCTGAAGCGCCACGATCCGCCGCAGGTCCGCCCCAGCCGCGTCAAGTCTAGGCCGGATGGTGTCGCCAACGTCATCCTCGGCGCTTAGCAGTATGACGCCGCCAGGGGCCAGCGGCTCGCCGGGCACGTCGGGCCAGGGCATACCACGCGAAACGCGGGCCGCAGCGTCCAACGCCAGAAAAGTCTTGCCAAGGCCGGGATCACCGAAAACCAGACTGACTTTGCCCAACGGAATCCGGCCCGGCCACAGCCAACGCAGGCGCTCGGCCTTCACGTCGGCCAGGCAAGTAAGGACGGGTCGGGATTCGTGGGCCTCGGCTTCCGGGCCGGCCGGGTGAACCACGCGCCGCATACGCTTGTCAAGGGCCTTCAGCAACTCGGGCACGTCGGCCTTGGGCTGTCCGGCGCGGCGCGCCAGTTCAAGCCCGCCCTGAATGGCCTCACGTTGTATCGCGGCGCGGCGCACAATGTCGCAATACGCCGCCACGTTCCCAACAGTCGGGCATAATTCCGAAAGATCAATAAGATAGTCGCGGCCGCCAACGTCCTCAAGTAGTCCCGCGGCGCGCAGCGAAGCCGCCACGGTCACCAGATCCGCCCCCTCGTCCGGTTCCCGATGCTCGGCCAGGAAGCGAAATAGCACTCGGTGTGCCGGGTCGGCGAAGTCCTCACCGCGGAGCATTTTGCTGGCCGTCGCGGCGGCTTCGGGCGAAAGTAGCATCGCCCCGAGAACTGCCATTTCGGCCTCGCGTTCCTGGGGCGGCGCCAAGGCCAGCAGCGCTTCGGCTTGTGTGTTCGCGGCGGCGGCGGTCGTCATTGTCGGCGCCCTTTCAAGATTTCCCAGCGTTCAGCGGCTGGGCAGCCGGCGGCCGTCCAGGCTTTCAGTTCGTCAAGCGGCCAGCGGACGGCCCAGCCGAGGCGAATCGGCGCCGGCAGGCGGCCCGCCGATTTGAGTTGGTAGAACAGGCTCTTGCCGATGCCAAGCAATCTCGCGGCCTCGCGGGCGTCAACGAGCAGCGGCGGCGGGCTGGCCGGCGGCGCGGGGGCCTGGGCAGATGGGGCAGGTGCAGCGTCAGCGATCATCGGCCGCACCCCTCGGCCGATACGGCGGGCAGCCGTCGGCGATCCAGAGTTCCAAGGCTGCGCGGCACCAGCGCACCAGCCCGCCAAGCCGCACGGGCCGCGGCATCCTGGCGGCATCGGCCAGGCGGTAGACGTGCCGGGGCGAGCAGCCGAGCATCGCCGCCACGGCCCGCACGTCCAGAAGGGCGATCTCTTGACGGGAGGCCGTGCCCCGGTCACCGATGCGCTCGGCCACAGCGTCGTGTACACGGTTCTGCATGGCTTTTTTTCCCCAATCCAGGCGAGCGTCAGTCCTTCCCTCTAACTACTTGGTTCTTCGGCTCTTTTCGGCCGCAGTCCCAACCGCACAAACCGGGCCTGGGTTTGTGCGGGAAGGAGCAGAGAGGTCAGGTCAGGAATCGCCTGTAATGACAGGGCGAGGACATGCGTGGACAGCAAAACAAATTCTCCCGCACAAACTCATTGCGTCAAACAGGATTCCGTTTGTGGGGGAAACGCGCGGGGTTACCTCTTTGCACGGCGGTCAAGCATCCGCTTCCAGGTCTGCGCCTTCTCAAGGATTGCGACGCTCACATGGGTATTATACATCTGGTTCCAATCTTCGCAGAACTCCTTGCGGGACTTCGCGTGGCGGACCTCTTCCCATCCTGTCAGAAGGGCCTCATAGTGTTCTTGCTTGGCCTTCGAAAGAGGTTTCCTGCCGCCGCGCTTCCTCTTCTTCTTCTCGCCGCTCAAGACGACTGACAACCGCGCCAGCATCGCCTTGGCGCGAGTCAGGGCCGCGACCTCATCGTCCCGCCACTGCACCTCTTCCGGAAGGCGCTCCGGCAAGGCTGCGGTTTCTGCCATGCGTATGTCGCGGGATAGCCGGTGGTGGACCAAGGCGTGACGGCAAACGTCAGCCGCGATCTCCAAGGGCTCGGAGTCTATGGCGCGCTTTTCGGTCTCGGCGCTGAGCAACCGCGTGGCGGTCCTGTACTGGTGTTCAAGCGAAACGCGGGCTTCGTCTCCGGGGTCCTGGCTTCGGGAGTAGGCTTCGGTCCACAGGCCAGGGTAAGTTGTCCAGAAGCGAATCAGACGCTCAATGTCGGCTACCGAGAGGGCATCCGTCTGACGGACTACGCGGCCAAAGAAGCCGCGCCAATCCTCGGCGTCGGGTGGGTGGTGCGGAGTGGCGTCCTTGTTGGTACGCTTCGTCATGGCATCGGCATCGAGGGGGCCGTTGGTGCTGGAGTCGTGGGTTTCTTCTTGGGTCGGATGTGGAGCATAGCGAACCCTTTCTGTCGCGCCGGTCCGCTTGGCCGTCCCGTCAATGACAGCAGCTTATCAGCGGGCGTGAATCTGTGCAAGCCCCCACAGTGAGTGTTCGGTGTTCACGTGTTCAATGACGGCGCGCTCGGCGGACCCGACGACGCGGAAAGGGTGTTGCCATTCCGGTCGCATGGTGGCATAATCTGGGACGACCTTGCCCGTCCATGACCGTGCATCAGGGGGGACATTCCTATGGGTGCACACGGGAGGCATAGCCCGACATGCCGGAAAGCGACTTCCCAGTAGGTCAGCAGGTTTGGCTGCCCGGCCACTTCGGTGAGCCGGTCGTGCTGGAGACAGTCCGCAAGATCGGTGCCGGCTGGGAATGCCGTGTTCGCTTGCCTGACGGGACGCCGGACGAGGCCATCCTGTCCGCCGAAGAAGCCGCCGCCCTGATCGGCCAGAAGGTCACTGCCGTCGCTCAAGTTCAGGCCGCCAACGCCGAGCAGGTCCGCCTTCTGGTCGAGTCCGCCCGCATCCGCCTCGCCTACGCGCATGACCGCCACTTCGCGGTAAGCCTATCGGGCATCCGAACCTTGCCCCACCAGATCGAGGCGGTCTATATCAAGATGCTGCCGCAGCCTCGGCTTCGGTTCCTCCTGGCCGATGACCCCGGCGCCGGCAAGACCATCATGGCCGGCCTCCTCCTGAAGGAGATGAAACTCCGCGAGGCCATAGACCGCGTGTTGGTGCTCTGCCCGGCACCGCTCACGATCCAGTGGCAGGACGAACTTCTGCGATGGTTCGGCGAGCCGTTCGACATCATCTTCTCGGCCGTGGACCAGCAGCAACTCGTCAACCCCTGGCAGCGGTCGAGCCAGGTCATCGCCTCTCTCGACTACGCCAAGCAGGACGATGTGCGCGAGCGCGTCTGGCAACAGCGGTGGGACCTCGTGATTATCGACGAGGCCCACAAGTGCAGCGCCTACACCAAGCGGTCCACCACCCGTGGCGACGAGGCCGAGAAGACCAAGCGTTACCAGTTGGCTGAACACCTGGCGGCCCAGGCCGACCACCTGTTGCTCCTTACGGCCACTCCGCATCACGGAGACGATGACCGCTTTGCCCACTTCGTCCGTCTTATCGACCCCGACCTGTTTCCCGAGCCGCACCGGTTGGGCGAGAAAGCGGGCGAAATCCGCACGAGCATCCTTCGCATGGGACCCGACTGTCCCTGGGCCTTGCGGCGGATGAAGGAAGACCTGAAAGACCTTCGCGGCAACCGCCTCTTCCCCGACCGCCACGTCCACACCATGACGTTCCGCCTGAACCGCGAGGAATACGACCTCTACAAGGCCGTCACCGCGTACATCAACGAGTTTCTGCCGCAGGCCAGCGGCCGCAAGAAGCAGAGCGTTGCCCTGACCCGCACGGTCCTCCAGCGCCGTCTGGCCAGTTCCACGATGGCCATCCACGAGTCCATCCGCCGGCGCCTGGAGAAGCAGCAGGCGCTCCTCAAGGAACTCGAAGACCTCACGCCCGCCCAGCGGGCGAAACGTTTGGCCCAACTCCAGGGGCGCATTGCCGACGCCGAGCAGGACGAAGACGACCTTGACGAGGCGGCCCGCGACCTCCTGACCGACGAATTCACCACCGCCGTAGAACTCGACCAACTCCGGGCCGAGATCGCCGCCCTCCACGAACTCTTGGCCCGCGCCCGCCGCGTTAAGGAGCACGCCGCCGACTCCAAACTGGCCGCCCTCCGCGAGTGCCTGGCCAAGGCCGAGTTCTCCGAACTCTCCGACGGCCGCGGCAAGCTTCTCATCTTCACTGAGCACCGGGACACACTCACGCACCTGCGCAACCACCTGGCGACGTGGGGCTACTCCACCTGCCAGATTCACGGCGGCATGAACCCGCACGAGCGCAAGCGCGCTCAGGAGGAGTTCCGCACCTCCAAGCAGATTTGCGCGGCCACCGAGGCCGCCGGCGAGGGCATCAACCTTCAGTTCTGCCGTCTGATGATCAACTACGACCTGCCCTGGAACCCCACGCGGCTGGAACAGCGGCTCGGCCGCATCCATCGCATCGGCCAGGAGCGCGACGTTCACGCCTTCAACTTCGTAGCGGCCGAGTCCGAGGAAGGCCAGCCTATCATCGAGGGCCGCATCCTCGATTGCCTTCTGGCCAAGATGGAGCAGATGCGGGCCGTCCTGGCCGACCGCGTGTTCGACGTGATCGGCGAAGTCCTCTCCCTCAACGACGTGAACCTGCCCGAAATGCTCCGCGAGGCCGCTCACGACCCCCGCCGCCTCGACGAGTACCTCGACCGCATCCAGAAGGTGGACCCCGCGCGGCTCATGCAGTACGAGCGGGCCACCGGCATCGCGCTGGCCCGCGCCAGCGTCGATTTCTCGGCCTTCGAGCGGGCCAACGCCGAGTCCGAAGAACGCCGCCTCATGCCGCGCTACGTCGAGGACCATTTCCTGCGGGCCGCCCGCCAGGTGGGCCTTAAGGTCGAGGCGCGCGCCGACAGCCTCTGGCGCGTCGAGCACGTCCTCGCCGACCTGCGGTCCGACCGTCTGGCCACCGTCCAGCGCATGGGCAAGCCCGACGCCGCGTACCGCAAGATCACGTTCCACAAGGAGCACCTGGACCAGGACCAGCACATCGACGCCGTGCTCTGCGGTCCCGGCCACCCGCTCTATGCGGCCGTCGATGAGCGGCTGAACGAGATGCTCGCCACGCTCCAGGGCGGCGTGGCCGTCTTCGTGGACCCCAGCACCGACCATGCCTACCGGCTGCACTTCTTTGAACTGTCGGTTCGCGGCCAGAACACCAAGGGCCAGCCGCAGACCCTTCACGGAGAACTCGTGGCCGTCCGCGAGTGCCTTGCGGCCCCGGCCGACTCGCCCGACCGCTTCGCCGTCGTGCCGTCCGACGGCCTGATGGACCTACCCGCCCACCCGGCCCCGCCGGCCGCGCTGGACCCGGTGGACCCGTCCGCCGCCTGCGACTTCCTGCGAAGCACCTACCAGACCGAGCGGCGGCAACTGTGCCAGGAAGACCGCCGCCACTTTGTCCAGGTGTGCCGCGACTACCTGGAGAAGTCCTTTGAGGCCCGCATCCGCGCCGCCCAGGATCGCGTCATGGCCCTGCGGGCGCGGGAATCAAATACGCCGGAGGTAGGCATCGCCCGTCAGCGGTCGGAGAACGACCTGGCCGACCTGAAACGGACCCGCGATGAGCGGATGGATGGGCTCAAGCGACTGGAAATCGCCAAGCATGGCCCCGTGCGCCACGTCGCTACGGCCTTGGTGCTACCGCCCGGCGCCTTGGCCGAGACGGTCCTTGCCGACCTGGCTGAGGACCTTGATCCGGTTCTGAAGCGCAAGATCGAGAAGGCGGCCGAGGACATCGTGATTGCCCACGAGGCGACGCGCGGCTGGGAATGCGAGCGCGTCGGACACCTCAAGATCGGCTTCGACATTCGGTCCCTCGGCCCGGCCGACGCGCAGACCGGCTACCGCGACCCCGTAACCGGCATCCGCCGCATCGAGGTCAAAGGCCGCCGTCGCGGCCAGACCATCCGCCTCACGACGAACGAGTGGTACAAGGCGGTGCAACTGGCCGACTCGTACTGGCTCTATGTGGTCTGGGACCCGCTTGAGAACGCCGGTGCCGAGCCGCTCCGCATCCAGAACCCGGCCAAGCACCTCGACTACGCCAAGCGAGAGGTTGTGGCGGCACGGTACTTCGACATACCGCCCGACGCCATTGAACGGGCAGCGCTAGGGCAAGGACGCGCTGTCTGAATCGTCAAGACACGTGCCGGTCCAATGCGTACAATCACGGCACTGAAGGGATATGCCACGCTGGCACCAGTAGGAGGAGCGGCCGTGAACGAGAAAAGCAGCAAGAAGACAAGTTCCGATCTGCCGCGGCTATTCGTCAAGATGACCGGGCCGAGGGTCGGCCAGGCGCGCCTGTCGGCTTCGGACCTTGCTGAGATCGTCAAGCGCACTCAGCAGGCCGTGAAGCGTGTTGGGCAGGTTCTCTATGGCGAGGAGTCCCACGGTCAAGGCCGCAAGAGAAAGGACATAGAGGACCTCTGTGAACTCGTGGTAATTGGCTGGCACGATGGCAGCGCGGTTGTGGCTCTTGAACTGGGCGAGCCACCTCAGCAACTGATGTCGTTTGCCCACATCGGCCATGAGAGCCTCAAGGCATTCGTCAGTGGCATGCAGACTATCGGTACGAACCCGCAGGATTGTACCGAGCCTCCGGCCGGTTTTGACTTCGGAGTTCTTCAGACCTGCGAGGCGCTTGGGAGGGTCCTCGAACACGGCATCGACGCCGTATCGTTCCAGTCGGCCAATGGTGAAATGTCCGCCGAGGCTGCGTTCAACCAGCCTGCGCGGGACTGTGTCAGAAGGCTCCTGGGCCAACCGACCGACCTGGGTCTCTCCAATAAGGTGGGCCGATTGGAGATGCTGAGCGGACACGGGCGGCTCTTGGGGAGGCTGTGGGAACCGGATGGAACGAAGTGGGTGTGCTACTTCAAGCCGGAACATATTGAACTGCTGCCGGACGCCTGGATGCACACCGTAACATTGACCGGCCACGCGATTGCGGAAGAGGGTAAAGAGCCTACCCTTGAGGTCGGGTCCATGCTGATCATGGGCGATGCGGCGGACGCCCAGGGAGCAGCGGAAGCCGGTTTCTGGCGGTCCACGCCCCTTGATGAACTGGCAGAGCAGCAGGGCGTTTCTGCTGCGGATGACCTTGACGAGATTGCGGACTTGTGGCCTGTGGACGATGACCCGGACGCGCTCATGCACTACGTCCTGGCCGAACGCAATGAGCGACGCAGTCTCAGCCATTAGTGAGGAGCCACCTCATGGAAACCGTGCTCCTTGACACTACGGTTGCGAGTCTGCTTCATCCGAAGAAGAAGAACTCCGATCTCCGCGCCAAGTATGAACCCCACATGAAAGGCAAGGTCCTTGCCCTCAGTTTTCAGAGCGTGGCCGAACTCTGGTCGTGGGCCGAGGAGAACCGATGGGGTGACAGGCAACGGCGGGGCTTGGACGCCTTCTTGCGTCGCTTCCTCGTCATACCTTACGACTACGAACTGGCGCAAGTGTGGGCCAAGGTTGCCGCCCTCTGCAAGAACCAGGGCCGGCGCCTTGAGGCGGGGGACACTTGGATTGCTGCGACGGCCGTCCATCGCAAGATACCCCTCCTCACGCACGACGGGGACTTCGTGGACCTCCGTGTTCCGAACCTGAAAGTGGTTTCCTATGTGGCGGACATGACCGAGAAGAAATGACCAACGCCGACCCCAGGCTCATCGAAGACTACCTCCCCATCCAGGCCATCAGCGCCGAGGCCAGCCGCGAGAAGTCCGTGCGCAAGGGGCATATCAGCACGCTGCACCTCTGGTGGGCGCGGCGGCCGCGCGAGACGCGAGGTCGTGGCGGCGAGGTACTTCGACATTCCGGCGGAGGCCGTCGAGACTGCCGCAAGAACAGGAGAAAGCCATGGCTAAAGCTAGGCTAGATGCCAGCGACGATACCACTTCAAACCGCTTCGTCGTTGCTGGTATTTCGGTGACATCCCTACGGAAGAAGCTGAGGCCTGCGCTTCCCAAGAAGACGCAAGAAGCGTGTTATCGCATTGTCATTAAGGCAACAGATAGTCACGTCACGTTTGCCATCGCGGGCGCTGCCGTTAAAGTGCCAGCGGTGACCAGCGGACCCTTTGTCGCGGAACTGCCTTACCTGGTATTCAAATCGGTCTTGAGTGATCCCTACGATGATGGCGCGATGGTGGTGTTCGAGTTCACTGCCGGCTCATTCGTCATCAACAGCATCACCACGAAGACGTCGGGCATTATTGTCCAGACGAGCGACGACGCTGCCTCTGCCTCGCCGTCATCGCCTTCTGCACCGCCCCCAGTCATCACTGACCCACTCGATGCATGTGTGGGTTTACCGCTAATCGCCGCCTATAAGTACATTCGCAAGTACGGCCTCCACGTCAGGGTGGCCAGCAAGACCTTTGCTGCCCAGCAAGTGGAGGTAGATAACCTGCTCAGCCGGGCCGGTTCCATGCTGTGGCCGGTCGGAATCACACGGACGGACCTGGAACACTTGCTTGATAGAAAGATTGGAATCGCTTGAGAATGTCCAAGACCTACTCTAAGAAACTCATCGAAGTCCGGAGACCGGCAATGCCTCACATACACAGTGACCTTCGCCTGATCGAAGACTACCTCCCCATCCAGGCCATCAGCAAGGAGGCCAGCAGGGAGAAGAGTGTGCGCAAGGGGCACATCAGCACCCTGCACCTCTGGTGGGCGCGGCGGCCGCTGGTGGCGTGTCGGGCGGCGGTGTATGGGGCGCTCGTGCCGGCGGACCTGTGGGTCAAGGAGGTGAACCTTAAGAACCCGCCCCCCGACGCCGCCAAGGCCGAGGCCATGAAGAACGGGGCGAAGAAGGGCCTTAACCGCCGTGCGGCAGGCGAGTTCGTCACGGCCCTCTGCAAGTACCCCGGCGATCCGCGGGTCATCGAGAAGGCCCAGGGGCACATCCTCGACGCCCACGCCGACCGCCTCACGGCGGAAGTGGCCGAGGGGCGAAAGACGGGCAAGATGCCCGCGTGGGTCGAGGAGTTCAAGTGGCCCGCCTGCGCCGAGGCTTCGGCGGGCAGGCCCGCCGCCAAACAGGAGGTCACACGGGCCGACATCGAGGCCGGCCGCGCGCCGCGGCCGCGGGTCCTCGACATGTTCGCCGGCGGCGGGGCCATCCCCTTGGAGGCCCTGCGCCTCGGGTGCGAGGCGTATGCCCTGGACCTTAACCCCGTCGCCCACATCATCGAACTCTGCACGCTCGTCTATCCGCAGAAGTACGGCCGCCCCGACCCCGCCGCGCGCGGCATGACCGGCCCGAAGAACGCCAAAGGCGAGACTACCTGGGGCGGCCTGGCCGAGGAGGTCCGCTACTGGGGCCGGCGGGTCCTGCGCCAGGTCCGAAAGGAGATCGGCGACCTATACCCGCCCATCCCCGACCCAGAGTTTAAGGGTAAGCGGCCGGAGATCGTCTTCGACCGCGAGACGGGGTACTGGATCGCCAAGGATGCCAAAGCAAAGCCCGCGCAGCCCACAAGCCTTCTTGAAGAAGGCGGTGCTGCGCTCCTGCCGCCGGGGTATCTCATGCCCGTCGCGTACCTCTGGACACGGACGGTCAAGTGCAAGAACCCCACCTGCGGCGCCATCGTGCCTCTCGTCGGGCAGACGTGGCTGTGCAAGAAACCGGAGAAGAAGGACAAGAAAGGGCGTATCACATCGCCCGGCCATTGCGTTGCCATCAAGATGACCGCGTCCAAGGGCGCTAAGCAGGTCCGCTTTGGGATTGTGGAAGCGGAGAGCGAAGAGGGCCTTGGTTTCAATCCGGCAGGTTTCTCCGAAGCGGGTAACGCGACATGCCCCTTCTGCAACACCGTGGCCGACAGCGAGTATGTTAAGGAGGAGGGATGCGAGAAACGGCTTGGCGAGCAGTTGATGGCCACGGCCTGCGTCGAGAGTGGGAAACGGGGCAAGACGTACTTGGGCGATGAGAGCGCGGTGCTTGTGCTTGGCAACAAGGATCTGGCCAGACGCCTTGGCGAAGTGCTTACGGCCTCATCGCTGACCGTCCCCAGCGAACCAATAATCACGGATGCGAAGAACAGCAACTGGATAACCCTGTATGGCTTCGCAGATTTCGGGCAGATTTTCACGTCCCGCCAGTTGATCTGCCTGCTCACTTTCGCAAAGGTGGTAAGAGCGTCAGGCGACGTCATGTCAGAGGCTGGCTTGACACCAGGGCAAACCAAGGTCCTGAGAACCTACATGGGGCTGCTTGTTGATCGACAGGCCGATTATAACAGTTCTGGCTGTATATGGGAATCGGGTGGCGAGTTCATCAAGAGCACTTTTTCCCAGAAGGGACTCCCCCTCACATGGGACTTCGTCGAACTGGCACCCTTTGGTGGCGGATCGGGTTCACCGGCCGGGGCCATCGACTGGATAGCGTCTGTGCTGCAGGCCGAGGGCTTCCGTGCAGGCGACAGTCATGTTCTGCGTGGCTCGGCACTCTCGATCCCCCTGCCTGATTGCTGTCTGGATGCCGTGGTCACGGATCCGCCATATTACGACAACATCCCGTATGCTGACATTGCGGATTTCTTCTACGTCTGGCTTAAACGTACAATTGGCGATTTGTACCCTGAGCATTTCGGCTCACACAGTAGTCCCAAGAAAGCCGAGGCTGTTGCGGACGCAACCCGGCACGGGGGCGACAGGGGCAAGGCGAAGAAGGCTTACGAGGACATGATGCAGACATCGTTCGCACAGGCTGCGCGTTGCCTGAAAGCCGAAGGCCAGATGGCAGTTGTCTACGCCCACAAGACAACGCTTGGCTGGGCGACCCTGGTAGATGCGATGAGGAATGCCTGCTTCACAGTTACAGAAGCATGGCCCTTGGACACTGAACGCCCGGGGCGGGTCAGAGCGATTGAGTCTGCTGCCCTTGCCTCCAGCATCTTCCTTGTGGCCCGCAAGCGTGAGGCCGACGCCGGCACCGGGTCCTACGAGACCGATGTGCGGCCGGACCTGGAACAGATCGTCCGCGAGCGGGTCAAGACGCTCTGGGAAATGGACATCTCCGGCGCGGACCTTGTCATCGCCTGCGTGGGGGCGGGCCTGCGGGCCTTCACCCGCTACAAGCGCGTCGAGTTCGCCAACGGCGAAGAGGTCCCCGCCGAGCGGTTCCTCATGGAGGTCGAGACGGCGGTGCTTGAGACGATCCTCGCGCGGCTCTCCAAGGAGGCGGGTGGCAACGGCAGCCGCGCCCACGGCCTTGGCGGCGTGGACCCCGCCACGCGGTTCTACATCCTCTGGCGGTACACCTACCGGCTGTCGGAACTCGATGCGGGCGAAGCCATCATCTTCGCCAACGGCACGCACGTGGAACTCGACGGCCCGCACGGCCTCTCCTCCGGCGGCCGGCCGCTCGTCGAAAAGAAGAAGTCCAAGTACCGCCTGCGCGACTACTCCGAGCGCGGCCAGGATGAGCGGCTGGGCATGCCCGCCGAGAATGGTCAGGCCGCGCCCCTGGTGGACGTGCTGCACCGGGTCCTCTGGCTCATGGAGAACCGGCCGGGGCAACTCGAAGAGTTTTTCCGCGACGCGCGGCCGAACCTGGAACAGGTCCGCCTCGTGGCCCAGGCCCTCGCCGGGCCGGCCCTGAAGGGCGGCGAACTGGGCGAGGTCTCGCCCTCCAAGGAACTGGCCGCCCTCAAGATTCTGACCAGCAACTGGCGCAGCATCGCCGAGGCCGCCGGACCGCTGTTTGGGCAGAAGGGGAATGGGAAGTAGCGCGTCGGAAGGGGAATAAGGAACGGTCTGACTATGGCGGACACAACGTATCTGCGGACAGTCGTTGA
>Ga0315279_10005397_pt1 | contig 16617 bp, 14 predicted proteins | sample YL17G06_20_MG_FD_203694 | JGI IMG/M metagenome (GOLD analysis project Ga0315279, IMG submission 203694) | Sediment microbial communities from Yellowstone Lake, YNP, Wyoming, USA - YL17G06_20 | ecosystem: Environmental > Aquatic > Freshwater > Lake > Sediment | place: USA: Wyoming | collected...
TATCGAGTCCATATTGGAGGGGTTTCCTGTACCTGAAATCTACATGCAGCTTCGCACGGATCCCGACGGGAAAACGAAGTACTCCGTCGTCGACGGCCAACAGAGGATCAGGGCGGTTCTCCAGTTCATCGGTTCTGACATAGACGCAAGCGAGGCCGAGTTCAACAAGTTTGGTCTGGACAAACTGCCCCAAGGATCTGAATGGCAAGGCAAGTCATTTGCAGAATTGACTGATGATCAGAAGAGATCTTTCTACGGCTACAAGTTCTCAGTGCGTGAACTGAACGTTGCAAGCGACGAGCAAGTACGAAGCATGTTTGCGCGTTTGAACACATTCCTAACCCCCCTGAAGGCACAGGAGCTGAGGAATGCCACGTACATTGGGCCTTTCATCCAACTCGCAAACAAACTGGCCGACAATGAGTACTGGTCGGAGAACCGGATCATTACTCCGGCAAACATCAGGCGCATGGCGGACATCGAGTTTGTGAGTGAGCTTCTAATTGCAGTTATGCATGGGCCACAAGGCGGGAGCGCGGAGCACGTTAACGAGTACTATCGGAACTACGAGGATTACGACGATGAGTTCCCTGGGCAGAAGACAACGCTCAAGCTCTTCCTCGAAACGCTTGACGTTGTCAAGGCTGTCCTTCCCGACCTGAAGGAGACTCGTTGGCAGAATAAAACGGATTTCTACTCCCTGTTCGCGGCAATCGCTCATGTCTTGCGAGAGGGCACGGCCATTGCTGGCGCAAGGCGGATGAAACTCGTAAGGCAGGCTCTGGATGGCTTTGCCAACGAAGTGGAACGCCGTATAGCTGAGGATGCGCAGGACGTGAGTGGTGACGCCAAAAAATACGCAGCCGCAGCGGAAAAGGGCGTCAACGACAAGGCGCGACGAGCGGAGCGCCACGCTGCCCTATTGACGGTGATTCGGCAAACCTTGAACGCCAAGAAGGACAACATCGCCGCTTGAACCATCGCCATTGGGGGCCAGCCGGAGTCTAGGTATGGCCCTCCTCGCGATTCTGTAATAACTGGAGGACACCTCGAGCCCTATGCTCCGCAAACCGCCGGCGCTGGCCGCGGCGATCGTGGACCCCGATCCCATGAACGGGTCGAGGATCACGCCTTCACCCAAGGGCAGGGCCGCGCGGACGATCTGCCGCAAAAACGCTTGGGGCTTCAGCGACGGGTGCGGCGCGATCTCACGCTCGGCGCCGCGCGCGGGGCTGGAATAGATAAGGTCTTTGAAAGGTTCCTCGTTGGAAATCCGGCGCAAGCCGCCAGTCTTCCATTTCCGCAGGTTGTCCTGCACGCGCCCCTCGCAGGGCTTGCGGAAGAGCCCCCACGGCTCCCAGCACGAGCGCGGCATGACCGAGACCTCTGGGAACTCCCGATGAGCATTCTTGGGACGGTCGCCCCCGCGCAACGTCTGCACAACCCGTATTATTTCGCCGCGCTTCTCGAAGCCCGCCTTGATAAACGGTTCGTAAACAAAGTGGGAGACAAGCGGATTCGTGGCGATGAAGACATGCGCGCCGGGCACGAGCACCGGCATAAGCTGGGTGGCCAAGCGCAAGAAGAACTCCCGCAGCGCCGCATGGTCTTCCTCCCGCAGCACTGTGAAGCGCGGCAAGGGGCTGCGCTGGCAGCCGTCAAAAGCCGGAGGGATGCGCCAGACGCCGCCGCGCCCATTCTTCAACTTCTCCAGTTCGCGAGGCGTGTATTCCAGGAGCCCGTATGGCGGATCGGTGACAACGGCATGGATGGAGAGCGGCTCTCTGTGCGGAAGCCATTGGAAAGCGTCGGTGCGGAAGACCTCGTATGCCCCCAGCTTCGCGACCGGCTCGGACTCAAACAGGAGCTTGGTCAAACCGCGCCCGCCCGCCTTATGACTGCGCACGGCATAGTTCATCCGGGCTGCCTCCACCATGAGACCGCATCAACCCGATCACACAGAACCCAGATAATCCTTGAGCCGGCGTCTGTCAACACGCTGGCCCTGGCCGTTTCCAGCCAGGGCCGTTCATTAGAACTGCGTCTTGAACTTCAGTACCCGACCTTGTGCGCCAGGGCCATCAGGTCCGCCATGCGATTGGAGAAGCCCCACTCGTTGTCGTACCAGGAAATGACCTTGAGCAGCTTCATGCCCTTGACGCACTTGGTCATCGTGGCATCCAGGATGCTGCTGTGCGGGTCGCCGATAATGTCGCTGCTGACAATCGGGTCTTCGGTGTAGGCGAGGATGCCCTTCAGCGGGCCTTCCGCGGCGGCCTTCAGGGCCGCGTTGGCCTTGGCCTCATCCACGTCGGCCTCGACCTCAAAGGTGCAATCAATCAGCGAGCCGGTCGGGACGGGCACGCGCAGCGCGACGCCCTCGATCTTGCCTTTCAGTTCGGGGATCACCGCGCCGATGGCCTTCGACATGCCGGTGCTCGTCGGGATGATGTTGATGCCTGCGGCACGGGCGCGGCGCAGGTCCTTGTGGATCAGGTCCAGGATGCGCTGGTCGTTCGTGTAGGCGTGGATCGTGGTGACCATGCCCTTCACGATTCTGAAATTATCGTGCACCACCTTCACCACCGGGGCGGTGCAGTTAGTGGTGCAGCTCGCGTTGGACAGGAACTTGTGCTGCTTCTGCAGCTTGCCGTCGTTGACCCCCAGGACAATCGTGGCGTCCACTTCCTTGTCATCTTTCGCGGGGGCGCTGAGCAGGACCTTCTTGGCGCCGGCCGTGAGATGGTCGCCGAAGCCGCCCTTTTCGCTGGCTTTCGAAGTGAACGCGCCGGTACACTCGGCGGCAATATCCACGCCCAGATCTTTCCAGGGCAGCTTAGCCGGGACCTTCTCCTTCAGGCAGGGGATCTTCTTGCCGTTGATAATTATGCCCTTGTCGTCCGCGGATACTTCGCCGGGGAACTTGCGGTGCACCGAGTCGTACTTGAAAAGCATCGCCAGCGTTTTCGGATCATCCAGGTCGTTGATTGCAACAACCTCGAAGTCCATGCGGTTTGCCAGCACGCGCATTACCAGGCGCCCGATGCGCCCAAACCCATTGATCGCTACCCGAATGGCCATGTTTGCCCTTTCACAATCACACAGTTCCAGTCCAGAAGACGCCCCTCCCTCGACCAGAGGGGACTGACACCAATCTCCGGCCGTGTGGAAACTGGCTGTCTGTCCCCGCTCGCCAGGAAAACCGGAAACCAGGACTGTATTGCGTTTCCGGCTGTTGCGATTGCTAAATACCGTATTATGGATGCGGAGCTAAGTCAACAGCACGTGCCATAGAATTGGCCACTAGCCTTCGCCGGGCGCGTGGCTGGGCAAGAGGATATAGAAGGTCGCCCCGAATCCAGGCACCGAGTCAACCCATATCCGGCCCCCGTTCTGACTCACCAACTCCCGCACGATAGACAGGCCAAGTCCCATCCCCGGGGAGGAGGATATGGCGCGTTTGCCCCGGTAGAACTTCTCGAAGACATGCGGCAGGTCCTCTTTGGCAATCCCCTGGCCACTGTCCTTGACGTAGAGCTGAGTGGCCCCGGAGACCCGCTGGCGCATCCCGGACTCCGAAGCTTGCGTCTCCTCGTCCGGCCCAATGGAGACCAGTTCCGCCCCCAGAATCGTTTCCGGCGCTCCCGAATGCTTCTTCGCATTGGAAAGCAGCTCGCGGATTACCTCAATCATGGAAGCCCGATCCGCATAGATTGGCGGACCTTCGGCCTCGGCGCTGGCTTCGGCTTCTGGCTTTAGCCTCAATAGGACTTTGGGGAGGGTGTCGTTGGCCGTCAGTGAGTCCAGCACATCCTCGAACAACTCTTTCGCATTGAACTGTTCGGCCTCGTGGTGGTGCGACTTGCTTTGAACGTCTGATAAGTCCAGCACGTCTTCGATCAGCTTGCCCAGCCGTTGTGCTTCCTGGCTGATGATTGACAGGAACTGTCGCCGCCGCTCCGAGGCGGCCGGGCTGCTGTTGCCCTCCTGGCGTTCCAACTGCATGAGCGCTCGCGCGAATCCGTCTATGCAGGCCAGCGGCGTGCGCAGTTCATGGGAAACATTGCGTATAAAGCCCGATTTCAGGCGCTCGATCTCATCCAGTTCCTGCTGGATGGTGGGTGGTTCCTTGCTGACGTGCCGCCGGTGAAGAACGCGCGTGCTGCTCATCTTGTCAATCCTGGCCTCCTGCCGGCACCAAGACCTCGTAGTCGAACAGGTGGAATAAATGTGCCATGTTGAAGAAATGTCCAACCTCGGGCGACACGTAAAGCCGCACCTTCTTGCCTGCGCTTTTCATCTGGGTCACTGTCTCAACCAAAAGGCCCACAAATACGGAATTGAGATAGGTGCACCTTGTAAGGTCCACAACTACACAAGCGCAGGTAGTGCCCGAAAGTGCATTGCAGGCCCTCTCAAAGGCTGCATAGTCCGCGTGGACAGGGTTGCCGTTAAGTTTCAGCACGCCGCCTTCTAGCACAATCCTGGCGGAAATGGCCCCTGTTGGTGGCCGGCTGCGGTTAACTGCCATGTCCGCACCTCGTTGCTGTCAGCAACCACCTGAGTTGCAGAGTACGACACCCGGTACGACGAAGTTGCGCCTAGCGCGGCAATTCGCTACGAATAGCCGCGTAATCCAGTTAGCGCTGCGAGCAAGAGGCAACCGCAATGCCACACCAAGGTTTCAGGTTTCAGGTTTCAGGTTTCAAGTCTAAAGTTCAGGCATGGGTACACGAAACCTGAAACTTGAAACTATAATCAACCTGGCCGCAGCAGGGAACTTTGCGTGATCGATACTCGGTATGGACTGCTACAGCGCCGCGCTATGTCCGGCAGCAGACTGGCCCAGAGCGTCCACTCGCTTGCCAACATCCTTGAAGGCAACATCAACCTCGTACACCTCCAGGAACACCTTCTTGGCCTCATCCTTCCGGCCAAATAATTCCAGTGTATCGGCCTTGGCGTAGGTCAGGTTCTTCCAGCGATCATCTTTCAACTCAAGGACTTTGAGCGTCTCATCGAAGCGTTTGAGCGCCAGTTCGTATTGGGCCTTCGCCTTGAAACCCAAACCCATCCGGTAGCCTGATTCGACTCGAAACTTCGGATCCTGGAACGTGTGCTGGAAGCGTTTGATCGCCTCGTCGAACAATGACTTGTCATTCTTGATGCGGGCAAGTTCGTCGTAAACGAGTGCCAAGTCAAACTTGATATTGCTGGCGGTCGGGTACCTTTTCTCGCGCTCGATAAACGACTTCAGCCGGTAATCAAGCAGTGCCAGGCGATCCTTGGTGTACTGCGCCTTTGCTGCGGCCTCGCCCGCTTTAGCCCTGGGCTCCAGCACGCGCAAGGCGCTGGTCATCTTCCAAATTTCCAAGTCGTGCGAACGCATTACCCAAGTGTAATTATTGGGGTCCTTCTGGCATGCCGTCTCATAGCTCTTCTTGGCCTCAGCGTAATTGCCGCCGTGTTTGTAAAGATCCCCCAGTTTGGCGTACAGACGCGGGTCGTCCGGATGTTCCTGAATGTCGGCCTTCCCATCCTCCAGCGCCGCCTGCAAGTCCTCTTGGGTCTTGATATCAATCGCTTCTTCGCGGGAACGCCGGCCTGTGGCGGCTTTCTGTTCGTCGCTTTGGATCTGACGCGCCAGGAATCCACGCTCGCCCTTGCCAGCGGCCGCGCTGGTTTCGATCTGGGCCGTCAAGGTCTTGGCCGACAGGTCGCGCAACTTCACCGTGGCCTCGCGGTCCAGCGGTGCTTGACGGGCCACGATCTCCCAGTTGTCCATGGCCTCCTTGACCTTGTTCTCCGCTTCGTAGACATGAGCCAGGGCGCGCAGGGCCAGGACAAGCTGCTTCTTGTTGCCGCCGGCATTCATGTTCTTGATATCTTCAAACGTCGCGATGGCCGACTGCCGGTACTCTGCGGCTGCCGCGGCCTTGCCCAGAAGCATAAACAGGTAGATGTTGCCTGGATCGTTCTTCAGGCCTTCTTCTGCCTTCTCGATGGCCGCGTCGTACTTCTTAGCCAGCATGAGCGCCTTAGCTTGTACCCACGACCCCACCACCTTGAGCTTGCCCATGGCAGACGCGCCTTTCTCTTTCGACTGCCTGTTCTCAACGGCGCGCAGTTCACGGCGGGCCAACGCTGTGTCAGGAGCCAGCTTCAGTGCCTGCAGGTAGAGGTCTATCGAATAATCATAATTGCGCCGCTCCGCCGCTTCCCGCGCTTTTTCGATCAACTTCGAAACGTCCACCGTTCTTTCCTCCTGTAGTAGCGCAGGGCACACCCTAACGCCAGGCTCGCGCACCACGCAGGCAAGCCATTTTCTGCAATCAACCTTCTATGATACGTTTTCCGCGTGGTAAAGCCAGTCCAAACTAAGGTTTCAGGTTTCAGGTTTCAAGTTTCAAGTTCAGGCACGGGTACACCAAACTTGAAACCTGAAACCTGAAACTTGAAACTTGAAACTGGCGTCAGCTTCGCTGGGGTGCAGGCCAGCCGCCCCTGATCCGTCTGATCAACGCCGCCTTCGCCGCCGACGCCAGGAACGCCGACCTCGCCGCGTTGAGCGTGCAGGCAAGCAATTGGCCGAAACTTAGGCCACAGCACGCGGCTGCCTGAAGGTACTCATGGCTTAACGTGGATTGGCAGATGGCGGGATCATCCGTGTTAATGGTGGCCGCAACGCCCGCCGCAAGCATCATCCTCAGCGGGTGGTCTCTGAAACCGCGGCAGGCGCGGGTCTGCACGTTCGATGTAAGGCACAGTTCCAGGGCTATCTTCCGCCCCGCCAGCAGAACAAGCAGATCCTTGTCCTGGCGCGCTTGCACTCCATGGCCAATCCTGTCGGCTTTCAGCTCAACGACTGCGCGGCGCACGTTTTCGGCGCCCGCGCCGTGAGGATCCTCCCCAGCATGAAGGGTGAGGCCGCGGCCCGCCGCTTTCCATTCACGGCAATAATCAACGAACTGGCTGGCTGGAAAGGCTTCATCGCCGGCCAGGTCCAGGCCCGCGAACTCGCGCCCAACAGGCCGGTTCAGCAGCCGCGCCTGAGGCTCGTTGGCCACGATCCCGAGATCTCTCTTGAGCGTCAAGATGAAGCCGACGCCTATGCCCTGCCGCGCGGCTTCCCGGCGTGCTCCGCGCACAACCGCTTCAGCGGCCTCCTCGGCCTCCGCCGTCGTGACGCTCCGGCGTGCGGTTCGCTCACTGCCCCCAATCCCCCGGCTCCTGTCACCTGGTGGCGAGCGCATCCGCAAGGCCCAGAATCCCGGGGAGAAGCGGAGCTCAAGATGGATAACGCCGTCCGCCGCGGCGTCCGCGACCGCCTCCGCAGCCACGCGCTCAAGCGCCGCCACGCCTCCAAATCTGAAGCGCAGGCCGGCAAAGCGCGCCAGAAAGCCCTGGAATCCCGGCCGGCTTTGGCGCGGCACGGTCAACGCCTTCCTCAAAGCATCAAAGCTCGCGTGCAGCGACTGCCTGTTGCGGCAGTGGAATTCCCATAGCGTTTCCAGCCGCAAAGAACCTTCCAGGTGACGATGCAGATCAACCTTCGGCAGGGCGCGGAAGAGGGCCAGGCCGGGCTGATGAGTTTCAGGTTTCAAGTTTCGTAACCGTTCAGTGGGGGTGCCGACGAGCACGGACGTACACGGACTAACACGGACGCACACAGACCCTCCCGCCGAGGAGAGGCTGAACAGTTAACAAGTTTCAAATTCCACACTTCACGTCCCACGCTTCACGCTCCACGTTCCACGCTTCACGCTTAACGCTTCAGGCTTCACGTTTCGGGCTTCGTATTTCATCCTTCCAAGTACGTATACCCGTCCATGCCGTTCTGATACATGGTCATGAACAGCCTCAAGTCCTCAACGCTAATCCGACCGGCGCGAACGGCGGACTCAGCGGCGCTGCGCAGGCGGTGGATCAACTCGTTCTTGTCATAACTGACGTAGTGCAGCACATCCTCCACGGTGTCGCCGGTTTCCACCTGCTCGACCTTGTAGCTCCCGTTCTCCAGGGAGATGTGCACGGCGTTGGTGTCGCCGAACAGGTTGTGCAAGTCGCCCAGGATTTCCTGATACGCGCCCACCAGGAACACGCCCAGGCAGTACGGCTGCCCGTTCAACAGCGGGTGCAGTTCCAGGACCTGCTTCACGTCCTTCAGGTCAATGAAGTCCTCAATTTTGCCGTCGCTGTCGCAGGTGATGTCGGCCAGGATGCCGCGCCGCGTGGGGCGCTCGTTGAGCCTGTGGATCGGCATGATGGGGAAAAGGTGGTTGATGGCCCAGTGGTCCGGCACGCTCTGGAACAGCGAGAAATTGCAGAAGTACGTGTCGGCCATGCTCCGCTCCAGGTGTTCCAACTCCTCGGGCACCAGCGGCATGGCGCGCACGATCCTCAACACGCGGCGGCAGGTGGCCCAAAACAGCCGTTCGGCCAAGGCGCGCTGTTTAAGGCCCAGGTATCCCAGATTGAACATGGTCGCCGCCTCGTCGCGGAGTTGCACGGCGTCGTGGTAGGCTTCGAGCACGTTCTTGCGCGTGACGGAAGTGCAGGTTTCCCGCAGATTCCAGAGCACGTTGGGGGCGTCCTCCGGAAGCTCGAACTCCGGCGCCCCGCCCTCCGTGGCGGCCGCATCGGCGGCATCCTGATCCGCTGCTTCGGAGACCCCCAGCACGTTGAAAGCCAGCAAGCTGTGGTGGGCCGTCAACGCGCGGCCCGATTCGCTGACGATGTGGGGATGTTCGACTCCCGCATCGTCGCACACTTCCACTATCTGAAACACGACGTCGTTGGCGTATTCCTGCATCGAGTAGTTCATCGAGGCCTGGAAGTTGCTGTTGCTGCCGTCGTAGTCCACCGCCAGTCCGCCGCCGACATCCAGGTATTTCAAGCCGGCGCCCAGCTTGTGCAGTTCCACGTAGAAGCGCGCGGCCTCTTTGAGCGCGCCCTTGATATTGCGGATGGCGCTGATCTGGCTGCCCACGTGAAAGTGCAGGACCTGCAGGCACTCCAGCATCCCGCGCTCCCGCAACGTGTCGCAGACTTTCAGCATCTCTTCCGCGGTCAGGCCGAACTTGGAGCGGTCGCCGCTGCTGGCCTCCCAGTGCCCTGTGCCGCGCGCGTTCAGCTTGGCGCGCATGCCCAGCATCGGCTTTACTTTGTGTTTCTCGGCCAGGCGCACGATCAGCTCCAACTCCGTAAGTTTCTCCAGGACCAGCACTACTTTGCGCCCCAGCTTCGTGGCCAGCAGCGCCATCTCAACGTACTCTTCGTCCTTGTAGCCGTTGCAGATGAAGAGCCCTTCGTCGGTGTCCAGGAGCGCCAGGATCGTCATCAGCTCCGGCTTGGAGCCCGCCTCCAGGCCGAAGTGGTACTCCTTGCCGTGGCGCACGATGGCTTCCACCACGTGCCGCTCCTGATTCACTTTGATGGGATAGACGCCGCGGAACTGCCCGCGGTAATTGTGTTCCTTGAACGCAGTGTTGAAGCAGCCATTGAGCTCCTCGACCCGCCGTTTCAGAATATCCGGGAAACGAATCAGCATGGGCGCGCCAATGCCTCGGGCCTCGATATCCGCCACGAGGTTCTTCAGGTCAATACCGATTTCTTTTTGCCCGGTCGGGTGCACGACCAAGTGGCCCTGGTCATTGACGGAGAAGAATTGCCGCCCCCAGTTGTTGACCCCATATAATTCAATCGCGTCCTGCACGGACCAGCTTTCCACTGTCGCCGCACCCCCCTTCTAACCTCTCAAACGCCCGCTTTCGTGAAACGCTCTCGTTCTTAGCTATCATACCACGAAAAATGCGAATGCTATTATTAAAGCGCCTTCAAGAAAAAATTTTTTTGTGGATGAGAAGAAGGATTGGCTCCTGACAGGTCCAGCATCAACGCCGTGCGCGCAGACGCTCCAACGCCGCTGCCAAGTCCTCCGCCAGCGGAGCGACGACTGTGATCCGCTCCTCAGGCCCGGCGGGATTCGGAAACACCAGCCGGCCGGCGTGCAACGCCAGCCGGCCCAAGCCCCAAGCTTCTTCCGCTTCCTTCGTGCCGTAAAGCTTGTCGCCGACAATCGAACAACCGATGTGCGCCAGATGCACTCGAATCTGGTGCATCCGTCCTTGCCGCGGCCTCACCTCCAGCCACGAGAAGCGTGGCAACTCCTGCGCCGGCGTGAACGTTTCGATAACCTTGTACGCGGTCTGCGCGCTTCGCCCCGCCGGATGCACGGCACTCGTCTTCGGCGCGGGCAGCGGCGGAACCTGCGCTGCCGGGTGCTGTTTCATGTAATGCGCCAGAGCTCTTCTTAGCCGCTCCGGCTTGCCTGTCTGGTTCTCTAGAATGGGCGCACTGATTACGCCGGTACGTTCCGGCGGCGCGCCGTGGCAGAGAACAAAGTACGTTTTCTCGACCTCGCCCCAGCGGCGCTCCAATGCGCGCGCCGCCTCAGGTGACCGCGCGAGGAGCAACACGCCGGAAACATCCTTGTCCAGCCTGTGCACAGGCCGCAGGTCCGCCATCCCTTGCTCGCGCAACTCGCGTAACAACGACCTTCCTCGCCCCGGCGCCTCGTGCACCGCCAGCCCAGGAGGTTTGTTCACGGCAAGCACTGCCGCGTCGGAATACAGAACCTGAATCGTCTGGCTCACGACCCCTTCACTAGCAGACAAATCCAGAAACAAAAATTCCAAAACCCAAATCTCAAATCTCAAAGAAACTCCAAACAGAAAAACTACAAAAGCTGCGGCGCGCGAACCCCGCGATGTTCTCCCTTTTTCCCTTTGCTGTTTGTTTGAGATTTGTGATTTGTGATTTGGAATTCACCTACCGTAGCGTCATCACCCTGCTGAACACCACCTTCAAGTATCGCCCTTCCGGCATGCGCACCGCCCACGGATGGTCCGGCGCCGCGCCGTGGATAGCGAACACCTGCAACTCCATTCCTGCTTCCGCCGCGGCCGCGCGCAGAGCCAGCAGAAAATCCGGTTCGCTGACCAGACCGGTGCAAGAGCAACTCACCAGCACGCCGCCCGGCTGCATACATTGCATGGCCAAGCGGTTCATGTCCGCGTAGGCCGACAACGCCTTGCCGATTTCCTCGCGAGATTGCGCCAGCTTCGCCGGGTCAAGGATAATCCGCGTATAGCGCTTGCCGGAAGTGCGGCAGTCCCGCAGCACGTCAAAGACGTTGCCGTGCCTGAAGGCCAGGCGCTCGGGGCCGATTTCGTTCAGAGCGCGGTTCTTCTCCGCGACGGCAATTGCATTTTCGTCCAGGTCCACGGCCTCGACCGTTTTCGCGCCGGCGAGAGCGGCCGCGAGCGCGAATCCGCCCGTGTAGCAGAAGCCGTCGAAGACATCCTGCCCCGCGCTCAAGCCCCCCACGCGCTGCCGGTTGTCGCGCTGGTCGAGGAAATAGCCGGTCTTGTGCCCGCGCCGCAGGTCCACGTGCAGCTTGAGGTCGTGCTCGTGAATGACCAGCTCGCGCGTCGCGGGCGGCGGACCGTCCATCTTCACCCCTTCCAGCTTTTCCGTGCGGTAGTCCGCGCGCACGATGATCTCGTGCTCCGCAAAATGCTCAGCCAGCCCTTGCTTGACCCATTCGAGATGCCGGTGCATTCCGGCGCTGGCCAGCTCCAGCACCAGGCACTTCCCGTACTTGTCCACGACCAGGCCGGGCAAACCATCGCCCTCGGAATGGACCACGCGGTAGGCGTCGCAGCACTGCGGAAGCTGCAGGATTTCGTGCCGCAGCCGCACCGCGCGCGTTATGGCGCCGATGAACCAGCGGCGCTCAGGGAACACGCCGCGGTCCACGCTCAGCAGGCGCACCGCGATCTCGGAATGCGGATTGTAGAACCCGCGCCCGACGAACTGCTCAGACTTGTCCTCCACCTCGACCAGCGTGCCGGGCGCAAGCTCGTCGTAAGTCTCGGCCATCATGCGCCTGTAAATCCAGGGGTGCAGCGAAGTGTGCCTCGTGCGCAGCGAAACGAGCGGCAAGGTATCGCCGGCCTGCGGCAGCACCGGCGGTTCGTCGTCGTGTCTGCTCTTTCTCATGAGTCCATTGTAACGCCAACTGTTGGTTGCGTAAGCTCACCTTCCGCGCCATACGCGGCCTGGGCTGCGCTCGCTGTGGCGGCGGCGCGTGCTGCGGCGCTGGCTGCTTCAGCGTCTCTCTTCGCCCGGCGCGCAACAAGATACGTGAGGACTATCATCAACAACGCGACAAGCCATACGCGGATGAAGTAGGCCAGCGAATGCATGGCGAGTGGCATCATCCAGCCTGTTAGAATAAGGCTGTTCCAGGAGAGCAGACTGTAGGGGTAAAGGAACAGGAACTCCAGACGCGTAAGGCCCAACGGCACTTTGTTCCCATCCAACCTGAGGAAAGCGCTTGCGAAACAGAGAGGAAATACCACGATGGCCGATACGAGCATCAACATCGGCATATAGGCCGCGATGGGCCCACTGCCGCCTTGGGCCGCACCGCCACCTGCCAGGAGCGGGTAGGCCCCAACGCTAAACGCCATCACGAGCAACTCGGAAAGCGCGAATTGCGGAACGCGCGGCAGCCGTGGCCTGCCCGCCAGGTCCGCTCGCGCCATGTCGCGAAAATGCCTGCGGATGCCGGCGATATACGTACACAGCAAGACCAACACCCCAAGCAACGGTACACACTGCGACACATAGATGACAAAGGTTATGGTGCGGTCGCGCTTCTTCTCGCCTGCGAAATCGTCCGGTACTTGTAGCACGCGCAGTACACGGCGGGAAAGCCATGTGCAGAGCAGAGCGTAGAGCAGCCCGCCGCCCAGGAAAATGGCGAACACGAAGACGAACATGCCGACCCCCAATCCGATTCCCACGCCTGGATTGTGCGGCCGTGCCCTGATTCCGCAAGCGCCAACCTGAGCTTCTCAAAACTTGCTCATGGCGCCATGCCAACGCCATCCGCTGGCGGCGTAAGCTCAACTTGCGCGCCATACGCGTCCTGTGCTGCGCTCGCCGTGGCGGCGGCGCGTGCTGCGGCGCTGGCTGCTTCAGCGTCCCTTTTCGCCTGGCGGGCCGCCAGGCATGTGAGGACTATCACAAGCAGGGCTACAGACTGTATTGAGATGCATAAAATGAAGTTGTTGTGATCGTATTGTAGACCGAAACTGAATACGAAGAACCAGAATTCGTATAATCCGGTGATCAACAGAACGGGCCAGGCCGTAAGGTAATAGGGATACAGGAACAGGAATGCGAATCGAGCCTTGCCGAGGGGAACTTTGTTCGCATCGAGTTTGAGGAACGCGCTGGCGAAGCAAAGCGGGAATTCAAGGATGGCATAGATGAGAATCGCCGCCCTTGCCGCGCCTTCCAGCCAACCCCCGCCGCACAGCAGAGGGAAAGTCGCGATGCTGAAAACCATGACAAGCAGTTCGGATAGTGCAAAGCGCGGAATGCGCGGCAAACGAGGCACGGCAAACGGATGCGTTGGCCCGCTGTCGCGGAAATGCCTGCGGATGCCAGTAAAATATGTGCAAAGCAAGAGTACCGGGCCAGCGAAGAACAGGGATGCTAGAGGAGGCGAGAGATAGAAAATGAACGTCATGGTACGGTCGCGCTTCTTCTCGGCAATGAATTCGTCCGGCACCGGCAGCACTCGAAACACCGAACGGGACAACCAGGTGAAAAGCACCGCATAGAGGAACGTAAATCCCAGCCAGAACGCCAACTTAATAACGATCATCCCGGGAACCTCAAAGGCCTCGACCGCGCCTCGTATTGTGTATCCCCAGCTTCAATCCGCAACAGGCGATCCTAGCCGGCAGCGCCTACGGCGCATCAAACGGATGAATCCCCGCAAGCGGCACATTCGCCTGCTTCAGTGTCATATCCACTTTTTCGCGTTCCGGCCAGCCGAAGCGCAACGCAATGCCGCAGTCGCTCGACAGATGCCGCGGAGTTGGGATCAGCTTGGCCGTCAGGCCAGCGCGCTCGATGACCTTCTCGCTGCGCAAGGCTGCCGCGGTAGTGTGAAACAGGACAACGCCGTAGCTATTCATCCTTGCGCAATCGTCTCCACGGCCCGCAAAGCCGCGGCGATGTCGGCTTTGGCGGCCATCAGGCCGGGAGCGAAACGGATCGTCCCCTCCGGGAATGTGCCCAGCGTGCGGTGCGCGCTGGGAGCGCAGTGCAAACCCACGCGGCACATGACACCGAATTCTTCGTCCAGCCGCAAGCCGGCCTCCGATACACTGCGCCCGTCAATCGTGAACGACACCACGGCGATGCGCCCCGCTGTGTCTGGCGGACCGTAAAGCCTCACCCCGCGGGCCGCCGCCAAGCCGCGCCGCAGTGTATCAGCCGATTCCAGCTCGCGCGCGCGTATATTCTCGACTCCCAGCCCCAGGACGTGGCGCACGCCAGCGGCCAAGCCCGCCAGCCCCGGCCCGTTCGGCGTCCCGCTCTCGAATCTGTCAGGCAAATCCTCGGGTTGCTCATAAAACTCGGAGCGGCTGCCTGTTCCGCCGCGCAGCAACGGCTCCATTGCCGCGGTGTCCACGTTCGGCCCAATGACCAGGCCGCCCGTCCCAGCGGGGCCGAGCAAGCCTTTGTGGCCCGAAAAAGCCAGCAGATCAATCCCCAGCGCTGTAACGTCGAGCGGCACGCAACCTCCGGTTTGCGCCGCGTCCACCAAGAAAAGGGCGCCTGAGGCATGAGCCTGGCGGCCGATCTCCGCCACAGGCATCAGCGCGCCCGTCACGTTGCTGGCGTGTGTAGCCGCCACCAAGCGCGTGCCCGGCTTGATTGCCCGCGCCATCGCCTCCAGGTCCAGCGTCGTGTCCGCGCGGCACGGCACCGCCGTGACCTGCGCTCCGCCCTTCTGTAGCGCCTTCAGCGGGCGCATCACTGAATTGTGCTCGATGCCCGTCGTGACGACACTATCGCCGGCCCGCACGATGCCATGGAGCGCAATATTCAACGCGTGGGTGGCGTTGAGCGTGAAGATGATGCGCAACGGGTCGGCCACGTGGAAGAGCTCGGCCACGGCTTCGCGCGCGTCGTAAACCGCCCGGCCGGCGTCAATGGAGAGCTGGTGCCCCGAGCGTCCCGGATTCCCGCCCCGGCGCTCCATGAAATCCGTCATCGCGCGCAGCACTTCCGGCGGCTTGGGCCATGAAGTTGCGGCATTATCCAAATAAATCACAACACCTCTCTTTAACCACAGATGAACACAGATGAACACAGATAGGAGAAGGTACTGGATGGACATGTTTCAATCTGTGTTTATCTGTGTTCATCTGTGGTTTCATGTCACACTTCCTTCGGTTCGCGCATCGTCAGTCCGATCACGGCACACACAATCAAGCCGCCGATCACTGCGGCTTGCCCCGCGGGGCCCGGCCCGCCAGCCATGTTGGCAGTGGTGGGGGAACTGACCAGCGCAAAATTGTGCGCGAGCGCAGTTCCGCCGATCATCCCCAGGCAGAAGACGCCCGCGTCGCTGTCGCCCTCGCCGGCCAGGATGAACTGCCGTCCGGGGCAGCCGCCGCCCAGTGTAAAAGCCACGCCCGCCAGCGCCATGCCCAGAATATTCCAGAGCGTCTGCGTATGAGCGAAAGGCTGGCCCTCAAATCCCCATTTGAACTGTCTCAGCCCCAGGTTGACCGCCGCGTTCACCACGACGAGCGCCACCACGCCGTAGAAAAGGTGCAGGTCACGAATAGCCATGATGTTGCGCAGCGCGCCCACAGTGCAGAAGCGGCTGCGCTGCGCCAGGAACCCGATCAGCAGTCCGCCGGCCAAAGCCCAATACCAGATTGCGTGCATGCCGCCAGGACCTTTGCCCGCCGGCGTGGCGAAGACAGGTCCGATTCGATTATTGTCCGGATCAACCGGGCCGAGCTTGGGGTCCCAGAGGAGCAAGGCGACAAGCGATACAGCCAGCACCGGCATCACCCAGCCCAAGGCCCAAGGCGCCGGCTTGCTGCGGCCAAGGCCATAGCCCCTTTTCATGAAGACGACGGCCAGGCCTATGCCCAACACCAGACCGAGAATACCGTAAAGCGCGTTGGCGTCCCCGCCGCCAAGCCTCAGGAAAACTCGCCACGTACAGCCAAGGAATACGAGCGTGCCGATGGCCGCGCAGATCCCCAGCACGAACCGCACGACAGCCGCTGAGCCGGCCCGCGGCTTGAACTCCTTTGAAAGGAGCGCCGAACCCAGCGCCCCCAGGACAAAGCCGCTCAGTTCCGGGCGCAGATACTGCGCGGGCGCGAAACGATGCAGTCCCAGCGCCCCCGCGATGTCGCGGCTGAAGCACGCCACGCAAATGCCCATGTTGCCAGGATTGTGGAGATGCACCAGAATTGCAGCCACCGCGCCGATGACGGCGCCGGAAAGAATCACGCCTGTGTTTGTGCCGAAGAAGCATTTATCGTTGGACATCGGTTCTCCTTTCGTGGTTTCTCTGGCTGTGCCCTTCAGCCAGCCACGCAGGAGAGCCGCTAATCTGGTGTGGCTTTGCGCGTGCAGGCTGGGTGGGAAGCCAAGGTTATGTTGTGCGAATGCAGGACCTGCATTGCCGGCCGGCGGAATCAGCCGTGAGACCGCTGCTGACGC
>Ga0315279_10005398_pt1 | contig 16616 bp, 16 predicted proteins | sample YL17G06_20_MG_FD_203694 | JGI IMG/M metagenome (GOLD analysis project Ga0315279, IMG submission 203694) | Sediment microbial communities from Yellowstone Lake, YNP, Wyoming, USA - YL17G06_20 | ecosystem: Environmental > Aquatic > Freshwater > Lake > Sediment | place: USA: Wyoming | collected...
GCCAAGGCGGGCGAGGACGCCCGCCCCACCAATCCTGGCGCATTAGCTACGCGCGGACCAATAAAGCCGGCAACTGCTTTAGCCGATCCTGCAATTCCTTCAGTTCGCCGCAGGCCGTCATCAGACCGTCATAGTCGCGAAGCGTTGCGTCCATAAGGGCTGAACGTCCAGCTCCAGCCGCCCGCGCGTCTCCGTACTTCTCCAGGAAGGGGGCAAAAACCTTTTCCTTTAGTCTGGCGTGCTCCCGCACATGTTTCCAATCAAGCTGCAGCTTCGCTCGATGCCCCGCCAGCAGCCAGGCTTCCACTTCCGGTTTCGCGGCACAGCAACGCAGGCAAACCCCTTGCGTCTCAAGTTCCTTTTCCAAGCCGGCTAGATTCCTGGCCCTGTCAGCGTCCGGCATAAACAGCCACAGGTCAAAGTGTCTCCAGGTCAATGGCAAGTCTTCCGTGATAGCACGCCGAGCATCGTCGTAGCCGTTCAGGTTCGGATTCTCCAAGACTTTCACGCGCGCTTGGGGCTTGCCCAACTCACGCATCATCCGCTCTACCAGCGGCTTGAGGATATAACCATTGTGAGTGGGGTCTTCTGGTATGACCAGCACGCTGAAGCTCATAGCGCGGACTCCAGCCAGCCCTCGGCGAAGAGATCGCGGATTGGCTGCTTCCGCACGATTTCCATGAAATGCGGAATCTCGGTCAAAGGACAAATGCGCGACTCGCCAGTGGCCTCGTCCCGTTTACAGAAGAACGTCGTGGCGTACTCCTCTTTCTTGAGCCAAGCCAGGACGATGGGCGAATGCGTCGTCGCCACGATTTGCGTCTGGCCTGTCGCGGCGCGGTTGCGCAGCATCTCGACGAGCAAACGCAGACGGCTGGCGTGGATGCCGTTCTCGACTTCCTCGATGGTCAGGATGCCAGGCATGTCGGGCTGGAAGAATGCCGCCGTGATCGCGGCAAAGCGCAATGTCCCGTCCGACAGAACAGGCGCGGGGTACTGTTGTCCCCCTTCCTTCAGCATGAACATCGGCTCTCCCAGCGCCCCGTTCAGCGTGCCCACGTCGTCAACTTCGGCCGGGCGCAGTTCTTTGAGCCAGCTCAGATAGGCGCTCTTCGCCTTCTCATCAGAGCAGATGGTTTTGATCAGAGCTGCGAAGTTCTCCCCGCGCTCGCCCATGCGCTGGATCGTGTGCGCTTGCGAATACGCGTGCAGGAAACGAGGCGACGGGTCAACGTGCTGCATGTTCACTAGCTCATTTGCTACACAGGCCAGGAGTTTCGCATCGCTGCTATACAACTTCGCCATCTGGCCCAAGACGGGCCTGTTCTTCTCGAAGGTGAATCCACTTCTCGGCACTCCGACGACTCCGAGGTAATACACTTCGAGTTCCGGGCGATTTTCTACCTCTGTGGCACAGTAGATGGTATCCTGACTCTCCGCGCTGCCGGCAAAGTCCCTGTGGCTATTCTCTTCCTCTGCGGGTAAGTGGAAGATCGTGTTGCTCTCCTTTAGGTACTCCTCGCGCAAGTGGCCCTCGGAAGCCGCGAAGCTAATCCCGTAGCTCCAATCCCAGGGCTTCTCCTTAGGTCCCGAGCGCCCCGACACTTGAAACACGGTATTCATCTTGCGCCCAGCGCCGCTAAATCCAGCCAGCGCACTGCCGCCGCGGATGGGTTGCCACACTTCGCTGGCCGCGCTCTTCGGCTTGCCATCCAGAATCTCGCTGAAAGTGAAGCCGTAGCCGATGCCCTGCAACACACGGAGAGCATCGAGGAAGTTCGACTTGCCACTGGCATTCGTACCGATGAACAGGTTCAAGCGGCCCAGCTTCAAGTCCACATTGGTGAGGCTCTTGAAGTTGCGAATGCTGATCTGCTCGATCATGTGCTCACCCCCACACTGCTAAACGTAACCGTTCTTCCTATACCATTCCACGGCCCGCGCCAGGGCTTCTTCCGGCGGCGTCTGCGGCAGGCCCAGTTCTTTGATCGCTTTGCCGCATTCCACCCACATTTTCTTCTTCGCCATGCGCACGCCTTCGAGCGAAATCGCCGGCGTCTTGCCGCGCAGCAAGGAGAGCTTGGTGTCGCACCAGGCCGCCAGGTAAGCCACGGCATAAGGCAGGCGGAAGCGCGGCGCGGGAACCCCCGAAATCCTGCTCAGCGCCTGGGTGATCTCCAGAAGCGTCATGTTTTTGCAGCCGAGCAGATAGCGTTCGCCCACGCGCCCGTGCTCCGCGGCCAGCAGGTGCCCCGCGGCACAGTCGCGCACGTCAATCAGGTTCAGCCCGGTGTCCACGACGGCCGGCATTTTGCGCTTGAGGAAGCGCAGGATCATCGCGCCCGTGGGCGTGGGCTTGGCATCATACTCACCCACCGGCGTCGTAGGGTTGACGATCACCACAGGCAGGCCGTTTTTTGCCAACTGGCGCGCCACCTGCTCGGCCTGAAACTTGGTGCGCTTGTATGTGCCCACCATCATGTCCAGTGTTACCGGAGTGTCCTCGTTGGCCAAGCCATCCTTGAGGAAGCCAATGCAGCCAACTGTGGACGTGTAAACGATCCGTTTCACGCCCGCGTTTCCCGCGGCTTCCAGCAGGTTGCGCGTGCCTTCCACATTCGACCTATAGACTTCCTCGGGGTCGGAGACGTCGAAGCGGTAATCCGCTGCGACATGGTAAAGCGCTTCGCAGCCTCTGACCGCGGCATCCAGCGAGGCCTTGTCGCGCAAGTCGCCGATGCTCTTCTCCAGTTCGGGGAGATCGCCCAGCAGCGCCAGGTTGCTGCTCTTGCGCACCAGAATCCGCACGCGCTGGCCGCGCCCCAGCAGAGCGCGCACCACGTGGTTGCCAACAAAGCCGCTGGCGCCAGTCACAAGAATCATAGCGAGAAGCTGTTATAGGGCAGGAGGGGGAAAACTCAATCTCGGTTAGGAGTGTGCGTGGTGCGTGGGTGCGTGGAGAGTGGGGCGTGGTTGGCTTCACGCTTCACGATCCACGATCCACGCGCCAAGCGCCAACTGCACTTGACTGGCCGCCCCGCGATGCTACATATTTGGTACTTGAGGGTTTCCATTGGGGGTGGGTTTGCGGCATAGCTGTGGGCTAGGGGCTGCATTTCAGCCCAGGTCGCAGGGTTCGCAATCCATGATTGAGCCATGGACACGGGCGTGCTATCGGAGAAGGTGTTGGTCCTTAACCGCTCTTGGGTGGCGGTTAACGTGGCCACGGTGCGCCGTGCCCTGATCCTGGTATATCAAGACGACGCGCGCGTTGTTGCGCCCGACGATTACGCCACTTTCGATTTTGAGGGCTGGGTTGAGGCCAGCCAGGCTGCCAAGGCCGAGGCGCGGCGCATTCATTCGGCAACTTTTTCGATGTGCGTGCCCGAAGTCATCGTGCTGGGCGGATTCAATGGGCGCTTCAGCATGGAAGTGCGCTTCTCACGCCGAAACATTTTCGAGCGGGACGACAATACCTGCCAGTATTGCGGCAGGAAGTTCGATCGCAACGAGCTCACTCTGGACCACGTTGTCCCACGCAGCCGCGGCGGGGCCAGCACCTGGACCAATATCGTCTTGGCCTGTCTGAAGTGCAATATGCGCAAGGGCGACCACAGGCCGCAGGAGACCAACATGAAACTGCAGCGGAAGCCTGTGAAGCCCCAGTGGGCCACGCGCGTCGGCGTCAAGCTGGGCCGCCTATGGAAGCCCTCCTGGGAACGCTTCCTCGAAGCAGCCTACTGGGATGTGGAACTGAGCAAGTAGGCGGTCCAACCAAGCTCTTGGCTCTTGGCTCCTGGCTCTTGGCTCTTGGATACGGTGCGGCAAGGCAATGGCAAGAGCCAAGAGCTAAGAGCCAAGAGCTGTTCTTAGTCCACCCACTTGAACGAATGCACTCCGGAGCGGGAACGTGTGGCCTGTAGGCGGCCGCATTCCGTGTCCAGTTCGAAAACCATATCATTCGGGTCGTTGGAGTCGAATACGCAGATAGGCTTGGCGGAATGCACTTCCACGGCCAGTTCTTTGGCCGCACTGTCCACCGCGGCCTTCAGTTTCAGCGCCCAAGCGGTGTCGGTGCCCAACGGAGTCTTGCGGGAAGCCGGCGCATTAAGCAGATCGGAAAAGCGCGCCGACCTGGTTTCAGGAGAACCAATTCTTTGGTGAGAGCCCCCCGCCTGCACGTGCCTCTCTTCATTGTGCGGCATATTAGCTGCCCCTGTTAAAGGATGCGCCAAAAACAGGCTAACTATGTTACGACGGCATCCTCCCCTCTTACACTGCTACAACTTCAGTCAACCACATAGCCGGAATGAGGGCAAGCCTTGAGCCAGATTTTTTCATATTTTTCTTGCGTGGACCCCTTTCAGCTCTGCCCCTTGAAGAGTTTCGAGGTCCTCTCCCACTCGTCCGTAAGAAACTGGACATACTCAGCAGCCTGCAAAGAGCTATCGGGCTTGCCGGAAAACTCAAGCAGCCAAGCGCGATAAGGTTCGAGGGAGAGCTGAGATGGATCAGCCACGACGCCGGCGTTGACCTTGAGCAGCGTGCCATTCATGGGCGCGTAGAGTTCGGCAATGGCCTTGACGCTTTCTATCTCCCCCAACACTTGGCCCTCGGTTATCTTGTGTCCCGGTTCCACCCGCCATTCAATGCGAAACACGTCGGAGGCAAGCCGCATCGCGTAGGCCGTCAGCCCGCATCTCGTTCCGCCGCCTTCGAGGAAGTCAAACCAGAAATGGAGCTTTGAATACAGCAACCTCTTGGGCACAGCAGCCTTGTACAAGCCCATCTGGAAAGTCAAGGTCTCCCCTAGTTCATCGGCCACGGCAGGCCTCCCCATTTCAAGATCACTGACTGCACTTGTGCGCCCGGCAGGTTCGTGGCGTTTCGCTCCTTCCTGTACACAGAAGGCCATGGCGGAACCGAGAAGCCCGGCTCTCTGGTTCTTCCGGGTTGCCCGGCGCGCCCTGGCTTGCAGTGCACCAAGTGCGCGCTTGTGTTTCTCCAGCGTGTTGGTCCAACGCAGCAAACAAGCGCAACCCAGCGGCGTGACATGAAACAGTCGAACGACAGGGCCCTTCTTGGATTGGGCCTTGGTGGACGTGACCAGACCTCGCCGCTCCATCTCCTTCAAGCAGCGGTATAGGCCGGTGGCGTCAGGGCTCTGCTCGCGGAACATGGGCATGCCGGACAGGCGCCTCATGAGCTTGTAGCCATGCAAGCTCCCCTCCGAGAGGAGAGCCAAGATCGCCGGCTGCAGGAACTTATCGAGAGTCTCGCCAGCGCACGGACAATGTTCTTCCATCAGCCGCCCACTTCCCACCACTCACCATCCACCACCTACCACCCACCATCCACCACCCACCATCCTCCATCCACCATCCACCATCCACCATTTACACCCGCCGCGCGAAATGGCTCTACCTTTTCGCAACAGCCAAGCTAAACTGCGCGGCAAGTTGTTCTTAGGGATGAATGGATGCCTTCGTCGAGTCCTTTTTCAGGACCCCTGCTGTCAATCCCTGCCGTAGTTCTCTCGCGGGTCCCACCTGACCAGGCAGCGTTGCACAGCGGCCAATTCGCCGCCATTTCTGCTGAACTTGCCAAGGCAGGAATTCCGTTCGCCGTCGTGGATTCCGTTTACGACACGTCCGACGACAGCCCGACGGCTGACTTCCTGCGCAACACCCCGGGCAGCATGATCCTTCTGGGTTGGCACTATCCGCGGGCGCTCAGGTGGATTCTCGCCCGCCACGGCGTGGCCCAAGTCCGTTGCCTTGATGCCCGCCTCAAACCGGAGGCGCTGGTGGGCCAGGTCATGGAGATCCGGGCTGGTGCTCCTGCTGCTCCCATCTCCGCGCCTCAGCCTGCCGCGGAGGTCCAAACGCGCTGGTATCCGGTGATTGACTATGGCCAGTGTACGAACTGCATGGACTGCCTTGATTTCTGCCTATTTGGCGTCTACGGCGTGGACGCGCAGGAGAAGCTGCGGGTGGTGAGTCCCGATCAGTGCCGCCAGGATTGTCCGGCTTGCGCGCGCGTATGTCCCGCGAACGCGATCATCTTCCCCAAGTACCAAGGCGACCCCGCGATTGCCGGCGCGGAACTGAGCGCCGCCGGCGGCCCGCGCAAGCTCGATTTGTCAGGACTTTTCGGCAAGCCCAAGGGCCTTCAACAGGCCCAGCTTGAGCGCGAACGAGCACAACACAAGCCTGGAACTTCCGGGGACAAAGACAGTGTCGAGAAACTTTCCCAAGAGTTTGACAACCTGAAGCTGTAGCCGCACACTAGCCCTGGCTTTTACCGCAGAGGACGGACTTTAGTTTTTCGATTCTAGCTTCGCGATTGGCGCAAGCTGTTAAATCGAAAATCGCAAATCAAAAATCTAAAATCGCCACTCTGTGGTGAGTAGTCCGCAAAAGGAGACGATCATGCCCACAGTCACCCCGCGCAAGCAAGCCAAGAAGGTATACCTTTCTGTGGATTTCGAAGGCGCAGCCTGTGTCGTGGGCGAAGTCGGCAAGCCCATGGCCACTCTGGGCAGCGGGCTGGATTGCCAGACGCCCATTTTCCAGCAGGCTCAACGCATCGTGACAGCCGAAGTCAACGCCGCCGTGCGCGGATCCCTGGCGGCCGGCGCCACGGAAGTCATCGTGGATGACGCCCACGGCTCCGGCCACAACCTGCTTTATGAGCAACTGCATCCCGAAGCCAAGGTGCTCATCGGCTCGCCGCGCCCGCGCCGCTTCTGTCTGCTCGACGAATCTTTCGCCGGCATAGTGCTGCTGTGCTACCACGCCATGGCCGGCGTTGAGAATGGCGTTCTCTGCCACAGTTACTCATCGGAAAGCATCCACAGGATGATTCTGAACGGCCAGCCCATTGGCGAGATCGGCTTTGACGCTGCCTTTGCCGGGGAACTGGGCGTCCCTGTCATCCTCGTCAGTTCCGACGAAACCGGCTGTGCCGAAGCGAAGCGCTGCCTGGGCGAAGACCTGATCACCGTGGCCACTAAGAAAGGTCTGGGCCGCAATTGCGCCTTGTGCCTTGCGCCTCAGAAAGTCGATGCGCTGACTGAAGCCGGGATGAAGCAGGCGCTCCTATCCGCCAAGACGCGCGCCCCCTATAGGCCCAAGGGGCCGTACGTCTTGGAGCGCGTTTACAAATGGGAGACGCAAGCCGAGGCGAATTCCCACGCCAAAGGCGCCGAACGCGTGGACCCCTATACCGTGCGCTGGCGCGGCGACAAGATTAGCGAACTGCTGTGACTCTTGTCACCCAGCGCAGAGGCACAGAACGGCGGGTCCGCAACCAAACCCGAAACTCAAAATCCGAAACTCGAAGCTCGAAGGAAACAGCAAGCCCAAAAAACAAAAAACGCGCCCGCCGCGCGCAAGCACTCGGTCCTGCCCGTCAAGTCTCGTCTACGCGCATAGCACACCTGGCGAAGTATTGCTGCGCAAAGCTCTTCTGTTCTGCTGTTTGGGGTTTCCTTCGGATTTCGGATTTCGAGTTTCGAGTTTCCTTCGTTCTCACTTCTGCTCCACGAACAGCCTCACGCCGGCCATAAACATCTGCACCGCGACCGCAGTCAGCAATAGGCCCATCAGCCTTTGGGAAGCGACCAGTGTCCGGTCGCCCAGCAGACGGCTTAGTGTGGCGGCCAGGAGCAGCAGCACCAGCGACGCCAGCCACGCGCAGATCAAGGCCACGAGCCAGTCCAGCCAGCGGCTGGGGTCGCGCGTGGCCAAGAGCAGCACCGTGGTCATGGCCGAAGGACCGGCTATCAGCGGCACGGCGAGCGGCACGATAAACGGTTCGCCTCCGGAAACCGTCCCGAAGACGCTTTCCGGCTCCCCGAAAACCATCTTCAAGGCGATCAGGAAGATGATTATCCCGCCAGCCATTGAGAGCGCGTGTTTCTCGATCTGAAAGATGTCCAGGATGTAGCGCCCGCCGAAGAGGAAGGCCGCCAGCACGCCCAGAGCGATCAGGTGTTCGCGCAAGACGATCCAGTGCCGCTTGCGCCCCTCGATGTCCTTGAGCGCCGTGGTGAACAGCGGGATGTTGCCCAGCGGGTCCATGACCATGGCCAGCAGGACCGCGGCGGAAAGTATGCTCATGTGGACAGTTTATCGCTCCTTATTCATCGTTCGCAGTTCTTGTTTCGCCTTCTCCTTGATCTGTTTGGAGTAATCATCGTCCGCTTGGATGGCTTCAACCGCCGCGTAGGCCGCGCGGGCCTCCGTGGTCTGGTTCATCTTCCCGAGCAACCCCGCCAGGCGGTATTGCGCCAGCACGCGCATTTTGTTGTCCTTGCTCTCGCCGGCCAGGAACTTCCTGTAGGCGTCAGCCGCCTTCTGCGCGTCTCCCGCCGCGGCCAGGGCGCTGGCGAGTTCGTAAAGTGCGAGCGGATCGGTCTGTGTGGCCGCCGATTTTTCGCGCAACGCAACCAGAGCTTTGCGGATTTCCGCCGCGGATGCAGTATCGTTCAGTCTCTTCTCGTGAATCGAGACGGATTCCTCAAGCGCTTCCGCGGCAACTTGGTGCTGCGGATACTCTTCCGCCACGGCGCGGAGGGCCGCGGCTGCTTCTTTCCACTTGCCTTGCTTGCTCAATTGCCGGGCCGCGGCCATGGCTTCTTCTTCGGGAGGCTTCACACGATGCTGGTCTCCCGTAATGTTGTCAGTCACGTAGACGCCGACAGGAAACTGAAGGTCAAAGTCCGCAGGCTGGAAATTCATCCTGGTCTCGATTTTCGTGGCCTGAACGTGTTCTTCCCTGTCCTTCTTGCTTTCCTCGCCGTTAGTCGAATAGGCTGTTGCTTCGGCGGGGATGAAGATGCCATCGCGGCATTCGTACCGTTGTACCTGAACAAAGTGATAAAGAAATAACGGCTTGGGCGCCTGAAAATAATCTATGCGGCTGGGCATCATCCCATTCTGTGGATCGAGATGGTAGCGAGTGACCGACCTGCCCTTGGTTGTCGTGAAGTCGTACACGTGGTCCTGCTCGCCCACCGGTGTGAACGTGCCATCCTGTTCGGAAGGGGGAATGGCATCCTCGAGTATTGTTCTCGGGTCGGTGTCGGTTCTCCAATCGGCCCAAATGGACCCGTTTTTGTTGAGCCTGTCTAACGCCTTGAATACAGACGTTCTGGATACAACGTGGTCCATCTCGGCATGCCACCCCGCGGATGCCGTCCCCACTCGGCCCAGGCGAACAAGATCATCCGACGATCTCTCCACCCGCTCTTCATACTTGCGCAACTTTCCTTTTCGCATCACGGTGACCACGGACTTGGAGCGCGAATACACGGCGGTGAGCATCTGGGCGTGTTCGGGAGGAAACGGGTTCTGGCGAACCCCTTCCATTGCCGCCGCGGTTGGCCCAGATTCCATTGAGTAGGTCACCCGGATATCGTCAAGCTTGGCGGCCGAGGCGCGCCATGCCGCCACATCATCAGCCGCCGCAGCGGTGCGGGCCTGGTACATCAGGCATAGAAGTAGGAAACAGGCGAGTAGTCTGCTGGATTTCATACGGCCCTCCGCATGGTAGCCCCGTGAACGTTTGACGCCTTAGAGCTTCGGTTGGTTTCTACCTTTCTAAGTAGCGTTCCCCGGAAGTTCGTGACCGCTGGGTTGAAAGCTCTTAGCTCTTGGATGCAGCGGGGCAGGACAATCCCAAGAGCCAAGAGCCAAGAGCTAAGAGCTGTCCCCCCCTCACGGCCTCGCGGCGGCTTCCTTCTGGTACACGCGCACGTAGTCGAACTGGCAGCTATCCGGCAGCTTGGCCGCGCCAATGTCGCCGCCCCATTTGTCAACCTCCATGCTCAGTATGATGAACTCCTTGGCGTGTGATACCCCGCTGCTCGTGCGCCAGACTTCCTTTCCGTCGAGGAAGAACCGGTATTCCTCCGCCGTCCATTCCAGTCCGATTACATGCCAGCCTTCGGCCAGTGTCGAGTCCTTATGTTGTTTGCCGGCGTGCTTATGGTCCTTGCCGTACCCGTCCCAGTGGAGGTTCATCTGCATCAGGTCCGCTTGGCGGGCCAGGTACTCGTAAATGTCAATCTCCGTGCCGGACTGTTTCGGGTCGCCGGGAACCTTGCCCATCGTGGGTGTCTGCAACCAGAATGCCGACCAATGCCCCTGCTGCGACTGGAACTTCACGCGGCATTCGAAGTAGCCGAGTACCGGCTCGAACTTGCCTTGAGTGCCGATCATGCCAGTCTGGTATTCGTCGCCGGCCTTGCTGGTGGTGATGACCAGGTGCCCCTGGCCGTCCAGGCGCACTGCCTCCTTGGTGTTGACCGCGTTGCGCCGCTTGCCCAGCCCGCGGTAATCCCACTTCGTGGTATCGAGTTGCTCGCCATTGAACTCGTCCGCCCACACCAGCTTGTAGTCCTTGCTCGGCGGGTCCGCCCACACACGCCCCGAGAACAAAGCGAGAACTGCCAACGCAGCCCCAAGTTTTGCGGCACCCAAACGAAAAGTGGATGTGAGCAGCATAGTCTCAAGTCTCCAGGTCCAACCGACACGGTACTTGACTCACTTCCCGTGTCAATGCGTGAGCGTCGAGTGGTTGGTGAAACAGCTCTTGGCTCTTAGCTCTTGGCTCTTGGCATTGCCGTGCCGCGTCGAATCCAAGAGCCAGGAGCCAAGAGCTTCCAACAACCAAGTCACTCCTGTGCCTTCTGTGCTTTTTCGTGGCTATCTTTAGCTTGGTCTCGGGCGGTTGTTTTCTTTCCCCGCTCGTCTGCTAGGATAGCACACCCATGGACGCTGAAGCTACCACCGTTCAACTCCTCGCGCTCCTGAGCGACGAGAACTACACCCCCATGCGCAAGCGCGGTCTGGCGCGGGCACTGCAAATCCAGGATGAGTACTACCGCGCCTTCCGCCAACTTCTGCAGGAATTGGCTAAACGCGGCACGATCAATGGATCGGGGGGCCGGTTCAGCCTGCCTCTCGGCGATGACGCAACCCACTGGCAGGCTCTCGCTCCGCGACAACGGACAATCGGTGAGGAGCAATGGGATACTGAGGCGGCGGAAGGCGGCGCCCCGGTCGAGGATCGCGAACCGGATACAGCCGCCGTCCGCGGCCCCTTGCCGCCCAAAGGTTCGCGCGTCGGGCGCATTGAGGTCAAGCGCGGCGGCATGGGCTTCCTGCTCAGCGACCCGCCCGGCAACGACGTCTTCATCGCGTCCGAAGACCTGCGCGGCGCGCTCTCCGGCGACCTTGTGGCAGTACAGATGAAACGCCGCGTGATCAGCCGCGGCCGGCGTGGACGCAACGGCTGGGGCGGCGCGGCAACGTCGCGCCCGGCGGGCCGAGTGGTAGCCGTGCTGGAACGCGCTCATTCGCGCATCGTGGGCACGTTTTACTCACGCTTGCAGGACCGTGAACTGCCGCCCAGCCTGGCCGGCGTCATCGTGCCGGATACGCCCGGTTTGAGCAAGGAAGTGGAAGTGCTTGCCGGCGACGCAGGCAAGGCGCGCAACCACGACAAGGTCACGGCGGAATTGATTGAGGCCGCCGACTCGTACCGTTCCGGAGCCAGCCCGACCGCGCGCGTGGTCCACGTCTTTGGCCGCGCCGGCGAAGCTGACGCCGACATCGCCGCGATACTGGAGAACTACAACGTCCGCCAGGAATTCCCCGAGGGAGTGCTGCGGGAAGCCGAGCAGATCGCCGAGGAGATTCCAGAAGAAGAACTGCGGCAGCGGACCTGCTATTTTGAGCCTGTCACGTTCACCATTGACCCGGAAGACGCCCGCGACCACGACGACGCCGTGGCCCTGCGCCAGGAACCCGATGGCCGGACGACGCTGCTGGTACACATCGCTGACGTTTCTCATTATGTCCCCGAGGGCAGCGCCATTGACCTGGAGGCGCGCGCGCGTGCCACCAGCGTGTACCTGCCCGGCCAGGTCTTCCCCATGCTCCCGCCCAAGCTCTCGAACGACCTCTGTTCGCTGAAGGAAGGCCAGGTGCGTTTGACCAAGACCGCGCGCATTGCTTTCGGCCCGAATCTGACGCCGTTGGACGTGCGCATCGAACGGAGCTACATTCGTTCAGCGGCCTTCCTGACCTATGACCAGGTCAAGCAAGCGCTCGAAGAAGAACGGCCTGAACTGGTGCGTTCGCGCCAGATATATGACGCCCTGTGCGCGATGCGCCAGTTTGCGGCAGCTCTGCGGCAGAAACGCCTTGCGACCGGCTCAATTGATCTCGAGATTCCCGAAGCCAAGCTGCTGCTGGATGAGAGAATGGAAGTCACAGGCTGGGCGCTGGAAAAGCACCACTGGGCTCACGAGCTGATTGAAGACATGATGTTGTCGGCCAACCGCGCCGTGGCCGAGTACCTGGTGGACCACGAGATACCTGCGCTGTTCCGCATCCATGAAGATCCGGACCCGGACGCGCTCAAGCGGTTCACTGAGTTCGTGCGCGAGTTCGGTATTTCGGTGCACCCGCCGCTTGATCGGTTGAAGATCAGGTCGGTGCTGGAACGCGTGCGCAACAAGGAGTACGCGCACACGATCCATCTGGCGCTGCTGACGAGTTTGAAACAAGCGCGCTATGCCGCCGAATGCCGCCCGCATTTCGCGCTGAATTTCACCCGCTACCTGCACTTCACCAGCCCCATCCGGCGCTATCCGGACCTGATTGTCCACCGCGCCCTGGACCAGCGTTTTGAACCGGGCCAGGCTGTGCTTCCCGTGCGCGGCAAGAAGCGGGGCGGCGGCGAGATGGGCGAGGAATACTTCGCCCGGCAGGCCTTCCTCCGCCCGCTGGCCACGCATTGTTCCGTGCGCGAACGTGCCGCGGACGATGCCGAAGAGGATGTCATAAAGTTCCGGCAGCTTCAGTTCCTGCGTCGGAACCCCAAGGCCGTCCACCCCGGTTTGATAACCCGTGTGCGCGATTTCGGCTTGTTCGTTGAGCTGCAGGATTGCCACGTGGAGGGCCTCGTGCACGTCGCGGACATGACGGACGATTTCTACGACTATCTCGAAAACCAGCACTCCCTGCGCGGCCGCCGCACCAAGCAGGTTTTCCGCCTGGGCGACAAAGTGACGGTGCGCATCCTGCGGATTGACCTGGGGAAGAAGGAAGTGAACCTGGCCATTGCGGATTGACTCGATGGTGGGTGGTGGGTGGTGGATGGAGGAGGACAAAAGAGGCCAGAGCCTCGGTGGCCGGCCCGGCGGGGTGTCTGCTATCTATGATGTGCGAAGCAGTATTTGCATCATTGCGACCGCAACTTGCGCACAGGAGGGCCGCGATGGGATTGCGTAACGAGCCAAGATAGCAGCAACGTATACGTCTTGTTTTGTTCCGGCCATGAGCACCCAAGAACGCGTAAACGATATCATGTCAGGCAAGAGCGGCAGCATGGGACAGGGCGTGTTGCTTCCTAGTTCCACAAACGCGGGTTCATAACGCAGGAGAAAAACCGGGTTCATTGCTGGCAGTTTGCTCATCATTAAACCCGTGTAGATACACCATTTGTTCTCTCGCTGTGGGCGCTCAATCGCCAGTTCACCGATATTGACCATACGCCGCCCGTGCGCCGGGTCTGGATCAAATGCCTGGTATGTGAGACGCCTTTGGGAGAGGCATACCTGCTTAATGCTCTCGACTTTTTTCTCATCAAACTGAAAATTAACCTTGAGGCCGGCCCGCGTGGCTTTTGCAGCCTCTCTTTCAATCGCAGCCTGTTGAGCATAAAACATTTTTGTCCAATGCTCCATGCGGAATTCAAAGTTAGGCGATCTGTCTTGTACTGCCACGCCACTCCCCGCGAAGCGCCCGTAGTTGGGAGATTTATCGAAATCAGGAGTCAAATTTGCCATAGTCCTCAGCCTCGTTAGTCCCTGCGATCTCAACTGCCTGAACGGCTGTTCTGTTCAAGAGCGCTGTCTGTGTGCCGAACCCTTGAGGCGGTTTGCCGCGCCGCACAGCACGGGGGTTCGCGCAGACTTGCCCTTCCACCACATCGTATCCAGGTGCCCCCGCAATTCTACCGCAAAGGCATTCGGTAACCAAGCCTTCCCACTCCGACCCAACGGGGTAATACTTGTGTAAAGGCACCCATCGTGCTGAGTCCACTTGCAATCGAAGAACTGTTGCCCTGCCTCGCCGAGTTGCCCACTTGTAGGCTTGGCGTAAGTCACGTGTTGTGTAGAAAGCGCGGCCAAAGTCCGCCGTTCCACGGTTGCGGTCTGTACGTATCCCCTCTTCTTGGATTGACAAGTATTCATCGTAGGAGGTGCCATGAAACAACAACTCGGGCACCTCCGCGAAAGGGTCGTACAGTTCCTCGTCAATCTCCAAATACTCTGACATGCCAGCAGTCCCCATCCATATAGAATACACTAGGAAGACTTGCACGCAAGTCATGCCATCCCCCGCGGGCTGGGCTTGCCCCGTGCTGCCTGGCGTACTTAGCTCTCTCCTTGCGCCCCTGGCAGTGGCGTCCTATCATCATGATCGGTGGTTCGTGAGGCACGGAGAATTAAGAAATGAGCACGCTGACTGATGTGACCAAGCAAGCGCTGGCCCTTCCGGTCGAGGAGCGCGTGGTCCTGGCCCAACGTGTGTGGGAGAGCGTAGAGCACTTCGCAAGCTCTGAGATCGAAAATGCCTGGATGGACGAAACCGAGCGGCGATGGCGAGAGATCGAGGAGGGGAAAGTTAAGTGCCTGCCGGCCAACGAAGTGATGAAGCGGGCTCGCGAAAGCCTGGGTCGCTGATATTCGACGTCTTCTTCGTACTCTTCGTAACTGGACTTTATGCCATCCCCCGCAGCTCAATCGCCTCCCCGCCCATCCCCGCTGGCGCCTCGACGCCCTGCAGTTTCAGCAGCGTGCGGGCGACGTTCTGAATCTTCAACCCTTGCTGCTCGCCCGGCCCGCGCAGGCCCTGTTTCAGCCGGGCTTTGCTAGATAGGATAAAGATACCGTCCTGAGCGTGATTAGCATCATCCGGGCCGCTGTCGTTTTCGAACGTGTGAATCCGCGGGTCCGCCCCGCCCACGCTGCCCACTGAACGCCAGTCCAGATTGCCGAAATAAACTATCAGGTCCGGAGCGATGCCGTTTACTTTCTTGTAGAGCTGCTCCGGCCGCAGCACGCGGGTGCCCATGGGCCGGCCTTTGTCGTCGCCGAGGGCCGTCAGTTTGGCCGTGAGTTCCTGCTTGACGGACTCAACCTGTTCCGGCGGAATGGTTCCTTGCGGCTCGCGTCCTTTGATGTTCAGGAACAGCCGCCCGTAGTACCCGCCGTCGCCCCAGGCTTTTGTCTTGCTCCAATCAATCTCGCATTTGCCGATGGGCGTGGGCTTTTCCGGGCGCGACTTAAGCGCCAGGTAGCCCTCCTTAATGAGCCACTCATTGAACGCAATCCCGCCGGCCATGCGCTTGATGCCGTGGTCGCTGACGACCACGACCCAGGCGTCGTCGGGGATGTCTTCGAGAATCCGCCCCAGCGAGGCGTCCACGTGGCGGTAGTAATCCGGCAGGCAATTTTGTAGCTGCGGATGGAATTCGTAGCGCGGGTGCTGCTTGTCGAAGTATCTCCAGAAACCGTGATGCATGCGGTCCACGCCCATCTCCACCAGCATGAAGAAGTCCCACGGCTTGTTTTTGAGCAGCCACTTTGCCAAGGCGGTATGATTGTCGGTCATCTCGACGACGCGCTTGACCAGCCCGGCCTTGTCGTTGGTCCGAAAGCCCTGCACGTCGGGGATGTAGGGCCCGCACGCCGCGGCAAGCTCGGCCTTCAGCTCCGGCGGGTAAGTGAAATTGCTGTCCTGTCCGGGCGTGAGAAAACAACTGACCTGGCAGCCGCGCAACGGCTTGGGTGGAAAAGTCATGGGCACGCCCAGCGTGATGCAATCCCGCTCGTGGCGCGAGAGCACGTCCCAGACCGTCTCGTGCTTGATCCACGTGGACGTGGCGAAGCCCAGGCCGGAGTAGCTGTGGTCTGTGCGGTTGCGGAAACCGTAGACGCCCAGCTCGCCCGGAGAGGCGCCCGTCAGCATCACCATCCACGCCGGGCAGGTGATGGGCGGATCGCAACTGCGCAAGCGGCCCCACAGCCCGGAACTCAGCAGCCCGTTGAGCACCGGCAATTGCGGACGGAACATTTCAAAGACGAGGACCGGGTCCGCGCAATCCAGGCCCAGCACCGCTACTTTTCGAGGCATTTTATGAATCTCACTTCCCGCGAACGCCAACGCACAGTCTCACAGGATATGCGCGCGGCGCCGATTTGGCATGGGAAGAATTGCCGTGCAATTCCGCGTTCATCGCCCCCCGTTTGATTTTCGCGCGCTTCCTGGTACGAATGGCCTTATGAAGAACTGTGTTGGTCCATCTCCTGCAAGGCAGCCGGCCACGGCCGCTGTCTCCGCCATTTCACCAGTCCGCATGATCGCGCTCGATCTTGATGGCACATTGCTGCGCACGGACAAATCCGTCGGCCCGGAAACCGTGAAGGCCCTTCAGGCCGCTCAAGCGCAGGGGGTTGAGCTTGTCCTGGCTTCCGGGCGCATGGCGGCCTCGATTGAGCGGGTCGGGGCCTGCCTGGGCGTGGACGCGTGCCT
>Ga0315279_10005399_pt1 | contig 16613 bp, 23 predicted proteins | sample YL17G06_20_MG_FD_203694 | JGI IMG/M metagenome (GOLD analysis project Ga0315279, IMG submission 203694) | Sediment microbial communities from Yellowstone Lake, YNP, Wyoming, USA - YL17G06_20 | ecosystem: Environmental > Aquatic > Freshwater > Lake > Sediment | place: USA: Wyoming | collected...
TCGACGCCTGTGGACACAAAGACCTCTATCGAGATGCTGGAATACTTCAATAGTATTTCTGGCGTCTCGGCAAGTCCTGTGGTAGAAGCAGGAAGCCACCCGACTTTCAGTCGGTGGTAACTCACATCATCTGGATGTCTTTTCCACGCTGTTTTGGTTTTGTTTTTTGGAGGGTTATCACGAGTACGCCGTTGTTGTATGTTGCTTTTGGAGTGTCAGGGTTCACGACGGTTGGGAGTTGGATGTCTTTATGGTATTTTTGGGATGGTGTGTTCACGGATATGGTTAGCATATCGTCGGCGCACGTCATTTTTACGTCTTTCTTCTCGACGCCGGGTAGTTCTGCGGTGACTTGGATGGTTTCTTTATCGTCTGTGATGTCTATGAGAGGTTCGCGTGCTTCGGTGGGTTCGAGGTGTGCTTCAGGGAGGCCGAACATGCCTCGTTTGCTGGACGTTTTTACGTTTCCGAATTCGCGGACGATCGGTTTGCCGTCAGGGCCCATCGTTACGGAGTAGCCGTGCACGAACGGTCCGGACTGTCGGACGGTGCTGCCGTCCGGAAGTTTTCGTTCCGTAAAGTGTCCTTCCTTTGGCATGTCTGCCATCATGTCTCTGAACATTTGCTCAAAGAGGGTGTCTAGGTCGAAGCCAAATCCTGGTAATGCGCGTCGTCGTGTTCTGCGGCCAAAAGGCCAATCTGGAGGAGGGGAATCCCAATCTGACATATTTGTTGTTCACCTCGCTGACTTTTTTGTTCACTGCGTGTTGCAATGAGCTGTTCATCAGGTGCTGTTGAGCAACTTATAAGGGTTACTGAAGGTAACAGGGAGGGTTACAGGGAAAATGTTTTTGAAAAGCATAGAGGATTTTCTTCTGGCTTCGTTTATGGGGGAAGAAGAAATCTTTAAAGCGTACATACGTCAAAGTAGGTGAAGGAGTGGTATGAGGTGACTATAGTTAGGGGAAAGGTCATTGGGGTAAGTGATTATTCAGAATTCAAAGTGGGCAATGTGCCGAAGGCGGATTATTGTCAGATAACCCTCAAGTGTGACAATGGAGAACTGATACAGGTATCGGTAAGCACCAGCACGATGCTGAACAAGACGTACATGATCAACGGCAAAAATGGAGCTCTCGTTCAGGTGGGCATGATCAGGCCTAAGATGGGTGACCTTCTTGAAGTGGACGGGTCGGTATACCCTAGTTACGATGAGTTCCATGCCAAAGAGGTTAAGTACGTTAAGCGGATCACTCGGTCCACAGTCGTGAGGATTATTAGGCACATGGGCACGAGCAGGAGGCCAAACTGAGTTGAGTTCCACAGGGAATCTTGAAGCAAGTCTCATGGCCGCTGCGAACGGCATAACCGGTATCGGTTTGTTTCAGGATTACCGTCTGAAGGCTCCGGAGTTGCAGGAGTTCATCAACTACTGCAAGGAGACCACGGAGGCAAGTCTTAGTGAGGTCGTGTTCGGGGTTCCTAACGTGGCAGACATAATCAGGGCGTACAGGGAAGTTTTGGTTAGGCTATCCTGTTTGGAGGAGGAGGTGCCGTCCGATGAGGACCTGCTTGCCATGCGGGGAGCTATCGAGCAGTTCTATAATGCCCTGAACGACGCGTACCTTGCGGTCAAGCGCAGAGTACCTGTGAAAGAATAATTCAAGGTTAATCTCAACCTTTATATTGTCAAGCCGCGTATTCGTCTGTGACGGCGAAAAGGCACTCCGCCTGAAGAGACGGATTGTCTCAGCCTGTACCATAACTTAGATTCAATCTAGTTTCTATCAAGGGTTTGAAGTGCTTTCTGGTGTGGATTTTTCACGGCTTCGCCAGCCTACCAGAGACAATGCCAGGATGGCCAGCCCGCATGCGTGCGCAACTGTGCAGAAGGCACAGATGGCCTTTATCAAGGAGAATTCAACGTAGGCAAGTCCGGCAACTCCTGCAAGCCCTATCAGAGACCACACCACCATGCACCGCATGAACATGGTGTTTCGCCACGACAGCCATGCAAGTCCAAGAGCTATAACAAACCAGCCTAATCCTAGAAAGGAGAGGGGAATACCGGATGGGGACGCGTACTCGCTGTAAATGACCGCGTCGCACGAAAACATGCTGGTCTCAGTTATTGGGCAGGAGCCTGATGGCGTGAGCGTTAGATATGACAGGTATCCTGAAACTAGCAGACCTGCCACTGCGAACAGGACTATGCCCCATAACGATTGCTTGTAACGGTTCAACAGCATTATCTCTTCCTATTTTCATTAGATCGATGCCCGTTTAAAGCTATGGGATCTATGCACTCTAACCAAACTGAGCTGTCTCTTCCGGGTCTCGGTGACGTACGCGTAGCCGTTGCCGTTCTCGTTCCCGTCAGTCCAAATCTTCATGCTGCCTTCTCATACGTCACGGGAGTGCGCCTCTCGATGCTTTGGCCGGGTTTCTCGGCGAAGAGCACCAGGATCCTGAATGGTTCCGTGGGGCCCTGTCTGTACTCGACACGTGTCTTCAGAACCCTGAAACCGTTCCTCCGCAGAAGTCTTCTCAGTGTTATCGTGTTGTGGTACTGAAAAAGTCTTGGGCCCAGTCCTTCACCGGTGTCAGTGTACCTGAGCCCTCGACCCTCCTTGACGGAGACGAAGAGCACACCGTTCGGTTTGAGGACACGGAAAGCCTCAGCGACCGCTTGGTCTGCCCCAATCCCATTAGGCAGCACCGGGAGGTGCAGCAGGGTGGCATTGTGGCGGACTACATCAAAACTATTATTCTCAAACATTCGCAGGTCCCGCATGTCCGCCTTATAGCATGACCCCAGAGGGAGCTTTCCATCTTTCTCCAGATCATGTAAGGTATTGATGAATTGTGGAACATTGTCAACACCCACCGCCCTAACCCCTTCCTGACTGTTCAGGTACAGCAGGTCACGGCCATAGGCTGCACCGACATCCAACACCGAAACCATTCCATCCCTATTTACAAGTTTGCCTCTTCGCTGCCTAGAACGAGCCATCCTGATGAGCTCGTCGAGCATGGCGGTATCGTCCCTGCGGGGTTTTTCACCCCTAACTGCACGGTAGCGTGTGGCGCCGGCACTGTACGTCTCCTTTGTAATCTCACACAGCCTGTCCACGATCCGCTTCATTTCACTGTCGTACGAGTCTCCATGTCGCGTCCAAGCATAACTGAGCTTCCGAAGAAGTAGCCTCTGCTCATCAGACGGTCTCTCTGCGCAGACACGTTCACTCCTCCTGCGATGTAAAGTCTGCACAGTTCCATCCTCGGGCACTTAACTTGAAACTATTCTCCCTATCGTTATCTGCCATAAAAATGTTGTCGTTACGCCTCATACCTGAAAAGTTTATGGTGCGCTGGGGAGGGGATTCGAACCCCCACAGCCCTTTCGGGCATACCAGATTTCTGCGCTCAGTGGTTCGATTCCAGTTTCACCCGGAATTCAAGTAACGCCTTGCTTAGCAATCTGGCGCCTTACCACTCAGCCACCCCAGCATTTGTCCATTGAGTGAACATTGGTGCGGGCGGCAGGACTCGAACCTGCGAGACCGCTAACCGGCCACGGGCTCTCAACCCGTCGCGTTTGCCACTCCGCCACACCCGCGCTAAACTCCACTCCGCACCATCACTGAGTTCCGGTGCGGCTCAATTTTTGCTGAAATTATGTTTGGTGCGGAAGGGGGGATTTGAACCCCCGAACCCCTCGGGGAGACGGTTTTGCCCTCCTCTCGGATCTTAGCCATCCGTTCAGATTTAAGCCATCCGGGCCGGATTTGAGCCGTCCGGGTTTGACCGTGCTTCCCATACTCCCGCATCATCATCTTGGTAATTGGCGCAGAGGGCAGGACTTTCATCACCACAAGGGTGATTTTGAACCTGCGACCATTCGGTTAACAGCCGAGTGCTCTAACCGAGCTGAGCTACCTCTGCACTCTATCTTGTTTGTGTTTGTTCAGTATTGTTGAGAAGGATTGGCGCTGAGGGGGGGATTTGAACCCCCGCTCCCACTAGGGGAACCAGATGTCTGTGCCCGCGATTCGATTCCAGTTTCGCCGAGTCGTTTTCGGCGCGTTCAAGTTTCGCCGAGCTTAGCAATTTCGCCGAGAATTTCTCACTGGCGCCTTGACCTGGCTAGGCTACCTCAGCGTCGGAGTGTACGATTCTTTGAGTGCCGTGCAAGTTTTGAGAGTCGTTTTTCCAATGCAGACCAGTCTACTGATTACTCAGCAGATTGGACAATAGCTGTAAGAGCTGCGATGAGTTGTTCAGTTGCTGCATCTTCTTGGCACTCGCTCTTCAATGAAGGGCAGGTTGCTATTTAAGGGTTTTGTTAGGAGGTACTGTTTGGTTGATTGTGATTTTTCAGGGGTTGTTTGGGTGGCGGTTTGGTTTTCACCACGATGCTGGGGTATGCTGGATCCACCTTGTACTCGAGGCCTTTCAGGAAGTGAAGGAGTTCTGGAAACTTCTCAAGCCCAGTGAGGCTTAATGCCTGATCGTTGTCCACGATGGCTTTTTTGACTAGGCTTATCAGGCGTTGGGTCTGGAGTTCGAACACTATGAAGTGCCACTTTCCATGGTCCAGTTGTATGTGACATTCTTCGAGGTACGCGAACTTTAAGTCAAACTCAGTTCCGGGACTGATTGTGCTTTTAGACATGTTCTTCCAGTTTGTATATGTCCATCCCAGTTCTTTTGAGTCTGTGTCGTGAATGCACAGGTCAGCAAGCCATATTGCAAGCTGTTTGACCGCTGGCCCTCCATTCTGAGCAGTGCGATAGATTTTTTCAAGATCATAAAAGGTGCGAGTCATTTTTCAAACGTCTTCTGCAGGGCTTGTGAGTCGTGAATCTCCAGGGCCGAAACCAGCAGACGTACTCTTGCACAGGGCATAATTTAAGGATTGCGGGTTCGCAAACAGCAGCGTTATATAGACCAAACCGACTGTGCTCTTCAGAGCGAGGCTGCTTGGATGAAGACTGCTAAGAGAGGTACAAAAAAAGAACCTAATTCTAAGACGAGATTAGTTAAGGGACAGGCATCGTTCAGTGCCAAACTGAAGACTATTCATGGCCAGAAAGAAAGAAGCAAAGCCATCTACAATGCAATTCTTCAGCACATTTTTAGCGGTGACACATTACCAAACACTATTGCTCATCGCCTGAACATGAAAGAAAGTGTCATCAACTACTACTTGAAACAGTTGAGAGATGCAGACATCGTTGTTTGCAGTAAGAAAGATGGACGAATGATTTACAGCATAACGGGAAAGGCGGTTGCTCTTTTGGGAGCAGTGCATGATAAAAGGGCGCATCAAGTGACCTATTTTGATCGCTACTGTGTTGCTTTTCGAGTGCTGAAGGACAATCCCACGTGCCTTCCTGTTGAAAAGGGATCAGTGCTTGTTCCCGACAAGGTGATTCGAATGAATGGCAAGATCTCAATAGACAACAAACAAGGGTACTCGGTGACGCGCTACCATTACCTGAAGCTCGGCTACGACGAGATACACGTTCACATAGGTCCCAGATACGGTGACAGCACCATTGACATGGTAACGTGGTCCGCTCAAAAAGCGGTCACGATCAAGCAGGAAATAGAACACCGGTACGGGATGGTTCTCAGCACACCCGGGCGCGTCGTTCAGAAGGGACACTTCGTGGTCAACAACAAGTACATTGAAGCGGAGGGATCGCACGTCACAACGATGAACGATTGGATTGATGAAAGCCCGCCGGGTACGAAAAGTCTCCTGCCTGAAGTGAAAAAACTTCGAGGCGAAATAGAATATGGCTCACCAGAAGCCGCACAGGCGTTCATCGATGCACCTCTAATGATTCATGAACTGATGTCACGTATCGAGAACCTGGAAGAGGTTGCTCAGCAGCGAGAAGTGAAAAAACTGCTAGGCGGGTTCACAAAGATTTCTGAACTGGAGAAGCGTGTTAACATCATGGAAGCTCGGTTGAACGGCTTGTTCGGTTCATCAAACAAAGGATAGTTTTAAAACCGGACCGCGCTGTCCATTCTACTCGTGTGGCTGTGAGACAAAGAATGAAAAGGCTTGATAGGTGGTTGCTTGCAATTGCCTGTGTAGCAGTTGTGCTGCATCTGGTTGCGATTTGGATGACGATGAATGAAGCTGGAAGGGGGGTCGTCACCGAACTGAACCCCACGGTGGATTACGTTCTCTTTGGTGCACCATATCTGGCACCGTTTCTGCTACTCGCATATCCTTTGACCATTGTCTTAGTGAAGTTCGCGCGTTTGGGTGACACTTTATCACTTATCATTGGCTCAGCAGTGTTGAGTCTGTCTGCGATGGACTTTGCGAATGACATCCTATCCAGCATCTGGGGGGCCACACATATGTCGTATGCACAATATCTCCTATCAGTTTTACCCGTCATGACTCCCACGTTCGTTTTTACGGTGATACTCGTCGGCTTCGCTTGTCATGAGCAGCCAGTACAGAACGCAGCCGAGGATAGGTGAAGAAGGAGGAATTATCGAGGGAGGAGTTAAGACGGATACTTTTTTTCTTTTTGCAGAAAAAACAGAGGCCCACGACCTTCAGTCATGCGGTAGTTCACGACGTCGGTAGGTTTCGATCGCGTTGATCTGTTCTCTGTTCCGGTGTAGAGTTGTGTCCGGAGCGATGCCTCTTTTTTCGTTAACTGTCTTTAATGCGTCTTTTGTGGTTAGCCCTTGGTGTACTAGGTAGCAGGCGAGGACTGTTCCAGAGCGGCCAATACCTGCATTGCAGGATACATTGACCGGTACGCCGGCCACTAGGTGTTCGTCTATGTACTGTATGATGCTATCGATCTGTTGTGGGGTTGGAGCGGTGTGGTCCTTGACTGGTTCATTGTAGTCCTCCAAGCCCGTTTCGCGTATCTTGTTGCCCGTCAATCGTGACTCGTGAGGCTCAACCAGCCTGACCAGTGCGCCAATGCCTTTTTTCTTTAGTTTAAGGAGGTCAGCTCTTGAGGAGGGACCTCTTGATCCCCCTAGTGTTCCATCAATTATCCAGTGGAAGTTTAACCCCGGGCGCAACAGGGCGAAGGTTCTCAGGTTCATGACAACTCAATTCAGTACGATCTGATCGCTTCCCTTTAAGGCTGGCGTATATTATTGAGGAGCAAAGCATGAAAAATGCGGGGGGAGGGGTTGCGGTTTTGCTCGCGGAACTGATCAAAGTGATCAGGTGACCGTTGGTTTGGGAAAGAGAAGTTTTATATGTGCCGTGCTTCATTACTTTGTGGTTCAGTTGGTGTTCTGGTTCGGGTCAGGTAAGAGTTATGGTGCTTGTAGGGGCACCCGTCGCCGGTACATGGCTGAGATGGGTCTGTGCTTGAAGAGGTAATGGAGGGAGAAGGAGAACGGCTACGGAAACTAAGAAAGTTCAGAAAGTTTCAGTTTGTCCTGAGTGTGGAAGTTCTAACCTCATAGAGGACCTCGAGATGGGTGAAGTTGTCTGCCACAACTGTGGTCTCGTTATAAGCGAGCATGCAGTCAACCGGGGGCCAGAATGGCGAGCTTTCACAAAAGAGGAAAGGGATGGTCGTGGACGGACCGGATTGCCCACATCATTCTCAATTCATGACAAGGGCCTGTCAACGATGATTGATAGAGGGGACAAGGACGCGTTCGGGCGGCGCATTTCATCCGCGACACGGAACGATATGTACAGGCTTCGGAAGTGGCAGATTAGAACACAGGTTCATTCTTCTGCTGATCGAAACCTAGCACAGGCAATGTCCGACCTTGCCAGGCTAGCGGACAAACTTCACATTCCTCACCCTGTCAAAGAGAGAGCGGCAATAATTTACCGGAAGGCCCTTGACGAGGGGCTCGTAAGAGGAAGAACGATAGCCGCAATTGCAGCAGCGGCACTATACGCTGCGTGTAGACTCACAGAAACTCCTAGAACGCTGAAAGACCTTGCATCGGTGACTCAAGTGCCTAAGAAAGAGATTGCGCGCTGCTACAGGCTGCTTGTGAGAGAACTTAACTTCAGAATGCCGATCGAGGACCCGGCCAAGTGCATTGCAAAGATATCGTCAAAAGTGAACATTAGTGTGCCCACCCAACGGCGGGCAATAAGCATAATCAACGAGGCGAGAATCAAAGGAGTAATATCAGGAAAGGACCCTGTGGGCTTGGCCGCCGCGGCCCTGTACATCGCGTGTGTCCTCGAGTCAGAATGCAAAACTCAGAGAACGATCGCTAAGATGGCTGATGTCACCGAAGTTACCGTCCGCAACCGGTACAAAAACATTCGAGAAGCTCTCAAACTCAAGGTCTGACATGTTTCGGTCATGCGCTGTTTAAATACTCCTCCGAGTGAGATTTAGTGAATGAATTGGAGCGGTGCCTGTACTGAAGAGCATACTCATCATAACCCTGTGTATCTTAAGTGTAGCCTTTGCGGGTATGAACCATGCGTTTGCAGTACCCGTCTTTATGGGGGGCGGCGGGCGCGCCGCGTTTCTCTCTCCTCTAGAGAGATGGATGCCGACATGGGGACTTGACGATTATGTTTCACTTCTCGAGAGTGCCGGGTACATGGTGGATGTTCTGGTTAACGAGGACGTCTCCGTACCTTTCATGAAAACGGCACTATCAAGCTATGATCTCATAATTCTGCGAACGGACGCGTTCACTTTGGAGGGCACTGCCTACTGGTGCACCGGGGAGGAAGTCACCATCACCAGCTTCCAGCAGCTCAACACAACCTACGCGACCGAGATTGCTGCTCATGAACTCGAGCTCAGCGCTGCCTGTGTTGGCTTCAGCCCGACTTTCATACATGACTACTATCCGGCAGGAAGCCTGCACGGTTTGGTGTACGGGCTGGGGAGTATCTCCATGGAATTGTCATCCGCGTTCATCAGTGCAGGAGCCAGCGTATTTCTCGGCTTCTCCAACGACATACCTCTAACCTGGGGACGTATGGATGCCTTCTCTATAAAGTTCTTTAGCTACATGTCTCAAGGGGACACGGTTATTGATGCCAAGGCTAACCTCTATTCATACCTGAACAGGGGGCATGGAGTAACCGCGTCGTGGATCCAGCTTAGCTACACCGGCGACGGAACCTTCGCGCTCTAGACCCGCTGGTCAGCCTAATAATCAGCAGTTGACCGAAGAACTTATAGCCTACCTAAGCGTGTAGGTAGGCGTCTGGGAGAGTAGCGTTATGACGGACACGGCCTTGAGTGCAACTCAGCTAAGAATACTGACGAAGCTCGCGATGCTAGGTCCATTGAGTCAGAGAAGGCTGAGTGAAGAGACAGGTCTAGCACTATCTGCGGCACAGTACCAAGTGAGACGGCTGGCCAACGCAGGTCTCATCGGTGTCATGGACGGCAAGTTCGGTGCCCGTCTCGCGTCTCTCAACCTCTACGGCGCGATCCGTTTGATCTCTGCAAAGGGCAAACTCAACAAAGAATCGATGGAGAACCAAAAGGCTTTCGTTAAGCGGCTGGCATCCAAGTGGACAATCCTGTCCCTAATCATATTCAGCGTTTGGAAACGGTTCAAAGATGAGAAAATTCTCTCAGTGGCCACATTGATTCTCACAGAGGCCTGCAGTAACATCGATGCACGGTACGGTATGCTGATGGACCTGATGATGGAAAGCGCCTCCGACGCTTCAGCACCCAAAGAGACCGACCAGGGTTGGGCCGTTGAAGAACACCTGATGAACCTTCTCAGCGAAGAATTCTTTGTAACGGTTCCCGCGCGCCTGCTCGCTAACAACCGCCTACCGGACAGTAACGTTTGGGTCAAACTCGTGCACGACCTACCCCTCTACAAGGACCATCGTGAATTGGCCGCAAAAGTATATCAGCAAAATCGAAAACAAGCGGACGCGGCACACAATTACCTAAAACGACTCGAAGGTCAACAGCTTAATGGTCAGTGAGGACAACGAAGGTTGAAGAATGGGTTTTGACTGCTAATGGAAAACATTAAATAACGCTGTGTAATATGGTGAATTGTTGGTGTCCGAGTGAGCCATCCCTGGAAGAGCCGAGGAGAAAAAAGAACAGTCACATGGGCGTACGCGCCTCCAGGCGAAGTGACCGTGTACCTCGAAGACATGCAGCAAGCAATCACACACGCCCTTCAAGCAGCCTACGAAATGACAATAAGAGACCCGAAGCGCAGAATTCCCTCACCCATCGACTTAAGGAGGGGAATAAAGGAATGGTTCTGCTCCAACTATGGCTACGCCAGGCACCACATCAACCCCATCTGCAGAGCGACGGTTGCCATGCTCCGATCCTACAGAAAGAACCACCATGGCAAGCTCCGAATTCCGGATGTGAAGCGACTGGCTATGCGCATAGACTCCGAACTCTTCAAAATAGTCAATGACAAAATCAGATTAACCCTACAACCAAACCAGTACGCATGGCTGCCAATCAACACGACCAACAAGCACTATGCAGAATACAGCAGAGAACGACCATCCGAACTCCTCATCACCGACCGAAAGGTGTGCCTCACATTCATCGCAGGAGACGAGATAAAACCGCTGGGCGACCAATTTGTCGGCAGCGACCTGAACTTCAGCACCATAGACACCACAACCGTGACCCTTCACAGCTCTCCAAGCCTTGAAGGAGTGAACACCGCCCCGATCACGAACATAGCAAGGATCCAGAACGATTTCTCGAGAAGAAGACGACAAATCCAGCTGCACGTCAAGAACCCTCAGAAGCGGGAGAAGAAGCTCCGCGAAACCAGAGGCAGACAGAAGAACAGGATTGTGGACGCCCTTCACAAGCTCAGCACAGAAACCGTGAAAGCAAGCCCCAACACCTCCAACGTCTTCGAGAACCTCAAAGGAATTAGAAAGGGCGGAAAAAAGAAGGGCAAGCGTTTCCGGACACGCCTAAACCGATGGCCCTACCGCCTCTACCAATCCATGATAGACTACAAGTCCCGGAATCGAACGCTGTACGTGAACCCGAGAGGGACCTCTTCAGAGTGTCCCGTCTGCGGTGACAAACTAGAGCACCCAGCTTGGGAGATCAGCAGATGCCGAACCTGCGGCGTAGACTACGCGCGGAACAGGCTCTCCTCGTTGGAGATTGTCCGCCGTGGGCTGCGCCTTTGCGGCCAACCGTTTGCCGTGAGTGCGGATACCTCTTGGCTGGCGTTGAAGAATGAATACCTGCACACTCCCAATCAGCCTAAGAACGGGGGAACAGGTTGGACAGAGCCAACCAACATTCCGAATGAAAGGTTGATGCACAACAATGCCTAAGCTTTCAGAAACGGTTAAGATCAACACGGCATGGATGACACGGTAACGCTTGTAGGCGTGGAGACAGACCCTAAAAACCCAGACATTGAGTATGGCCTGTGGTTCTATAACAAAGGCAGACCGAATGCATACTGCAGACATCACGCGCTCAGACTAAAGTACTGGAAAAAGACAAGAGAGGTCATAGGATGGAGCCTATTCATCTACCCGTGGAGGGTCGCGCAGAAACACGATAGCGCACGAACGAAACGCATACTAGGACTAAACACGCCACCCAGCGCCGTTCCCATAGTCGGAGAAGTTGACAGGGCCATCTGGTAAACCTCTTCAGCGTCAAAAAGCAACCTTTTTTAACTCGTAAGTTCAAGACCAAGCAAGCAACCGTGCCACATCCTATTTGGCAAATCAATCAACCCGAATCTTTCGTACCCCCAAAAAAGGTGTTCAAATGAATAAAGTGTGGGAAATCCACCCGTTAAGACTAGTGATAATAGAAACCCTTCAACACAAAGGCGCTCTCACAGACCTCGACCTGCTAACCCAAGTTGAAAGCCGGTACGGAGAACTGAGCTACCGAGAGCTCAACAGTGCTCTCCTCAAACTCGAGATTCAAGGTTTCATCAGAGTCACACGACTTATGAAAGGAAAACGACAAGTAGAGCTCGTCACCCGTTAAACCGGTCCTGAACACTTTCAGTTGCCTCTCAGGTTAATAAGTGTGAAAGGACAGTAGTTCATGCTACAGCGCAGGTGAGGGAATAGAAATGGGAGAGATGGTTCCGAAGTTTTATGGTGGCGTTGGTGAGATCGGGGGGAACAGGGTGCTTGTCGAGGAGGGCTCCACGCGAGTTTTCTTGGATTTTGGGATGAGTTTCAAGAATCATGGGCTGTACTTTGAGGAATACTTGAAACCGAGGTACGCTTCTACTGGTATCAAGGATCTTCTTCGGTTGCACGTGCTCCATTACCTGCCTGGCATATACAGGCGGGATCTTCTCAAATTGATTGATAAACCCTCTGATGATGACCACTTGCTTTCAGCAGTTCTTCTCTCTCACATACACCTTGACCACGCGGCATTGGTGTCCCTGATTGATGAGCGGGTGCCTATTATTTGCTCTGAGATCACTGAAGCATACGCGAGGGCGCTCCTTAAAGTGGGAACTAGAGGACTTGAAACAGAGATCCCTAACTACAAGCGTCGGCCCCTCATGAACGTACGCGACGAACCAGTTGAACGAACGTTCCTAGTTCTTCGGTCAGGCCAAGAACAAAAGGTGGGCCCAATGACGGTCACTCCGTACGCCGTTGACCATTCTGTGCTTGGTGCTACAGGGTATGTCCTCAAAACCAGTAACTCTACACTCGTCTACACGGGAGACCTTCGGTTTCACGGGGGTGCGATGGCTGAAGAAAGCAAAAAGTTCGTTGAAGCCGCCGCAGGATCTAACCCGGACATTCTGGTGTGCGAAGGCACAAGAGTAACTCCGGAACCAGAGAGTGAAGAAAGAGCAGAATCGTCAGAAGAATTAGTTCGAGGGAAAACCATCAACATGATCCGCGCCTCAAAGGGTCTAATCATCGGAGACTTCGCGTTCCGTGACCTCACTAGGCTGGCCACTTTCTATCGAAGTGCCAAGGATACAGGGCGGGTGCTCGTGATAAACAAAAGAGACGCGTACCTCATCGACACCTTCAACAAGCTCCCCAGCATGCCTTTCCGTCTGCCCTCGCTTAACGACAAGAGTATCATGATCTACGTTGAGCGCAAGGGCACCGGCACATACGCTGAGAGGGACTATCAAAAATGGGAGAGGCCGTACATTGAAGCACCAAACGCTGTTCGCGCAGAACAGATCCATGATGAACAGGCGAAGTTCTTGATACACCTTACCTTCTTCGATGTCAGTGAACTGGTTGACATTGACCCGGCGCCAGGCGCGGTGTACATTCACTCCGCATCGGAGCCTCATCATGAGGAACAGTGGATAGACCTGAGAAGGTTGGAGAACTGGCTTAGCTTCTTCAAGGTTGAAAGGCATCACTTTCATGCTTCCGGCCATGCCACCGCCGCCGACATTCAAGACCTGATAGCTCAGGTTAACCCCAAAAAGGTTTACCCCATACATACAGAGCATCCAGAAATGTTCGAGCAGTTCCATTACAACGTGAAGATGCCCGTCCTAGAACCCTTCTAGGTAAGCGCAAACCTTTTTTACCCGAGGGCCCATGTCCTATTACAGAAGGCTGTGGATGATGAGCATACGTGAGAGTGTACCTGCTAAACAAGCCCGGATACTGTTCATAAGCGACCAAGTTCAGCCCAAGCTGGTAGCATACATTTTCGGACAGGCCGGCGTCTATGTTGACCACGTCGCTCAGCTGGGTACAAACATGGTGCAGGTCGCAGTTCGATACAGCGAGGAGGCCGACATGGAGAAGCTGCTACAGGCCAAGGGCCCAGCGCGGGTGTACCGGATTGAAGCAGACTGTACCTACGTGACCAAGAGTGGTGAGCCACACATGTGGACTGACCGAAGCAGCCAGTTTCTCGATGCAGCAGCACGGAGGATCCTCCCAATCGTCAAGGGCAGAACAGTCTGTGTATTCTCGGATGATAAGCCGCTGCGCAACGCCTTCTACCGCAGTGTCGCCAAGATTAACACTGAGGGCGGGTTCGGCTGCAGCTTCGACTACAACCAGTACGACGACCGCATCGTGCTCCGTCAAATTAGCTTGCCGCCCAAAAAGCACAGCCGATGGTGCAGGTATCGTATACTCGTCTGCATCGACCAGTATACGAGAAAGATGCCGCGGTTTCCTTGAGGATCATCTTTGAAGCTGTTGATCATTTCTGACACGCACGACCTCTTAGGGTTTCAGGTAGTGTACCGGCTGCTTAAGGTCGAGCACCCGGACGGGGTTCTGTCGTGCGGCGACTGGGGTAACTATGCAGAACCAAGACAGCACGTTCTGAAATACTACACCAAAGAGTTTTTAGCATTGGACTCCAGCATGTTTCGTGCACTGTTCAACCCAATACTGTCAAAAGTTTACATGTACACCCTGTATGGAAATCACGACTCCATCAGTGACTTGGCACAGCTACACAACCGTGATGGAAGCCCATGCCTGTTGCCCTCGATGGTCACCGTCAAGTTTGGAGAAATCGCACTCGTTGGAATCAATGGGAACTTCGCACACAGGCCCCGCTTCGGGTGGCACGTAACTGCAGAGGAACTGCGACAAAAGTATGCAGAATGGCAAAAGAAACATGAGACTGTTGACGTCGTGCTCAGCCATGAAGCAGTTGCCGGCTACGCCGACTCAGGCAAGGGCCAGGCAGTTCTCAAAGAAGTGTGTGATGACCTCAAACCAAAGTACTGGTTCAATGGACACATTCACAGAGCAGCCGCAGCCACCACGCCAACAGGAACCACAGTCACCAACATCGGCATCACCCTGCACGGAGACTACACCATGCTAGACACGACCTCCAAAACACTCACGACACATAAACGATCACAGGAAACAACGAACGATCACTCACCCATATAGAAAATGTTAAAAAGGAGGAGAACACAGATCAATACAAGGGCAGGAGACACGTTCATACGATCAAACCTCCAGAGTCCAATCGCAACCATGTCTGCAAGAAATGCGGAAATCTCATTAACAGCACCAATGAGTCAACAGGTAGCTTATGCCTTAACTGTCTAGCAGGACACCCTCCTAGATGTGCCATATGTGAAGCCGCTCGATCATTCATGCTTCCTCAAGCATTGGATGCGTGGCACAAAATGCACCACCTTCCATCAAAGCAAGTGTGAACTTTAAAAGGTACAGAATATGTAATGATCGAGGCATCATGCATGGGTCAGAGCAAAGTTCGAGTAAGTGGGAAAGTTTGGTGCGAAGAGTATACCGTACAAATAGCAAACCATCCAAGCCACAAGATCCTGTTGCTCGGCGCGTTTGCTCTAGCATTTGGGCTGTTTGTTATATCCTATGTTCTTATCGCGCTGGCTACCCTCCACTGAAACAAATGCAAACTTTAAAGGGTGCGGAGTATGTAATGGCTAAGAGGCATCACGCATGAGCCAATGCAAAGTTCGAGTGAGTGGAGAAGTTTGGTTTGAAATGGCCGCAATGTTCATGGTCGCATTCAGCCTAATAGTTATGAGCGCTGCAACCCAAATTGGAGGGCTAATCGGCAATTTAGGTGTGCTAATAGCAGGAGCCAACATTGCCTACGTTATCTGGGAAACACTGCTGAAAGACGCGTGGCAACGAAGACGCAGCTTGCACATAAGAAACAAGCTCGGTACAGTGGCAGTATTTGTGTTCACAGGATCAATGATCACATTTACACTGCTGCTGATCGCCAACCAGCGAGCACTACTAACAAACCCGTTCTTTCTAATTGGTTCCATATCCCTCGTGGCATCATTCGTAACGCCGCTCATAGGATACGTAAACTGGCAGAAAACCAAACATGACGCTTCAGTAAGAAGCATGTTTCAAAACACTACACCGTGTTGCAAAACGTAACACCACGTTGCATTTGCGAACAGCCGTGTAGCAAAAGACTACACGATGCAAAGTCCAAAGGATCAACACTTGAACACAACGAGACATTGCTGGGTTCACTCGAGTGATGGTGCTCCCGCCCGGAATTGAACCGGGATATTGCCCACGCTGCCCGGCGTGTTCAAGCGGGTTATCAGGAGGCTAGCCCCATCATAAGCGGGGTGACCTACGGGAGCATTGATAATGTGTAGAGCAAACTTATAAACAATTCACCCCGGTTGCCACCGATTGAATTACAGAAGAGGAACTGTTCAAATTCTTTCGTCCTTTCAGTGAGGTGTTGGGGCAAAAAACCTATATGACAGATGTGCATAGCATATTTCTGATGAACTGTGATGGAGTGCAAACCTAAGAATTGGCGTCAGGAGATTACGGGACGCTGGGAGTCGGCAAAGCAGCGAGCGAAACCATTGAGCAAATCTCGCCTGATCATAGAGAATGATGTTTCGTTCGTGTGGAATGGTAGGATAATCACCAAGGACCAGATTGATGCCCAATTTGACGCATGGAGAGGTTTCGCCCTGCTGGCCAGCATCGGCGTTGGCTGGCACAAAGACGAGCGTGCGGCCCTATTGGCAGTCATGTATGAAGATTTACCCTTTACCAAATTAGTGCCAGAAAGCCCCTGATTTGAATCAGGGGATGAATGGCCGCCGAAACCTTTAAACGTTGCCCATTTGATGACTACATGGGCATCTTCCGAAACAGTTCTGAAATACATCAAGTG
>Ga0315279_10005400_pt1 | contig 16612 bp, 11 predicted proteins | sample YL17G06_20_MG_FD_203694 | JGI IMG/M metagenome (GOLD analysis project Ga0315279, IMG submission 203694) | Sediment microbial communities from Yellowstone Lake, YNP, Wyoming, USA - YL17G06_20 | ecosystem: Environmental > Aquatic > Freshwater > Lake > Sediment | place: USA: Wyoming | collected...
CCCGGCGTGCGGCGTTTTTTTACCTCCGGCCATCGCACGCGCACCCAGCGCCGGATGGCGGCCTCGTCGCGTTCCAGTGCCCGGCCCGTGGATCGCTGGCAGCTCCAGCCGAGCCCCCGCAGGATCCACCACACGTGGCCCGACGAATATCGCACGCCGCACGTGCGTTCGATCAGGTCGGAGACCCGCCAGGCTGTCCACAGCGGCGAGTCATACCCGAGCGCTTCCGGTCCCCGCTTCAGACCGGCGCGGATCTGCGCCACGTCGCTCGCCGTCAGCCGCGGCTTGCGTCCGGCCCGCCCCGGATGCTTCAGCGCCGGGCGGCCGCCTGTGGCCAGTCGCCGCGCCCATCGGTTCACGGACTGGCGGTGGACGCCAACGCGCCGCGCGACCTCCGCTTCCGAATGCCCCTTCTCGAGGAGCCGGGCCGCCTGCAGTCGTCGCCGCTCCATGGCTTTGAAATCGCGCTTGAGGCCAGCGGGATGTCCCATCCGCGGGACGATATCACAGCTCGGGAATATTGTCACTATATTTTGCGAGATTCAATAATCACCATCGAGCCTCCTTCGCGCGTCGTGCAGCGTTTCGCGAGCCTCGCGTAGTCTGTACTCGAAGAGCACCTCGCGATCGGTCACGGCCTCACTCCATCTTCGAGAATGGTCGGCACGATAGGCGAGGAGCGGAGCGCCGTTTCTTCAAGCTCTTGCCTGGTGACGATGAAGGGCGAGATCACGATCCAGTGTTGGAAACTCACTTCCCAGATGCCCGCCTCGATCGCATCTCGGGGCGCAGCATCGACAGCCTCGACCTCGACGAACACATCCAGATCGCAATCCTCGCCGGCGCTGCCCCGTGCTCGCGATCCGAACACGCGGAAATCGACGACCGTCGCGACGCCGGCCAGGCGTCGTTTCAGCTCCTGGGCGACGGTTCGATCGTTCTCCTTCATCACGTCGGCGCGCGCGGCGTGGACGCCTCATCACGCACAGAGTCTGTGTCGCAATCGAAACAACTACGGGAACCGTGGAAGTGGGTTCCGGCGGGGCGTCCAACTCGGCGTACCGTGTGCTCGGGCCGGGCTTCGGCGCTTGCATCATTCCCAGTCTCCGGTATCATTAGCTCGACACCACGCCATTGTTCCGCGGAGGGCGTATGTACGAGGCCTTCGGCATCACGGATCCCGGCCTGGTTCGCAAGACCAACGAAGACGCGTTCCTCTGTTGCGACGATCTCGGGTTGTTTGCAGTTGCGGATGGCATGGGGGGACATTCGGGCGGCGACGTGGCGTCCCACCTGGCGCTCGAGGCTGTGGAGACGTTCATCGAGCGTTCCAGCGCTGACGACGACTTCTCGTGGCCGTACGGCGTCGACCCGCAGCTCTCTTTCGACGCCAATCGCATGCGCACCGCGCTGCACCTGGCCAATCGCCGGGTGTTCAGGGCGGCCGAAAGCCGAGACGACTACACAGGCATGGGGACGACGCTCACCGCCCTGCTCCTCGACGACATGACCGCCGTTTACGGCCACGTGGGCGACAGCCGACTGTACCTGCTGCGCGGCGGGAAGCTGACGACGCTCACCCGGGACGACTCGTGGGTGGCGATGTTGCTCGCGAGCAATCCCACGATGGACCGGGCACAGCTGGCCAGTCACCCGATGCGTCACGTGCTGATCAACGTGCTCGGCGCGCGCGACCACGTCGACGTGCAGGTGGGCGAGTGTGCGCTCGCCGACGGCGATCTGCTGCTGGCGTGCTCCGACGGGCTGCACGGGCCCCTCGGCGAAACCGAACTGTGCGCGCTCCTCGCCTGCGGCGGTGACCTGGGAGGGCTTGCGCGTGCCCTCGTGCGCGCGGCACGCGACAAGGGTGGACCGGACAACATCACGGCACTGCTCGTGAGATGCGGGTCCCGATCATGACCCACGAGGATCGCCGCGTCAGCCGGGAAGCCCCGCTTCTCGATCGCATTGGCCGGTACCAGGTAACCGGCCGTCTCGGCAAGGGCTCGATGGGCGTCGTCTACAGCGCGTCGGACCCGCTGATGGGCCGTGAGGTCGCGATCAAGGTGCTGATGGCCGACCTGCACAGCGATCCGACGACGCTGGAACGTTTCAGGAGGGAAGCACAGGCGGCCGGCCGGTTGTTCCATCGCAACATCGTCGCCGTCTTCGACGTCGGCGACGACGACGACCGGCCCTTCATCGTAATGGAGTTGCTGAAGGGCAAGACGCTCTCCGACTTCGTTCGATCCACGGCGGACCTCCGCATCGACCAGAAAGTGGATCTGATGATCCAGGTGTGCGAGGGGCTGCAGGCCGCGCACGCGCAGGGCATCTACCACCGCGACATCAAGCCAGGCAACCTGTACGTGCTCAACGACGGCACGGTGAAGATCCTCGATTTCAGCGTGGCCCGCCTGGCGGCGTCGACTTTGACCGCCCAAGGCGCCGTAATCGGGACCCCTGATTTCATGGCACCCGAGCAGGCGCTCGGGCGGGAGGTCGATCAGCGGTCCGACATCTTCTCCGCAGCGGCCGTGTTCTATTACATACTGTCCGGTCGCAAGCCGTTCACCGGCGCGACGCTGCCGCTCACGTTCCACAACGTGCAGTTGGAGGATCCACCCGCGCTGGCAGAACACGACGCGCCCCCGGCGCTGGCTGCCATCATTGTCAAGGGCCTGGCGAAGCAGCCATCGGATCGTTTCCAGACGGCACTCGACATGTCGCGCGAGCTCGCGCGGTTTCGACGCGACTACGAGGCCCACGCCCGGGCAGTCTCAGCTGCCCCCGACGCGCTGCAAGCGGGCGCCGACGCGCCACGGGAGGCCGACCAACCGGCCGACGGTCGCCTGGTCGAGCGCCGCCCCAACGAACTGCGCGAAATCGGACCGGAAACGCTGCGGATGACCAGTCCCCCGTATGTTCCGCCGCCACCGGAACCTGCCGTCGCCCGGTTCGCGGTCTACGATGAGGACGCGTTCAAGGGCGAGGTCGAAGTCTCCGAGCAAGGAGTGTCGATTGGACGTGCCGAAACGAACGACGTAGTCCTGCTTGACGCCACCAGATCCGTATCGCGGGTTCACGCGCGGATTGTCTACGAGGATGGCTGTTTCGCGATCGTCGATCAAAACAGCCAGAACGGCACGTGGATGGGCGGCGAGCGAGTCGAACGCGCGGTGGTGCGGACCGATGACGAGATCATGATCGGTGACTACAAGTTCGTCTGCGTGGAGGCGCCTTTGGCGGCGGGGCATGAAGCCGCGGATTCGGCAAGGAAGGTATCCATGAAGCGCCGGCTAGGGTGGTGCCGGTTCCGTTCGTTCCGCCCACGCCAATCGCGGAACGCCTGAAGGCCACGCTCGCGAGACACCGGACCACTGCGCGTGAAGACGCGTACAAGCGCGCGCTGGCCGAAGAGTAGGGATCCATGGAGCTGCCAACGAAGGTTGGTCGCTACGAGATTCTCGAGCGCGTCGGCCGCGGCGGCATGGGTGTGCTCTATCGCGGGCGCGATCCCGTGCTCGATCGCGAGGTGGCGATCAAGGTGATGCTCGCCGACTTCGCGGAGGACGAGTCCGCGAGGCCGCGCTTCTATCGTGAGGCCCGGGCCGCGGCGAAGCTGCAGCACCGGAACATCGTCACGATCTTCGAGTTCGGCGAAGAAGACCAGGCGCCCTACATCGTGATGGAGTTCCTGCGCGGGCAGGATCTGCTGCGGCGCATGCGCGCGGATCCCCCGCTGACGCTCGCCGAGAAGCTGGACATCGTCGCCGACCTCTGTACCGGACTGCACTACGCCCACCAGGAGGGCGTCGTGCATCGCGACGTGAAGCCGGGCAATATCTGGCTGCTCCCCGACGGCACCGTGAAACTGCTCGATTTCGGCATCGCAAAGATCGAATCGTCGCACATCACGCGCGCGGGCTCGATCGTCGGCACGGCCGGATACATGGCTCCGGAACAGGTCGTCGGAGAATCGTCGGACGGGCGCGCGGACATCTTTTCGGCCGGCGTCGTGCTCTACGAACTGCTGTCCGGCAGGAAGCCGTTCGAGGCGGCCACGCCCACGGCGATCCTCGCACGCATCCTCCACGACCAGCCCGATCCAATCGAACGATTCGTGCCCGAGCTGCCGCCGGCGCTGGTCGCGACGCTGACGCACGTGCTCGAACGTGACCCTGCCAACCGCTTCCAGCTGGCGGGCGGTTTCGCGTCGGAACTGCGCGCCATCCGCGCCTCGCTGACGTCCGACGGCTCGACGGTCATCGCCGCCGACGCGACGGTCGTGCGGCCGATTGTGACTCCCCCGCCTCCCCCGCCGCAGCAGAACACGCCCGTCCCCTTTTATCTGGACTGGCGGCAATGGTTGCGCCCGCCGCTCGTGTACGTCGGCGGCGCAGCGGCATTTCTGCTGCTTCTGGTACTGGTCATGTCGCTATCGGGATCCGGGAAGAGCCGCCCGCCCTCGGACACCACAGCGAGCGCCGCGAGCAGCGGCCAGTCCATTGCTCCCTCGCACCCGCCGCATCCCGACGCTGCGGCTGCTCCCGCCCCGCCGGCTGCCACGAAGACGCCGGCCGTGAACGCGGCCGTGAACGCCGGACCGGCGCCGAAGGATGGCGCCGATACCGCGACGCCGTCTGCAGTCGCGGTGTCCCTGCACGGCAGCTTCGACTTCGAGGTGTACGACGGATCGCAGCTGCTGTCGCAAGCCGCAACCGAACACGAGCTGACCGTGAAGGGACGCCGCGTGCTGCGCCTGCGATCGGACGACTACCTGCTCGACAGGACAGTGTCCATCGATCCGGCGGCGCGTCGCCGCTACGACATCTCGCTCGAAGAACCCGGATACCTGACGCTCAAGTGGTCCAACGAGAACTGCTCGGCGCGCATCGGGCGGGTCGATCTCGGCTTTCCGCCCGTGATCAACCACCACATCGCGGCCGGCACCTACCGGGTGACGTTCACGTGCCCGGACGCACCCGGCAACCACGTGGACGTGACCGTCGAACCCGGAGGCCATCAGGTGAAAGAAGTATCGAAATGGTGAACCGTCTTCGCCACGCCCGTTGGATCGCCTGCTGCCTCGCGGTGTTCGTCGTGTTCTGCTCGGACATGCGCGCGCAGGAAGCGGCGTCCGAGAAGGCCGCTCGCGTCCGCTACGACGGGGCGATGAAGTTCCTGCAGGAACAGAAGTACGCCGAGGGGGTGCGTGACCTCAAGGAAATCGTGCAGATCTACAAGGACAGCCGCGTGGCGAGCAGCGCGCTGCTGCAGCTCGCCCTGTACTACCTGGAGATCGCCGGCGACCCGGCCTCGGCGCTCACGCACGTTGACACGCTGCTGAAGAACTACGACCAGTCCGATTCGGCGCCGCTCGCGCGAGTCCTGCATGGCCGCATTACGATGGCTATGTCGCGCACGCCGGCCAGCATCGAATCTGCGCTTGCCGACTACGGACGCGTGCAGAACTGGTACCCGCATTCCGACAGCGTGCCCGTCGCTCAGTACTACGCGGGCGAAACGCTCCGCGTGACCCACCGGGAGGAAGAGGCGGCCCAGTACTACCGCGAGGCATCGAGCGGCTACCCGCAGTCGATCTGGGCGGCGCGCGCCCTGCTCGGCGAGGCACAGTGCCTGGTTCGCTCCGGCGACATTCCCCGAGCGATGGAAGCGTTGCAGCAGGTGCGCATGCGCTTCTCCCCCCGCCCCGAAGCGACGACAGCCGCGGCGTGGAACACGACCCTCTACCGCCTGTACGTGCGCTCGGGCGCTCATCCTCCATTCGAGTTCCGCGGCAAGACGGTCGCAGGACCAGCCGGCAAGCTGAAGGACGTCATCGCGCTCGCCCTTCCCGCGGACGGCTCGTTGATCGCCGCGACGCGCAGTACCCTCGTGCGTCTCGACGCGACCGGGCGCCCGCAGGCCGTAGCCGCCGGGAACGGACCGAGCGCGATCGCGTTCGACCCATCAGGCAACCTGCTGGTGGCGGTGCGGGGAGGCTTGACGCTGCCGGATGGCAAGTTCGTCTCGCTCTGGATTCCGAAACCGGACGGCACGCGACGTCAGCTCGAGGAAATCCCCGGGCTGGTGGTGAACAGCGTCGGCAGAATACTGGTCATCGACAAGACCGCGAAAACGGTCGCCCGCTTCTCGAGCGACGGCAATTACGTGTCGTCGTTGAACATGGGAGCCGCCGATCGCCTGATCATCGACAACACGGATACGATGGCGTTGCTGCTGACCGACGAGCCGTCCGTCGTCCTCATCGATCAGGATGGAAAGGTGGCGGCGCGCATACCAAAGATGGGGAAACGCTACCAGTTCGACAACCCGGTCGACATCGCGTTCGATCCGTTCGGCCATCTCTACGTGCTCGACCGGGGGCTTGGCGCGGTGTTCGTGTTCAAAGCCGACGGCGCGTTCGTCACGTCGTTCTCGATTCCGCAGAAGGCGGCGGGCGTCTTTCGCCATGCGACGGCGCTGGCGCTGGACGCCGCCGGTCGCCTGTATGTCGCCGACGACAGCGCGGAGAAGGTGCAAGTGTATCAGTAAGAGTGCGATGTGGTCGGTGCTGCATGCCGGGTGCGGTGCTGGTGCCTGGCGTTGGGCGCCAGTGGTGGTGTGGTGCTGCGTGCCAGGTGCGGTCGGCGCTGGTCGTAGGGCAAGGCTTCGCCTTGCTGGGCGGGGCCTGACCACGGAATGGTGAGGATGCAGGTGGGAGCAATGGTGCGCAGACTTGTGATCGTGGCGCTCGTGGTCGTCGCCTGGGGCGCGGCGCGTGCGGCCGCCCAGACAACGCCGGACGCCGGGCTGGCCGAGGCGAGGCGCCTGTACGATCTCGCGCAGTACGACAAGGCGCTCGCCGTCATCGATTCCGTGATCGTGTCCCTGCAGACGCAGGGCGACAGGCAGGCCAGAAGCATCCTGGTCCCGGCGCTCGAACTCCGCGCGCGAGCGCGCTTCATGAACGGCGACAGCGAGGGGACGCGCGCCGATTTGACCACGCTGCTGTCGCTGGCGCCGGCCTACACGCTGACGGGCAAGATCAGCCCGAGAATCCAGCAGCTGTTCGATGATGTGCGGAAGAAAACTATCGGGCAGCTACGCCTGAAAGTCGTGACCAGTCCAGAGGAGCAGCTGGACAATGTGCAGCTTGAGATCGACGGCGCAGCTGTCCCACTGGATGATATGGGAGCGATGCTTTCCTTGCCGGCCGGTCAGCGGGTGATCGAGGCGAGACGGCCGGGATACAAGACCTGGAAGGAAACGGTCGCCTTGGCGGCCGGTGCCGTCCAGGACGTGACGATCACGCTGCTGCGTGTCGGGGCGGTGCTCACCGTCGGCACCGCTCCACCCGGCGTGGAGGTGGTGCTCGACGACACCATTCGCGCTCGAACAGAAGCAGGGCCACTGCCGGATCGCTACGCCGACTGGCCGGCGAAGCTGGGCGTCGCGCGTGAACAGGTGTCGAAGCCTCTCGTCTTCGACAATCTCGACCGGGGCAATCACCGCCTGATGTTGACGCTCGACTGCCACAAGAGCATCGATCGCACCTACACGGTCAAAGAGTTCAAGGATTATGTCGAGACGTTCGTGCTGCCGCCGGCGCTGGCGACCGTCACGGTGAACTCGGCAGCGCGTCCGGCCAGGCTGTTCGTGGACAACGAGCTGAAGGGCCAGGTGCCGATGACGGTCGACAACGTGTGTGAAGGCGGTCACATCGTCGAAGTGCGGACGGCGTTCGGGAGCCACGTCGAAAGCCTCACCCTGAAGGCGGGCGACACCGTCACGGTGGATGCGCGGCCGAGGCCTGTCGTCGCGCTACTCGATGTCGTCGGACTGCCGAAGGAGTATCGTGGCCAGGATCCGCGGGCGAACGTGGCGAAGTCGTTTGCCGCGGCCGAGAGCCTGATCATCTTCCCGCCCCCGGCGAATCGGGTACAGCAGGCGCTCAAGGCGGAATCCCTCGAACCTGGCTGGTTGTCGTTCGACACCTGGTTGCGGCCTCTCAATAGCTCGTCGGAGAATGTTCAGCCCGGCGCCCGGCAGGATTTCTCCCGCAACCTGGCCAAAGCACTCGATGTGCAGGCGGTCGCGGAGCTCACCGTGCGGCCAGGGACCAACGCCTACCTCCTGAGCGTGCTGGCGGCCGGGAGCGGTCAACCTGACGTGTTCGAGTTCGACATGGATCAGGCGAGCACAATCCTCGCCACCCTGAACCTGCTGAACCGCCCCCTGTCGCTCTCGAAGCCGTCGGTCGGGATGGTCGTCGCCGATATCGTCGATCTGCCGTCGCCGGTCGTGATCAGCATCGAACGGGGCGGCGCCGCGGAAAAGGCTGGGATCGCGATCGGCGACCTCATCACGAAGATCAGCGCGGACGCGGTGAAGGATGGCGCCATGTTCGCGGCGGCCCTCGAGAAGCAGCAGGCGGACAGCCGCGTCACTCTGGAAGTCAAGGATCGCGCGGGCGCGACCAAGCGCGTCGAACTCCCGGTCGCAATGGCGCCGCGCCTGGTGGCGGAAGGGGATCAGTCGTGGGCATCCAACGTGTTGCTGCTCGCGCTCAGGGCCGCGCTCGCGCAGGCTGGCGCGACCGGCGACAACTCGGTGCTGCGGCTGAACCTCGCCGTTGCACTGATGCGGGTGAAGAACTACACCGACGCGTTGACGGAACTTCGCAACGTCCGCCTGGCCGACGGCCCCGGTATCTCGAACGGCACGGTGCAGTACTTGACTGGCGAGTGCTACGAGAAGCTGGCGCAGCCGGCCGAAGCCGGCCGCGCGTTCGCGGCGGCCGCGTCGATGGACGGACAACTAATTGAGGGCGGGCCCACCGTCAGGGAACTCGCGAAGCGCAAGCTGGCAGAGCTGAAAAAAGGGACCGTGGACTGATCCGATCCGGCGACGGCCGTACACCGCCCAGGCGAGACTCCGCTGTCAGGCGACGGTAGTTGGCGCAGAGCCTACCGAAACACCAACGTCACAGCATCGGCCAGTGTGATCCTGTCGTTTCGGTTCAGGGGGACGGGTTCGTCCATCGGTATGGCCTGCCCGTTGATGAACGTGCCGTTCCTGCTGTGATCGGTCAGGAAGAAGCGTTCACCTTGTCGCCTGATGTCGCAGTGGTGCCTGGAGATGCTGCGGCGGCTGTCGGGAATGCCCCAATCGACTTTCGACCCCGCTATGCCGATCGTTACAACGTCCTTGTCGAGTGTGAACACGGAGCCCACATTGGGGCCCTCGACGATCTCGAGGCGCGCTCGACTCAAGTCTTGCTGTCCCGCGGCACGGACAGTCACCGCCCGTTGTGACCTTGCCGAACCAGCGTTCGCGGCCGCGAAGCGCGCCCGTGCCAGGCGGTAACGTTGAGGCCAGATGAGACGCGGGATTCCGAACCAGGCAACGGCAAACAGGACGAGGTAGACCGTGAGGATGAGCACCCTCGCGAAGACGAGGGGAGGGCCGGAGCGGGCGGTCCCGAGCCGGCTTGCGAACGCCGTCTGTTCGTTCCCTGCGATGGCGCCCTCGTACACGGGCGTCATCGGCGGTGGCACGTACAACAACTCGTCCTGGTCGATCGCCTTGCCTTCTACGTAGACGCGAAGCGGGATGCGGGACGTCAAATCGTTCTTGGCCTCCGCCACTGGCCCGACGGTCAGCTGCACCCGGCTCACGAGCTTCTTCTGGTCCACTTCGAAGACGTTCGCGAGGCTGGCCTCGTCGCCCGCATAGTAGTAGTTGCTCGGTTTCGGCCACGCCAGCGACTGAAGAACCTGCTCGTCGAAGCCGGAGTCCCCGCGCGCACCGAATCCGATGGTGATGATCTCGACGCGCTCTTCGTCGGCTTCACGCCTCACCCGTTCCAGTCCCTCGGGACCGAGCAGGCCCGCGTCGTCGCCGCGCTCGGGAAACACCTCGTTCTTCCCATCGGTGAACACGAACACGCGCGCCTCGTTTCCCTTGTCCTTCTCCTGCCTCAGCATCGGCAGTGCCGCCTCAATCGCCGAGTACAACGCCGTGTTGTTGGTCGGCAGCGGCCTTTCGAGCAGGCGTGACTGCGCCAGCACGCCGTCCATCGTGTCCGCAAACCTGGCGTTCCGCACGCCATTGACGACGTTCTTGCTGTGGAATCCCGCGATGGCCCACCGGTTGACGCCGGGTGTGAAATGCCGCGCGATGAAATTCTGAAGGACTCTGATCGCCGCCTCGTATCGCGACTCCCCGCCGCCGGTGGTCCGGTTCATGCTGCCGCTCAGGTCGAACAGCAACATCGAGTAGATCGGCCGCTCGCCTGACCCGGATGCGGGGTTGACGAGAGGCGCAACGTAGAAGGCCGGAACCTCTTTCCCGGAACGCAGGTCCACGACCCGGTACGCGTCGATTCGGTCCGGCAGATCAGCCGGGTTCCCGCCGGCGTCCGTGGCGTCGAGCAGGAGTCGAAAGCATGGGCGTTCGCCGCACCGAACAAGCCTGGGCTTGTCGGCGAAGGAGATCCTGGCGATCTGCGCGTGCGCCGCCGTCGTCCATGCGACCGACAGGAGGATCAACGTGCCGAGTGTCCGCTTCATCGACTTGAGCCTGCAGCCAGCAACGCAGGCTCCACTGCGGTGCTCTTCTTCGTCAAACAGAACCGCAGCACCGTCTGGCCGATGAGGATCTCGTCGCCGTGGTGCAGATCCACCTTGTCGACAACGTCGATACCGCCGACCTGTAGCGGCGCTTCCAGCCGCCCGTTCGCAGCCACGATGCCACCGTGCGGTTGGAGGTAGAAGTGTTTCTCGCGCTCGAACAGGATGGCGTGGCGCGGCGCCACCATCGTGTCCGGAATGTACACCTGGATGTTGCGGGCATACATGGTCATCGCTTCACCGGCACGCTCGCTGCCGATGAGCAGGCGGTCTCCCGCCTGGATGGGCCATTCCTGCCTTTGCGGGCCGTACTTGCTGCGCGCCCGCTCGTCGTCACTGCGAACGAACTGCAGGACGCCGTTCCGCAACAGGACCGGCGCCAACGTCACGCCAAGCGAAATGCCCATGCCGGTCAGCACGAATGCGAGCGCCGCAAAGAACTCGTGCATGTGCGACGTGTACTGGAACGCCAACCCGCCGAGCATTCCGCCCACGATCCCGCCAGCCATTGCGTGAACGGCGCGGTAGGGATTGACCGAGTACCAGCGCAGACCCGTCACCAGGCCAATGAAACATCCGGCGATCATCCACAGGCTGACCCGTGCGAAGACGTCGCGCGCGCCGAACCCTCCGACCGCCACGACGGTGAGCTGAATCGGAATGTAGACGAGGCCGCTCACGAAGCCGGCCGCGGTTCCCAGCAGCGTTCCAGTAGCGACCCAGCGTCCGAGAAGCCGATCGCCGCTCCATCTGTCCGCGAACCCGACGGTCATGCCTCCCATCAGCGCGCCCATGATCGTCGTCCACAGGGTGAGAAGTACAGGAGTCGCTTCCTGTCTGACGGTCAGGTAATCGGCAACCCACGTGGTGATCGCCCAGCACAGGAGGCCCGCCAGTCCGCCGACCAGAGACATGAAGTACACGGTGTGGCTGACTGCGGCCGCCCTCTGCCTCTGCACCTTCACGGCCGGGGCCGCGTCGCGGCGCAGAAGCTGTCGCTCGCGAAGCACGGGCGGAGACGGTGGTGTGCGTTCCTCCTCCTCTTTCGGAACAACCGGCAGCGTGCGCAGCGACCGCATGGCCAGCAGCGCAGCATCGGCCGTGGCAAATCTCAACTCCGGGTCCTTGGCCACGAGTCTTGCCACGAACTGCGATACGGTCACCGAGACATCGGGCCTCACTTCGTGCAACGGCGGCACTGTTTTCGCGTTGTCGTTGAGCCACTCGAGCCATTTGGTAGCGAACGCCGCGACCGGCATCAGGCCGGGAAAGGCCTCCTGGAATGCCGACCGACCCAGAAGTGCCTCGTAAGCGACCATGCCCGCCGAGTACAAGTCAGACGATGCGTCGAAGGGCCGGCCGAACACGCATTCGGGCGCGATGTAGACGATCGATCCGGCTCCGAGCGTCGATGTCTCTTCGCTGCCCATGATTGACAGCCGGGCATCCGCCAGCTTGAAATCTTCCCGTTCGTCGAGCAGCACGTTCGACGGCCTGACGGCGCGATGCAGGATCCCGGCGTCGTGGAACGCTTTGAGCGCGAGGAGCAGATGCTCGACGAGCTGAAGACCCACATGAAGCGCGATCGGCCCTGCAGCCGTGACCCCGGCGAGATTGCCGCCCGCCACGTACTCCATTTCGAGCAGCGGCGAGCCGTCGACGATCTGGTGCGAGTAGACGGACACGACGTGATCCGCACGCAGGGACACCATCGCCTCGGCTTCGCGGTGGAAGCGTTCGGCCGCCGGGTCATCCTCCTTCAGTTCGCGGTGCAGCTTCTTCAGGGCGACGGTGCGGCCAAGCGACTGATCGCGGGCGCGGTAGACGATCCCGCTAGCGCCTTCACCGATGATGCCGAGAACCTCGAACGGACCAATGTTCATGATGTGCCGCCTGGCGCTCGCGATCCGAAGGCCGTAGCACTCACTTGATGAACGGATTCGTCAGCGGCAGATCCCGACCGAGTGTTGACATGTATGCCTCGATCGACATCGGTGTGTACAACTGAACAAGATAGACGCGCCCCGTCTCGCCATCGGCGACGACGGTCACGCCGTCCGTCGCGAACACATACGTCTTCGCCCCGTCGAGGAATCGGCTGAACGTGATTCTCCACGCGGGACCGAGCTGAGTGACGAATTCGTTCAGGACCACTTTCTGGATGCTGGTCACCACAAGTCCGACGACAGTGACGACCCCCTTCTCGACGCGGACTCCGTTCGGCAGTCCCTCAATACCGGACGGATACTCCAAGGTCTCCCAGCTGTTCTTCACCATCCTTGCGGGCTGGCCAAGCAACTTGATGGCATCTGCTCGGGAGCTCACTCCCGGAATGACGCCGCGCCAACTCTTCGGCTGCCCTCGCGCACCCGACACCTGCAGTGCCGTCACCAGAGGTTTCCTTTCTGCTTGTGCGTCCACGCTCGGACGCCAAAGTGCCAACAAGCCCGCGCCGGCCACCGACAACAGTATTCCAGAGATGACCACGCGCGCCGTCCGACCGACTGTCGCATTGACACATCGGCTCGCTTCCTGGTTCATTGCCTGCTCCTACTGGAGATCCCGCTCCAACCTGAACTGCACGCTTAAAGTGCGTTGCCCCCGAAGACGCTGTTCCGGATGAAGTCGTAACGCTCGGGCGACATCTTCTTCAGCCTTTCGGGATCGCTGTAATAAAGCTCCGCAGACGTCGTCATGTCCTCAAGCGGGTTCGTCAGCCCGTAGTCGCGGGCAACGGCAGACTTGGAACCGTTGTACTTCCACTCTTGTGAAGTCGCATCGTACGTCCACGCGAAAGCCTTGGTGAAGTTTCTCATGAGGTCGGACCCGTAGACCTCAGTTCTGCCGCAATTACCGTTGCACGAGTGGAACTGGTGCGCATGGGTGAGTTCGTGAACGAATGTCTTCTCCAATTCACTGGTCCCAAATAGCCCCAGGCAGCAACGATTCAGAGTAATAGGCCCATCGTTCCAACCGCCGGCCGTGCAGGTTCCGTCTGGGTTGGGGCACGATCCCGGCTTGCCAGGTTTCATCGATACTTTGGTCAGCCAGAGGTTGCCAAGAAAGGACGCGGGTAGGCGACCAAGGACCTTTTCAAACCGCAACAATTCGTCCACCGTCCAGTCACTCGGTGCGCCGATCTTGATCTTGTAGGTCTTTCCGATCCTGTCCGCCACGTCGGTTGGCGTCACGATCGTGTAGCTGCCCGTCGTGACCGCGCTATCCCTCATCCCATTCTTGAACGCCCTCGCTTTGAGTGTTGCTGTCTTCGTCACCGTCAGGGGTCCGCTGTAGGCGGTTGACTTCGACGACGGGTCATTGCCGTTGGTGGTGTAGCGAATAGTCGCGCCCGACGTCGCCGTCGTGATCGCAACCCGTTGCGCCGACTGGAAGGTGCCGCCCGGCGGATTCATCACCGGCGCGGCCACCGGTTGCGCGACCGTGTAGCTCGCCGTGATGACCGCGCTGTCGGCCATCCCCGGCTTGAACGCCCGCGCCTTGATCGTCGCGTCGTTCGTCAGGCGAATCGGCGTGCTGTAGACCGGCGATCTGTTTGACGGACCGCTCCCGTCCGTCGTGTAGCGAATCGTCGCACCGTTGGTAGCTGTACTGAGTGTGACGGTCGGCGGAGAGAGGTAGCAGCCGCTACCCGGCTTGGCAACCGGCGCGGCCACGGGTGTCAAGATGATGGCATAGCTCGCTGTCGTCACCGCGCTGTCGGTCATCCCGCTCTTGAACGCTCGCGCCTTCAGCGTGGTGGACACCGAAACCGGTAGCGGTGCGCCATACACGCTTGACGACGACCTCGGCTCGCTGCCGTTCGTCGTGTAGCGGATCGTCGCCCCCGTCGTCGTCGTCGCGAGCGTCACGCTCTGCGCAGTGGCGTAGATGCCGCCGGCCGGCCTGGCCACCGGCGGCGCCACCTGCGGAAGGACGAACGTGTAGACGGCGGTCGTCACCGGGCTGTCGCTCATCCCCGCTTTGAACGCCTGCGCCTTGATCGTCGTCGTGCTCGAGAGGGAAATCGGCGCCCCGTACACAGCCGACGAACTCGACGGCTCGCTGCCGTTGGTCGTGTAGCGAATCGTTGCACCGGACGTCGCGCACGTCAGCGTCACCTTCTGGGCGGCCGTGTACGTGCCGCCTCCCGGACTCGCACTCGGCGGGCTTACCGCCGCACCCGGCCGCACCGTGAACCTCCAGTCGTTGGAGGCCTTGCTGCCGGGGTTCGTGACCCGCACCCTCCATGCGCCCGCGACTGCCAGCGTGACGCGCGCCTGAACGGACGACCCGGTGACGCTCAGGATGTTGGCGCCGCTCACCGTGACGCTGCCGCCAGTGGGCGAGGTCAGCGACACGGTGAGTCCCGGGCGGAACCCGCCCCCGGTAATCGACAGACTCTGCTCGGTGCTGCTCGCGCCGGGACTGAAAGGGGCGATGCCGAGGATGGTCGCGGACTGGGCCGCCGCTGTGGCGGCCCACGCGAGGATGACCGCGGTCGCGAATACGCAAGTCGTACGCCTCATGTCCTGCTCCCGCGCTGTGACGAACGACCCGACCCGCTGTGACCGTTTGACTGGTGAGGGTTGATGCTAGGTTGCCGCCACGCTCCCTGGCTCGGGCTCCCAAAGGCTTCCGGTGAGCCGCACCCGGTCCCCGTAGCCCTTCTGGTTTACCTCCGCCCAGAATGTCGGACGGTGACCCGTCCGTTCGAGGTGGCCGATCACCCGGCCATCGGGTGCCTTGCCCTGGAACGCAAAGGCGTAGATGCTGCGGACGTCGTAGCCGCCGCGATCGGTGAGGCCATGAACTTCAGCGATCTCGAAGACGCGCCGCGACCCGTCGGGCAGCCGGCCGAGCTGCACGATGACGTCGATTGCCGACGCGACCTGGCTCCGGAGGGCAACGAGCGGCATCTCGATGCCCGACATCAACGCCATCGTCTCGAGGCGGTTCAGCGCATCGGCCGGCGCGTTGGCGTGCAGCGTCGTCATGGACCCGCCATGGCCCGAGGTCATCGCCTGAATCAGGTCGATTGCTTCGCCCGCGCGGCATTCGCCCACGACAATCCGGTCGGGTCTCATCCGCAGCGACGAGTGAAAGAGGTCGCGAATCGAGACCGCTCCCCGGCCCTGGCGGTCGGGCGGCTTCGTTTCGAAATAGAGCACGTGGTCCTGCCCGCGGAGTGCCAACTCGCTGGTGTCCTCGAGCACGATGATTCGCTGATCGGGCGGAATCAGCGCGGCCATGATGTTGAGCAGACTCGTCTTGCCGGTGCCCGTCCCGCCGGAGACGATGACGTTCTTCTCGACGAGGACGCACAGTTCGATGAACTCGCGCGCTTCCTCCGTCAGGGATCCCATCCTGACGAAAGATTCGAACGTCATCCGTGACTTCTGGAACTTGCGGATGGCGACGCAGATGCCCTGACGGCTCGCGGGCGGCAGCACGACGTGCACGCGGGAGCCGTCGGGGAGACGCGCGTCGAAGCGCGCGGTGTCGGGCATGATCCGCTTGCCGACGTACTGCGCGATGTTCCTGACAGCGGCGAGCAACTGCTCCTCGGACCCGAAGCGTGCATCGGTGCGGGCGATCTTGCCCTCGCGTTCGACGCGCACGTCGCCGGCGCCGTTGATCATGATTTCAGATACGGACGCGTCTTCGAGGAATGCGCCCACCGGCGCCAGCAGGAAGTCCAGGCTGGCGCGCTGAAGATCCAGCGCCTGTTCCCGATCATCGACTTGCCGCGTGCCGCCGGCTTCCGTGCTCATTTCGGTCCCAGCGCGGCCATCCGGGCCGCCGCGTAGCGATAGGCAGGCGACTGAGGATCGATCGGCTGCCGGACCGCGAGCATCTCGCGATACGCTTCGTAGGCCGATCGCAGGTCCCCGCGTCGTTCGTACACCACCGCGGTGTCCAGCAGCTTCAGCAGCCGGTCGGTGTCGTCGTTCGGGAGTTTGCGCGCCGCGACATAT
>Ga0315279_10005401_pt1 | contig 16612 bp, 11 predicted proteins | sample YL17G06_20_MG_FD_203694 | JGI IMG/M metagenome (GOLD analysis project Ga0315279, IMG submission 203694) | Sediment microbial communities from Yellowstone Lake, YNP, Wyoming, USA - YL17G06_20 | ecosystem: Environmental > Aquatic > Freshwater > Lake > Sediment | place: USA: Wyoming | collected...
GTCTATGGCATTTGGCAGGCCGGCGGCAACGGAGCAGAGCGAGCTCCGGCATGAGGGCTAGGCAACCCGGGCCTGGTAAGAAGAGCCGGACCGCTTCGCAACCGCGACCTGTTGCTCCCTGTTTCGATGCCAGAGCCGTTCTCTAGTCCGAAACGCTCTGGGATCGAAATCCGCCACCTCGTCCGCATCCCCGTTTTTTCGATGCGGGTCGGTCTCCGCCTGTCGGGTGAGACCTGCCTGGGCGAGCGGGACAGGGTGCAACGAGGGAAGCTCCTGTCCAGCAAACGTGTGGCATCATGCACGGGGTTACTCGCCGTCGGCACAGGAGCCACTGAAGCACCGGAAAGGCGACGGAGGGGCGAATCATGAGCGACCACGCTACTTCGGGGGGATCGTCTCCGCCGGGATCGCCGTGGATCGAGTTGCGCGGCCTCGCTCTGCTCTTTCTCCGATTGGGAGTGACCGCGTTCGGCGGTCCCGCGGCGCATATTGCGATGATGGAAGACGAGGTGGTCCGGCGCCGCGGATGGCTCACGCGGGACGAGTTCCTGGATCTGATCGGTGCGACCAACCTCATCCCTGGTCCAAACTCGACGGAGCTTGCGATCCACATCGGTCGCCGCCGTGCGGGCTTTCCCGGCCTCCTTGTCGCAGGCGCGAGCTTCATTGTCCCCGCCGCAGTCCTGACGGGAGGCTTCGCGTGGGCGTATGTTCGGTTCGGCCGGCTTCCTGAGGCGAGCTCAATCCTCTACGGCGTCAAGCCCGTGATTATCGCGGTCATCGCTCAGGCGCTCTTCGGGCTGGCGCGCAACGCGGTCCGAACCCGTCGTCTCGCCATGCTCGCCGCGCTCGCGGTAGGAGCCGTCCTGCTCGGCGTCAATGAGCTGCTCGTGCTCTTGGCAGCGGGCGTGCTCGCCGCGCTGTTCCGCCCTCCGAGGCCACCGGAGCCTCGCCGAGAGGCAGCGAAGGAGGAAGACAGCAAGCCCCCCCGACCGGGAGCGATGCTACAGATTGTGCTTCCCGCCGTAGGCGGCGCAGTGGCGAGTGCAGCGTTCAGCCTGACGAAGCTGTTTCTTTTCTTCGCCAAGGTCGGGGCGGTGCTGTTCGGCAGCGGCTATGTCCTTCTCGCGTTCATCCGAGCCGATCTCGTCGAGCGCTGGCACTGGCTGACGGAAGCGCAGCTCCTCGACGCGGTCGCGGTGGGGCAAGTCACGCCAGGGCCGGTGTTCACGACCGCGACCTTCATCGGCTATGTCCTGGGAGCGATCCCCGGGGCCGTAGTCGCGACGGCCGGCATCTTCCTTCCGGCGTTTTTCTTCGTCGCCGTGAGCGCTCCGCTGGTTCCGCGTATCCGTAGGTCCGCGGTTGCGGGTGCTTTCCTCGACGGGGTGAACGTGGCCTCGCTCGCGCTGATGGCGGTCGTTAGCGTCCAGCTCGCGCGCGCGGCGTTCGTGGACGTCCCAACCATCTTGATGGCACTCGCCAGCGCAGCGCTCATCCTGCGCTACCGGGTAAACTCCGCGTGGCTCGTGCTGGGGGGAGCAGTCGCTGGCTCGGCGGTGCGCTTTCTGTTGCCTCGGTAGTCTAGCGCCAAAGCGAGCCTTGTTTCGACGCGAGGCGCGTCTGCTAACCAAACCGCTCTGGCGTCGAAATGCCCACCTCGTCCGAAGCCCGGTTGTTTCGATCCCAGGCCAGTTTCCTCGACCAAAACGCCCTGGCATCGAAATCGGCGACCTCGTCCACATTTCCGCTGCGGTTCATCCGTAGTCATATGGCGAGCATGCCAGACGGGCCTCGCGAGCAGGAGGCAAGCTCGTGCACGACGAATACTTACGTGCTGATGGATCAAGGAGGCAAGCATGGCACAGAGCTTAACCCGGAAAAGCAGGATCGCCGCGGTGGTCGGGATCATTCTGATCGCGGGGCTCTTGGCGCCCGTGTGGGCGCAAGGGCAGTCAACGATCGCGATTGGCCCCTACGTGCAGAACGTGGGTACTAACAACGCCGCCATCTGCTGGACAACAGTGATCGGAGAAGTCACCGTCGCCCCGCCGGTGAACGATGACACGACCTTCCGCGAGTACCAGATGCACTCGGTGGTGCTGCGCGACCTCAAGCCGGGCACAACTTATACCTACAGCGTGCCAGGCGACACCGGCGATGCCGGTCGCTGCACCTTTACCACCGTTCCCGAGGGGGAGCATCCCTTCAGCTTTGCCGTCATTAGCGACACCCAGAATCGCGGCAACCGGGCGCACCGTCCGATTATCGAGCGCATCATCGCCGGCAAGCCCGACATGGTGTTCAACGTCGGCGACTTGGTTTCCGACGGCCGCGACATCGGCGACTGGGAGGAGTTCTTCCGGGTCGAAGGCGACCTGCTGCGCAGCGTGCCCCTGTACGCAGTGCTGGGCAATCACGATCGCGCCTCCGCGCTCTACTTCCAGTTGTTCGCGCTGCCCGGCAATGAGCGCTACTACTCGTTCGACCGCGGGGCAGCACATTTCGTGGTTTTCGACAGCCCCGGCCTGTTCATGCCCGATGACAACCAGTCGGTAACGCAGGCCGACCAGCAGCGCTTCCGGGAGCGCTGGGAGCAGTACTGGCAGCAGCAGATGCAGTGGCTCAAGGACGATCTCGCCGGGCGCCCGGACGCGAAGTATATCTTCGTGTTCTTCCATTACCCGCTATACAGCGTGAAGGCGTCGCGGGTAGAGGGCAGCAACGCGCTGCGCGCCCGGTTCGGCAGCGTCTTTCAGGACTACAAGGTCACCGCGGTCTTCGGTGGCCACGATCACCACTACCACCGCGCCATAGCGGGCGGCGTGCAGTTCGTGGAGGGTGGAGTTGCTGGCGGCGGCGCGCGGCCGATTGACGCTCCGCCTCACCCGGAGACGGTGAAGACCGCGAGCGTGGAGTCGTTCATGCGAGTTGACGTTGGCCCGGACAAGGCAAGGGTCCACGTTACCGATGTCGCGGGCAACACGGTGGAGGAGTTCGAGTTGGCAGCGCGGCCACAGCCGTCGGCTCCTGCGAAGTAGGCTCATCGTAGGCGTTAGGTAGCCGTGGGACACCGATAGTAGTGCCAAGGTCAACGCTGGCGCTGAGGGCAGTTCATCGCCTGGGAAGTTGTGCGAAGGCAGCGCCACGAGGATGCGTTTCTCCATCTGCGCAACGCGCGCGGCCGGCGCAGCGAGGGACGCGGCAGGGGGTTCCGGTCCCCGTGCGCCAGAAGCGAATCAGGCGGCGAACCGGCAAGTGGTGATGCCTGTGTCAGCGACGGGGCACCTCGGCGAAGGACCCACAACTCGCTCGGAACTCGCCGCCCTCCGCTGTCAGTGAACTGGGTCGTCAGGCGGAATGCCCCTCGTTTCGATGCCAGGGCGTTTTCCTCGTCCGAAACGCTCTGGCATCGAAATCCGCCACCTCGTCCACGTCTCCGCAGTTTCGACCTGTGGTGAGCCGAGTCGAACTATGGCAGGTCGTTCTCCTCCACCAATGGCAAATCTGTCCGTCGACGCCTAGCCGCGTAGCTCGCCGAACCGGTGAAAGCGCAATCGCACGAGGCGACGACCGTTTCGGCCGCAGGAGAGCGATCCTGGCACGCCGAAAAGCGCTTCAGATTCGGACGCTGGCGGCCAGGCGCGAGAACTACCGAAGCTCTCATGGACAGAACGAGATGCGGGAGGAGGCACGCCGGGACTGCAACCTTGATTCACCCTCGGATTCGTCCCAACTTCGCTAAGAGCCTCTAACAAAACCGCTGTTCTCGCGGATGTCATTCCGAGCCTGGCGAGGCTTGCCCGCCCCAGGCGGGAATCTTGGTCTCGCTCGAGCATACCAAGACCCCTCGTCAACACTCGGGGTGACATAGTAACGAGGTTTTGTTAGTATTACTAAGGACCGACATGCTCAAAGGCGTGAGGCGGACGGTTCCCATAGCGGCCGCGGGCGTTGCGGCTGGCACAACGAGGGCGCTGGCAGGTGCTGCGGTGCAGCAAGGCCAAGATGACCAGACTCGCGCCACGGGGAGCTGCCCGGCGTATCTCGTTGGCTACACCGAATACCGGGCCAATCTACCGGGTGGTATGCACCCATTCCTTGCGAGCCAGCGTGCGTGCTTGGTGAGCGGGGACGGCACCAGCCGGCGCCCGCTCGCGGAGGAGCTGACCCGGGAGCCCAACACATGGACGGCCTATGCCGGGTGGTCTCCCGATGGCCGCATCGCGATCATCGCCAGCGGGTGGGAGAGCCCTGACAACGCCGCCTGGGAGCAGGAGCACCAGACCTTCCGCATGACCGAGGGCTGGCGGCATGACATGTGCTTGCTCGACCTCGCCACCGGGCGTCTCACCAACGTGACCGCCGTGGAGCGGGTCAGCGCCTACAATGCCGGCCTCTTCTTCTGGCCCAAGGATGCGACGCGCCTGGGCTTCGAGGCGCTCATCAACGGAGTGATGACGCCCTTTAGCATGTGTTTGGATGGGACCGACAAGAGAGACCTTTCCGGCGGTAGCCACGAGTTTACCTACGGCACAAACCCCTCGCCGGACGGCAAACACATCGCGTACCACAAGTCATACCAGGTGTACGTCGCCGATGCCGACGGCAGCCATGCGCGGCGTATCGAGACCGGCCAGCTCTTCAACTTCTGCCCGCAGTGGTCGCCCGACGGACGGTGGCTTCTTTTCTTGAGCGGCGAGCACTACGACTGCCATCCGCATCTGGTCCGGCGCGACGGTGCTGGCCTGCGCAAACTTGCGGATCGACAAAGCTACCGCGGCGTCGTGGAACTCCTCGATATGCCCGCGTTCCACAGCGCGAGCAGTGATGTCCCCGTGTGGGGGCCGGACGGGAATTGGGTTTACTATACGGCCAGGTTCGCAGAGAGCGTCGAACTGATGCGGGTCAGCCTCGACGGGCAAGTCGAGCAACTTACCCATTCCAGGCCACGCGTCCTGCACTACCACCCGAAGCCGTCGCCGGACGGGCAATGGCTGCTATTCGGCTGCAATGGGCGCGGCGCGCGCCAACTCTATGTGGCTCGCGCGGACGGAAGAGACGTGCGCCTGCTGACCCATGTGGGCACAGGACACGGCGCGATCCACGGTCACTGGCAACCGGTCGCGACGCTCAGCGGGGCGGTCGTGCCGCCGCCCGTTCCTCGGTGATGCCCAGCGCCTCGTCATCCAGGCACCGAGTATGTCATCAACGGCTCCGCAGCAGGCCGCTCCTGTCAACCCGCGACCCCTGGCGCAGGGAAGTGATCCTGGCCCGCAGAAAGGTGCTTCAGATTCGGAACCTAGTCGCCAAGCGCGGGAAGCATCGCAAGGTCATCGGGCCACACAGGATGCGGCAGCGGGAACACAGGAACTGTACCTCAATTCGCGCGCGGATTGGTCCGAGGATGGCTGAAGGTCGCCACCCCGAGGAGGAAGCCAAGTGGGAAGAAAGCCGTTGAAGATAGTGGCAATCGGCGCCGGGAGCGGATTCGGAAGAGGAACCGTGGTGGACATGCTGGGCTCGCCGGAGGTCAATGAACTTGACTGCACGCTCGTGCTCGTGGACACCGATCCAGCGAAGCTGGAGCGGATGTATAGGTTCGCTCTGCTGGTCACGGAGCACTTCAGGTCTAAGGTGAAAGTCGAGATGACTGGCGACCGCCGCAAGGCGCTGCTGGGTGCAAGCCATGTCGTTACTTCGGTTGCGATCAAGCGATACCCGCTGTGGGAGCAGGATTTCAGAGCGCCGCTGGCCTATGGATTCAAGCACGTATTGGGCGAGAACGGCGGACCGGGGGCGGTGTTTCATGCGCTCCGCAACTTCGAGCTGGTGATCCCGATATGCCGCGACATGGAGGAGTTGTGCCCGGACGCGCTGCTCCTGAACTACACCAACCCGGAGTCACGCATCATCCGGGCGGTGTCGGATCTTACGAAGATAAGGGCCATCGGGCTTTGCCACGGGGTCTTCAGCGCGCTGGGCGGCGCAAGCAGGATTCTCGGGAAGTCGGTTGACGAGATCGACTTCGTGTCTGGTGGGTTGAACCACTTCTACTGGGTCATGAGGATCGCGGACAAGCAGACGGGCGAGGATTTGTACCCGCAGCTTCGCAAGCGCGCTCTGTCCGACCCTGACTGCCCAAGCATGCCGCCGCTTGTGAAAAAGATGCTGGAGGTGTTCGGGCTGTATACCTATCCGTCGGACGACCATATCGGTGAGTATCTCTCCTTCGCGTATGAGTTCACAGGGCTGGCGTGGCACTACGGACTTGAGAGCCGCAAGGTTCCGCTGCAGGACCAGGGGCCGGGACAGGATCGGTTGGAACCATATGTTACGGGCGAGAAGCCGCTGGATGACTGGGCGCTAAGGAGGAGCGGAGAGCTGGCGCTACCGATCATCCTAGGCATCGCGCTGGATCGGAGCTACCGCGCTGAGGCAGTGAACGTCCCCAACACCGGGGGTTACGTCGCGGGCCTTCCGGCGGATACGGTGGTAGAGGTCCCGGCGATGGTGGACGGCACCGGGATCCATCCCGAAAAGCTGCCACCGATCCCCGAGGCCCTATTGGCGTTCTGCCGGACGCAGGCATCGATTCAGAAGCTTGTGGTCGAGGCCTATGGGCAACGCTCGCGAAATCTCCTGCTCCAGGCGCTGCTCGTGGACCCGATCGTGAACTCGGTCGAGAACGCCGAGAAGATGCTGGACCACATGCTGGAGTTGCAGAGGGATTATCTACCGGCCTTCACCTAGCCCGGGGCATTGGTGTGACCTTGCTCCCGAAAACCAGTCCAGGTGCGCAGGTCAAAGCATGGAGGAGAGTGCCCACGGGTTCCTCAGGGCCGCAGGGACGCCATCCTGGCACGGCGGGAAGGCGCTTCAGGTTCGCTCGCGGATGGTGGGGCGCGAGAACCATCGCAAACCCGTCGGAAGCACTCAAGATGTAAGAGCAGGAACACCATGACTGTACCTTAGTTCGCCCCCGGATGGGTCCCACCATCGCTGATGACCGACACCAGCGACGCTCTTGACGTGGCAGTGCTTTGGTAGTATGCTTTGTAGGAAAGGTAGGAGGATTACTACAGTTATGGTGCGCCCGCCAAACCAGAAGTACTACGGCTCCACAGTTACGGGGGAAAAGGGGCAGATCGTAATCCCGGCCGAGGCGCGGAAGGCCTTTCACCTGAGCCCGGGAGATAAGGTGATGGTCTTCGGCAACGAGTACCACGGAAGGATGATCATCATGCGAGCCGATGTCGTCGCCGAGTACGTCGGCAGAGGGCTCAGCGAGTTCGGGGAGCTTGCTCGCATGTTGAACCACGAGGCAGCGGCTACACCGGGCGACGCTGCGTCCGACTCGTCCGATTCGCCTGTCGCCAAGGGCGAGGGATGACGGTTCCCGCTTGATGTGAGCAAGGCCGTGGACTGATGAGTGGAGAGATCACGAGCAAGCGCGCATCTGAGGTGCAGCATGCGCAGGGTGATTCAGATGGCCTGCCGGGCGATGTCCGTTCCTGGCTGGAGGGCCTACTTAGGCCTGACGAAAGAGTCGAGGCCTCGCTGTGCGCCGATCTGCTGGCAGATGGGCGCTATGGTGAACGCTGGGCTTTCCTGACCAACAATCGTCTGCTGGTGGTTGCGCCGATGGATGGGAGCGGGCCCAAGGTTGAACTCGATCTCCCGACGGCGCAGATCACCGGATGCAGGGTTCGGGATTTCGTCTCCAGCGGCGCGCTCGACGTGACGACGTCGGAGCGAGGACTGGAGGCGATACGGTTTACGCGGGCGTTTCGGGCAGAAGCGGCCACGATGTGTTTTGCTCTCGAGCAGGTCGCTCGCGAGAATACGGCAAGCAATAACGGCGAGGCGGTTCCCGTTCGCCAGGCACCGCCTCGCTTTGACAATTCCGCTGGTCGTTGCCCGAAGTGCGGCCGCGCCCTGCCGCGCTGGTCGGAGACGTGTCTCAACTGCCTCCAGAAGGGGAAACTGGTCGTTCGCCTGTTCTCCTACATCTACCCCTATCGCTGGCTGGCGGCTTTGGGCCTGACCTGCACCCTCGCTCTTACCGGACTGCGGCTCGTGCCTACCTACCTCACGAAGTACCTCATTGATGATGTGATTGGGGCCAATGACCTCAACCGGCTCTTCATCGTAATCGTGAGCTTGATCGCGGTGGCCGTAGGCACGGCGGTCATAGGGTCAATTCGAACATACGTTATGCAGTGGGTCGGCAATCACCTGATGTACGACTTGCGGACCCAGGTTTTCGATCATCTCCAGCTCCTCACCCTGAGCTATTACAACCGCCATCAGACCGGGCACATCATGGCCCGGGTCACCAGTGACATCGTCCGCTTGCAGAGCTTCATCGCCGAAGGATTGCAGGACATCATCGTCAACGTCGTCACCATGGTCTTGATCTGTGGGCTGCTCTTCTGGCTGGACCCGAGACTGGCCCTGATTGCCATGGGCCCGATTCCTGCGATTGTGATCGGGGCCTACTGGTTCGGTCGGCGCGTCCATCGCGTGTATCACAAGATCTGGCGGAGAATGTCCCTGATCAGCGCGGTACTCGCGGACACGATCCCCGGGATCCGGGTAGTCAAGTCCTTTGCCCAGGAGCGGCGGGAATCCCGACGCTTCGAGGCCAGAAGCGCGGACCTTTTCCACCAGGAGCTGCGAGCGACGCGCCTGAGCTCGCTCTTCTTCCCGAGCATGGGCTTCCTGACCTCGTTTGGCTCAATGCTCGTGCTTGGCCTGGGCGGCTATCTGGTGCTCACTCAGCCGGATGGTCCATTGACGCTTGGCTCCCTGGTCGCGTTCCTCGGGTACCTCATGCAGTTCTACCAGCCGGTGACAACGCTAGGAGAGATCAACCATCGCCTCCAACATGCGGCCACCTCGGCCGAGCGGGTCTTCGAGGTGCTCGATGCCACTCCCGAGGTGCCTGAGGCCCCGGGCGCGATTAGGTTGCCCTCAATCAAGGGCGACGTCGAGTTCCGCGACGTGCGTTTTGGCTATGAGCCGGGGCGATATGCGCTCGATGGGATCAGCTTTCGCGTGCAGCCAGGCGAGATGATCGGCCTGGTGGGGCCCAGCGGCGCGGGCAAGAGCACGCTGGTGCATCTCATCTGCCGCTTCTATGATGTCGACTCGGGGCAGATTTTGATAGACGGCCACGATATTCGGGATCTGTCCCTGCGCTCGCTTCGGGAACAGATTGGCGTGGTGCTCCAGGAGCCATTCCTTTTTCACGGCACGATAACGGCCAATATCGCGTACGCCAAGCCCAATGCGTCACCCGAAGAGGTGGTCGCGGCTGCCCGGGCGGCGAATGCCCATGATTTCATCATGGCGCTGTCCGACGGGTATGACACCGTCATCGGCGAGCGCGGCCAAACCCTCTCCGGCGGCGAGCGCCAGCGCGTCTCGATCGCGCGGGCGATCTTGCGTAACCCACGCATCCTCATCCTCGATGAAGCTACGGCCTCCGTAGACACCGAAACCGAGGTGCAGATCCAGAGGGCCATCGAGCGGCTGGTGGAGAATCGCACCACCTTCGCCATCGCCCACCGTCTGTCAACTCTGCGCAAGGCACATCGCCTGATCGTGCTCGAACAAGGAAAGCTGGTGGAGATCGGCCCGCACGATGAGCTGATCAGGAGCGGTGGGCTTTATAGCCGCCTTTGCCACATGCAGTCCGAGCTGTCCAAGATACGGGCCTGGTAGGATGAACCCGAACGAACATGCGCAGCCACCCGAACCCTCGCCCTATCGCGAGGAGATTCTCACCCCCGAGCGGGTGCGACTCCGGCGCGACCAGTTCCGACGCCTTTGCCTGCTGGTTGATGGGCAGCAGGAGTTCACTGATGTGCGGGCGGCGGCCGCATTTCCCATGTCGAGCCGGGCGAACTTCGTGGGCTTCCTGGGGGAACGGGGGCGCGAGGTTGCGCTCATTCGCGACCCGGAGCGTCTCGACCGCGAGAGCCGCGCCCTGCTGGAGGAGGAGCTCGCCCGCGTCTATTTCACCCCGCGCATTACGCACATCTACCGGATTGATGAAACCTTCGGCGCATCTCGGTGGGAGGTGGAGACGGACCGGGGCTTCACGATCTTCGAGGTGGCCGACAGGGAGCAGATTCACACCCTCGCTGATGGACGAATCCTGATCCAGGATGTTGACGGCACCCGATTTGAGATACCCGACCCGGGGGCGCTTGATCTCGCTAGCCAGGCGATGTTAGACAGTGAGACCTAATCCAGACCGCAATTCCCTAGCCTCCGTCGCCGATTCCTCTCCCGAGGCGCCAAACCAGATGCGGCGGCGTCCGGCGCGGCCAGAGCAGAAGGCTCGGCGCGGGCGTTGGGCCGGCCGCCTCCTTTGGCTATTTGGCTTGGCGATGCTCGCCGGGCTTTTGGTTGCTTTGCGTGCCCTTTGGCTGTCGGCTGCCTACGTCACCAGCGCTGCGGCAACAGTGGAAGGGGAAACGGTGACACTCGCCTCTCCGGTCGAAGCCAGGATCGTCCGGGTCTTCGCCGACAGCGGCCAGCAAGTACGCACTGGACAGCTCCTCGCTCGTCTCGACCGAGAGATGCTCGAGGCCGTGGTGCGTCAGGCTGAGGCGGAATTGGCAACCTGCAAAGCCGCCTTTGATCGGACCGTGGCGGAACTCGATGTCGCCCGCCGGCAGGCGGTTGCTGAGGCCCGGAAGGCGCGGGCGGGGATGCAATCCGCGCAGGCATCCCTCACCCAGGCGGGGACCCAATCGCTGTACCGCAGTGTGAGTCAGCCGGAGCGGGTGCGCCAGGCAGAGGCTGAGCTTGCCCAGGCGCGGACGGAACTGGAGCTGGCGGAGAAGAGTCGGCCCGAGCTGGTCGCCCAAGCGCGTGCCGACCTCGCGGAGGCGGAGGCGGTTGCCGGAAAGGCGCGAAGCGATCTCTCTCGTTATACGACTCTGAATGAACGCGGGTTCGCTGCAGCGAGTGAATTGGATGCCGCCCGTTTCTCCCTTGATATCGCCAATGCTCGTCTTGCCGCGGCCCAGGAGCGGCTTAAGCGGGTGGAAAGCGGCAGCCAGGCAAAACTGGTTGAGGTCGCGCAGCAGCGCGTCGTCTCTGCTCAGGCAGCCCTGGCTTTGGCGAAGGCTGGGCAATATGACACTGCGAATTCACGCCAGGAGATTGTGCTGCGTCAGGCCGAGCTGCAGCAGGCAGCGGCAGATCTCGCGCGGACCGCTGGCGTTTCCGCAACCATCAGGCCCAAACAGGAAGAAATGGCTGCAGCACGCGCTCAAGTCAAGCGAGCGGAGGCAGCGCTTGCAGTTGCGCGGAGGACGCTTGCCGAGGGCGACATCCGAAGTCCTGTCTCCGGCGTAGTCGTCGCCGCCCAAGCGCATCAGGGGGAGCTTGTAACCCGCAGCGCTCCGCTGTTTGTTCTTCTCGACCACAACAAGCGCTGTTGGGTGAAGGCTCTCTTCTCCGAGTATCACGTCAGCCGGATCAAGCCTGGTCAGCCAGCGATCATCAACATCCGGGCTTACGCCAAACGTGCCTTTCGGGGTCGAGTGGTGACCGTAGGCGATGTGGCCGCCGCGCGCAACCCCACCACTGCTTCATCAGGCGGCCGGGAGCGCCCAACCGGAAGCGCAGCCGAGATCGCGGTCAAGCTCAGCCTCGATCATCAGGGTTTGCGGATGGTCCCCGGTTTCTCCGCAAGAGTCAGGATCCGGGTGCGCTGACCGGGTTTTCGAGCGGTTATGTCGCTGTCAAGCCTCAATGAAACCACTGGGGTCCACTGATTCCTGGTGGATGTGCACCTGTCTTGCACGCCGCGTCTCATAGCGCTCCGACCGATGCTATCTCCACTCGGGTGTCCGTGCATACAAGTGTTCGAGGCACGAAAGCACTCTTACGCGCCTTATCGTGCCGATCTGATCAGCGGTGGCAGACACAGCCTGTCCCGTGCCCCGACTCGTCTCTCCGGCGCGCCTCGGATCCGCTTGAGCTTAGCTCATGCGAAGATAGCCCCCGTCGCCCGCCGAAAAGAGCCAACGGATGGGTCTTGAAACCCTACATGCTCAAGAGAGCCAGGGCCCGGCCTGCTCGCCTCGACCTGGCCTGGCGAGCGCCTGACCGGCACAGCCGGGGCCGCTCGCGGTTGACCGGCACAGGAGGTGTTACGGCCCCACCGGCGAATCCCCCTGGCGATGCGACTCTGAAGCCAACGCATCTAGCGGGAAAGGAGGACACAGTGCCTGACAGCGTGTACAAGGTCATCGAGCTTGTGGGAACAAGCGAGAAGTCGTGGGAGGACGCGGCTAAGAACGCGGTAGAGACAGCTTCCAAGACCCTCCGGGAACTTAGGATTGCCGAAGTGAGCACGTTGGACATGAAGCTGGAGGACGGAAAGGTGGTTTCCTACCGCGCGAGGGTGAAGCTTTCATTCAAGTATCTGGACAGCGCGTAGAGTCTCGTGAAGACTTAGACACGGTGCGCGGTCAAGTGCCTGTGGGGCCGGCCGAATCGGCGGATATCGCTCCTTCTGTTCGGAGGACGAGCCTGATCGCGAGCCGAGAACAGCAGCAGATTGGTCTCGCGGCACTACGCCTAACGGCTGCAGAGGAAGAGGTCAAGCGCAGCCTGAACCGTCAGCATGCTGGCGGATCGCCACTCGTTGGGCCAGAGATCAGGCTTGGCACGCTACTTGGCTTTCCACCGTGCGAATGCCTCGCGCCGCCAGTGTCACGAGCTTGCGGCTGTCCCTCATGGACCATGGCGGGTGTGGCACCGCCGAGTGTGCGGTGGCACCGGTACCGGTTGTAGTGGACCTCGAAGTCAGCGAGCATCCTCGACAGGTGATCCGGCCCTCGGATGAGAGGAACACGTGCCAGCCATTCTTGCTTGAGCGTCTGGACAACTCTCTCGGTCACCGCGATAGAGCCATGCTTTCCCACGGCGCCGAAGCGCTGCTTCACATTCCACTGCTGCAGCAGCTCCCCAAAGGCGTCGCAGGTGAACACGCCTTCAGATCAACTCCGCGAGCTCTCTGGGCGGTCTTGTTGAGAGGCAAGCCTTCCGGACTCCCACAGCGGTCCTACAAGCGCCCGACCCCCGCAGGGTGGACCGCCAGGACAAGGCGCTCAAGGCGATGTGACGATCCGCGGGCGGTTCGCACACCCTGCGGCGCCCACCGCCCCACGGAGCCGATTCTGGCCTTCGAGGCGCAAGGGTAGCGCCGGCCTAGCGTCGAAGAGCGCGCTCGGGATGAGTTGGTGGACCCTACGGGCTCCCCATGAGGTTGCACATCGCTATCGCGCTCGCGCTCCTGCTGCTGGCAATATGCGCGGCGAAGGACGTGGGAGTCAAGGCTGCACCCGCGGTGGGCACCGGGCAAAACGTTTGTCCAAATGGCAGCTTCGAGCGGCTCGAAGGCGCGGCGCGTCCCTTGCCGCAGCAGTGGTCGGAGTATCGTCAGGGACCCACGGCGCGGGTGGAGATCTCGGATGACGCCTGCGAGGGCAAGCGCTCTCTGCGCCTCGCCGCGCGCGTAGGTGACATCGCCGGAGCGAACAGCGCGGTCATGGGGCTCGGGCACGGGCTGGTGCGGTTCCGCTATAAGGTGCTCGCGTCGAGCGCTGACGGCGCCAATCTAGCGCTTTACGCCATTGGCCTATCCGGCCCCGACGGCGGCGAGGTGGTGCGCCACGGCTTCTCGCCGCCGAAGGAACACGTGGCGGACGGCCAGTGGCATGAGGCGTCCTTCGAGTTCGACTTCTCCGATCGGCGCGTCAAGCACTCCCTCATCGCCCCCCGCATCAACGAGAATACCGCCCAGGCTGGTGATGGCGACTGGCTCGTTGACGCAATCGAGGTCAATGCGGTTCGCACCGGGCCGCGGATCCGGATCGCCAACGTGTGGGCGGACAAGCCGCTCGCGCGAACCGGCGACACCGCCCGCTTCAGCGCCTGGGTCGAGAACGACGGCGACGAGGAAGCCGCGCAGGTCTCCCTGCAACTCAAGGCGTCCGAGGGGATCACGTGCGCCGCGCCCGTGCAGAACGTGAGAACGCTGCCGGCAGGTTCGTACGAGCGCGTGGATTGGGAGCTCGTCGCGGAGAAGCCGGCCGCGGCCGAGATCCAGGTGACCGCCGCGCTGAAGGGCGACCCGGCGCAAACCCAGCACGCGTCCTACAAGATGCTGGTGATTGACGGGAAGGCAACATACAACCGTCAGGAGTTGGTTACAGACGAAGTGGGCTACTGGCGGCTCCTGCTCAGGCCCACCACGTTGCAGGAGGGCAACAACGCGCCGCTGGCGCCGATCCGCCACAGGAGGTCATCCGAGATCAAGCGCAGCTCGTATGGGATTTGCGCGCACTTGCCGCGGTCGCGGGATTATGAGGCGCCGTTTGACCCATCCCACTTGATTGACGATGACCCGGAAACCTGCTGGTCGAGCCAGCAGAACGCCTCGCCGTATCCGGGCCGCCCGCCGTGGGTCGAGATAGACCTGGGCCGCGCGGTACCCATCGCGCAGGTCAACCTGATTCCGTACTGGCGCAACACCGACTTTCCCGCCGGCTTCACCGTGCGCGCGAGCGTGGACGGTCGAAGCTGGCGGACGGTCCTGGAAGTCAAGGATCACACTCTCGCCGATTCCGGCGAGCGACGCGGCGATAAGCTGGTTCAGTCGTTCCCCCTTCAGGGACCGGCGCAGGCGCGCAATGTGCGCCTTGACTTCGAGCGCCTGCCGCTGTCCGGCGGCAACTATGCGGAGGTGTCCCAGGGATACAAGGCCCGGCTTTCGGGGATCGAGGTGATTGACGACCAAGGCCGCAACGTGGCCCTCAGGCGCCTCGGCGCGACGGTCAAGGTCAGCGACATCTTCACCGGTTGGCAGAACACGGCAAAGACCGTCAACGAATCCTTCTCCCGCATATTCGATCTCGGCGTCAAGTGGGTGCGCGTCGGTCAGTGGGGCGACCAGACCGAGTGCGCCGCGGTGGAGCGAGAGAAGGGCAAGTTCCGCATGGATCCCGCGACGGACGCGGCCATCCGCGAGCTATCCGAAAACGGCGTGGACATCCTGTGGGGGCTGCAGTACGGGAACGCCCTTTACGATCGCCCCGAGAATCCGGTCATAGACATCGGCCCCATCTACAAGGAAGGCCATCCGTTCTATCTCAATTGGGGGCCGAGAACTGCGGCGGGTCGCCGCGCATTTGTGCGCTACGTGGATTACGTCGTGCGCAAGTACAAGGATCGCGTAAAGTTCTGGGAGCTGTGGAACGAGGAGAACGGCTGGTACCCGTTCCACGAACCGGAGCTGTACGGGAAGTTGCTGCTCGCAGTCGCACGGCGCATCAAGTCCATAGACCGCAACCTCATCGTCGTCTTCGGCGGGACCGCCGCGCCCGCGCCGATCACCACCGAAATCGCCCTGCGCGAAGGCGCCGCGCCATACGTGGACGCGTACGCTTTCCATCCCTATGGCATAGACAAGCCCGAGGGCGGCATGGGGACGATGGAGTTCTACCAAGGCCAGAACCTGAGCCAGTCGCGCGAGCAGACGGGATGGAATCGGCTGGAGGACATCTTGGCGGGCGTCAGGAGACCGTTCGCGCAGCACGGCAAGCCCAGTGTTGATGTGTGGCTCAACGAATGGAGCACGAACGTCGCCGGCCTCGATTACTCTTACCAGCCCGGCATCGGCGAATACGGCTGTGCGAAGTACCTCATCCGCTTCTACATCTACAGCGGATGGCTCGGCCTGCGCACCGCGTGGTGGGCGCTCTACAATGAGAACCTGAGCCAGGACTGGGGTGTGATTGATCCCCGCGACTATGGATTTCGCCCCCTGTCCTATGCCTTGCAAAACGTGTGCAGCGTGGTCAGCGATGTGACGCCGATCCGGGACCTCAACTACGCGTATGAGGGCGCGGCGCCGGACCTCAAGGTCATCGCCCACCGAAGGGATGGCGGCGACGAGATGCTGGTGCTGGCTTGGGCCGCAGAGCTGTTTGACGAACAAGTCAAAGCGTATCCGAGTAGGCTATCCTTCGCTCTGAAGTCGCGGCCGAGGCGCGTGACGCTCAGTGACCTTTACTGGGGCGTTTCGCAGCCCGCCGTTTGGTCGTACGGCAACGGAATGTTGACATTGGATGGCCTCATCGTGCGCGACTACCCCGTTGTGATTGCATGCCGATGAGTCTGCCGTCACCGTCACCCGGAGACGTGAACCGCGCCGTAATCCGTCCGTACCGCGCACGTCCGATCCGGTTGAGCCTTGCCCATGCACGGAGAGGTCCCGTCGGCCGCCGAACAGAGCCCGCGGACTGGTCACGAAACCCTACGGGGCTTTGGCTGCGGGCCGCTGATCGGCCGACCGCACTCGCAGCAGCCGGAAGTTCAGCGGCTGGATTTCCACGGTCACTGACTCGCCCTGCACGGACACAGGTTCTTCGGCGATCGCATCAACGACTGAAGCCCGCCCGTTCGGCACGAGCCGCCGCCAGTCGATCGTGAGCGTGGCTCGCTGAGGTTGGCGCGTCAGGTTGACGAGGCACAGGAGCACGCCGCCACCCGGCTCGCGATAAGCCGTGCACTTGACGGC
>Ga0315279_10005402_pt1 | contig 16611 bp, 23 predicted proteins | sample YL17G06_20_MG_FD_203694 | JGI IMG/M metagenome (GOLD analysis project Ga0315279, IMG submission 203694) | Sediment microbial communities from Yellowstone Lake, YNP, Wyoming, USA - YL17G06_20 | ecosystem: Environmental > Aquatic > Freshwater > Lake > Sediment | place: USA: Wyoming | collected...
AATTGTGATTGAAATCTTTTATTTTATAAGGTTTAACAATTAAATAAAAAGTGAGAGAGATGTTCAAAGCTACTTTAACAGAAGCACACTGGCTGACAGATTCTATTGCAACTATTGGTGAATTGATAGACGAAGGAGTTTTCAAAATATCCAAAGATGGAATTTCTTTGATAGCTGCAGACAGAGCATTAGTTGCAGTCGTTGATTTTAAGATTTCCTCTAGTCTTTTTGAAAAATATGAATTAGATAAAGATACACAAATCGGACTAAATATAACAAATCTCCTGTCGGTTATGAAAAGAGCTTTTGGTGAAGACAAATTAAGTTTGAATTTGACTGACTCGAAACTTGAAATAGTTTTGGAAAACGCAAGCAAGAGAACATTTCATCTGCCTCTTTTAGATTTAGGGCAAGAGGAAGTTCCGCCAATTGACCAGCTTGAATTCAAAGCAATCGCAGAAATAAAACCAGAAGTAATTCAATATGGAATTGCTGATGCTGATGTTGTTTCTGATTCTGTTCTTTTTGAAGCTTCTGAAAGCAGATTTGGAATGAAAGCTGAAGGAGATATTTCTTCTGCGCAGCTTGAATTAGAAAAAGGGAATTCTTCTCTGATTAATTTGAAATCTGATAACGAAGTGAAAGCACGTTATCCTTTGGATTATTTGAAAAAAATGATTAAGGCTGCAAAGTTGGCTGATTCTGTTACTATTCAATGGGGTCAGGATTATCCAATGAAAATGAGTTTCAAATCAGGAGATAAAATACATCTTTCATTTGTAGTCGCCCCTCGTGTTAGCGAAGAGTAATAATTCCCTATAGCAACCAAACTAATCTCGACTTTCTACGCTGCATGCATTGTTCCCAGAACTATAAAAATCTAATGGTTTCTAATCTAATCTGTTTATAAATAATTCAAAGCAAATAGTCTTATGAAACTTATTTATTTACTATACTCATCGTATGTTCTATAATCGACCGTTAATTCCTCGCCTGCTTTAATGTGTCGTATGGTGATAAACTTTTCTCCATCTTTCAGTGCCTTTAAATTTGGTTTTTTTGATGAATTAACAAAGTATGAGGTGCCAATGCTGTTCAAACCAAAATTAGGTATCCACACTTTACCTTTTTGGAAGGCAGAAAGGTCGTAAACCATTTTCTTAACCTCTGGGCGAAGGTCTTTTAATTCACTCTCCTTAAAACCAATCCATCTTTCTATTTCACAACCTTTAAAAGGGTCAATCCCTTTTGGAATATTCCTAATAGCAAATACTCCAACCCCATGGATTGAAGATGTTTTTAACCTACAATAAATATCATTTTTTAAGTTTTCTAAAAGTTGTTTTTTGTTCATATTTTTAATTATATCTTAAAATTATTAACTTTCGATTTATTTGTGGAAGGAGTGATTTAAATCCTTGTTGTAAGTTTTTAGTATCAAATTAGAACTGCACTAACCACACACTAACCATATCCTAACCATTTTTCCTTATTTCGGCTGGTTTACCCTATAAGGAATAAAAATTATTTATTAATTGAAACTAAATCATTCTTATGGTATCACAAGTCAAGAATTTCTTTTATCCGAGCAAAGGCATAATTGGTGTGTTTTTACTTTGGGCAATATTTGCTTTGCTGATATTGTTTTTCAATCCACTTTTCAAAAATATTTATCAGAACGAAACTGTGCTTTTGCAAGATATTGTGGTTAATCTGGTAATAATGTATCTTCTTTCTTGCTTGTCGATTTGGATATACGAAAAGATTAATAAAAGGGGCAAGAAGAAATAAAAAAGAAGATACGGAATAGTTAGCTAGTTTGCATTGCTTCTTTTACTCTTTTCTTCGCCTGAAAGTATTAATTTTAATTAGGGGTTATTTAATTTATGGCTGCAACTGTTATAGTTGGTCTCCAGTGGGGCGATGAAGGCAAGGGAAAAATTGTTGACTATGTGGGCGATAATTTCGATCTTTTTGTTCGGTTTCAAGGAGGAAATAATGCAGGACATACTGTTATAGTTGATGATGAAAAATTTGCTTTGCATTTTATCCCGTCTGGAGTGGTGAGAGGAAAAAAAGTTGCGATTGGAAATGGTTGCGTGGTTAATCCTGAATCTTTGTTGGCAGAGATAAAAGAATTGGAAGATAGAGGATTGGATATTGATTTGGTTTTAAGCGAGAGGGCTCATGTTATTTTGCCAGAACACATTGAACTAGACAAACAAGAAGGCAAAACTATAGGTACTACTGGGAGAGGCATAGGAGTAGCGTACACACAAAAAATTGCTCGAAAAGGTGTGACATTTGCTGAATATGTGAAAACTCATCCTGAGCTCAAAAAATTTGTGGGGGATGTTTCGCTGCTTGTAAACGAATATTTAGATCAAGGTAAAAATGTTTTGCTGGAAGGAGCACAAGGAGCTATGCTCGACATAGATCATGGAACTTATCCTTTTGTTACGTCTTCCTCAACAATCGCTGGAGGAGCTTGCATAGGCGCTGGAATAAGCCCTAGGAAAATAAGCAAAGTGATTGGTGTGACAAAAGCGTACACTACAAGAGTTGGCAATGGCCCTTTTCCTACTGAATTGAACGACGAGATTGGAAATTTTATTAGGGAAAAAGGAAAAGAATTCGGAACTACAACAGGCAGACCGAGAAGATGCGGTTGGTTTGATTCAGTTGTAGTAAGACGTGCTGCTATGCTTAATGGTGTTGATGAAATTGTTGTTACAAAGCTGGATGTTTTGACTGGTCTTAAAAAAATAAAAATTTGTGAATCATATCAGTTGAATGGAAATGAAATAAAACATTTTCCTGCCGGTCTTACTGACGATTTCAAGCCAAATTATACTGAGATTGATGGATGGGGTGATGAAATAAGCACTGCAAAAAAGAAAGAGGATCTTCCTGAAGCCGCTGTTTCATATCTAAATGCTTTTGCAAAATCGTTAGGCGGACCTAGAATTTCAATGATTGGTGTTGGTCCTGAAAGAAACCAAATTATTGAGGTATAAAAAACATGGATCAACTGGAGACTATAGGTCCTGTTGACGGAAGATACAGAAGGCACACAGAACCACTGGCCGAATTTTTCAGCGAGAAGGCTTTGATTAGACATCGAATAATTGTAGAAAGCGAATATTTTATTGCTTTGTCTGAAAATCAAAATATTGATCTCAGAGATTTTTCTGAACAAGAAAAAAGTTTGATACGTGAACTTTCCAGTCTCTCAAATGAGGATGCTAGGATTGTAAAGGACATTGAAGTCAAAGGTTTTAAAAATCTGCCTGCGACAAATCACGATTTAAAGGCAATAGAATATTTTATGAAGGACAAACTCGGCACAACTTCTTTGCAGGACTGCTTGGAGTGGATTCATTTTGGGCTAACTTCAGAAGACATAAACAACATAGCATACGGTTTGATGCTTAGCAGCGCTGTCGGAAAAATAATTATTCCAGCTTTGGAAGAACTGGTCAAAAAAATCGAAGAGTTTGCACAAAAATACAAAAATGTTCCAATACTGGCCAGAACTCATGGGCAGCCAGCTTCGCCCACAACTTTTGGAAAAGAATTCAAAGTTTTTTCTTCAAGAATTAAAAAACAGCTTCGTCAGTTAAAGAATTTTGAGATATCTGTGAAACTCAACGGAGCCACTGGAAACTACAATGCGCACTATGTTGCATACCCTGAAGTTGATTGGCTGGAATTCACCAAACAATTTGTCGGAAGATTTAATCAAAATAGAAAAATTAGACTAAAATCAAATTTTGTTACAACGCAAATCGAGCCTCACGATACTTATGCAGAACTGTTTGACAATATCAGAAGAATTAATGTTGTTCTTATTGGCTTTGATCAAGACATGTGGAGATATATCAGTGATGATTGGATAAAACAAAACCCGGTTGAAGGAGAGGTTGGATCTTCCACAATGCCGCATAAAGTCAATCCGATAGATTTTGAAAATAGTGAAGGAAATCTGGGAATCGCTAACAGTCTTCTTGAATTTTTCTCAGCAAAACTTCCTGTTTCAAGACTTCAGAGAGATTTATCTGATTCGACCGTGGAAAGAAATTTTGGTGTTGCATTGGCCCACTGTTTGATTGCATATAAATCAACACTGAAAGGATTAGAAAAAATTGTAGTAAATGAAAACAAAGTTGTGGAGGAATTAGAAAAACATCCTGAAATTATTTCGGAAGCAATACAAACGGTTTTACGACGAGAAGGTTTTCCAATGCCTTATGAAAAATTAAAAGAGCTGACTAGAGGGAAAGAAGTAAAAATGACTGATTTTTTGATTTTTATTGATACTTTAGGTATTCCTGAAAAAGTTAAGGAAGAATTGAAAAAAATAACTCCAAAAAATTATACTGGGATAGCGCAAACGCTCAGTGAAATAGATGAATAAACCTATACCAGATCGATTGTTTTTGCTCGAGTTTTTGAGAGACACTGACTCCTTCTTCAGTTAAGTTATACCGAGCAAAAACACCAGAAACAGAATCTCTCTCATATCCTGCAACGCCTATTGCCTCCAGCAGCGGTAAATACCACGCATCACTTTCTAAGGCGCCATTTATTATTACTTTCTTTGGAGCATCTGTCATGTTACCCATAATTGACATCCGTAGCAAAACAGTTCTTACCCTATTTTGAAATGGCTCCGAAGCAACGTAATCTATCAAACGTCGCCTCAATTCTTTTGACATAATATCACTAAAATGAATTATTCATAAAAGATTTAAGGTTTATGAAAAGATCAAACAATTTAAAATCTATTTCTGCATAGCTTCTTTTACTCTTTTCTTTGCAATTTGCATTGCAGCATTTAGTGGGCTCCATCCTTTATTTTTCGCATCTTTCAGAACTATCCGAGTATTCTTCTTTATTTTTTTCTCAATCAAAGCAAACATCTTTTGCTCATCATAACCACGGTATTCTGCGTAGCTAGAGATAACCCCTCCGGCATTAGCAACAAAATCCGGAACAACTAGAACCCCTCTTTCATGCAATCTCTGCTCTTCAGCCTCTCTCATAACAATATTTCCGCCTGCCACCACAATTTTTGCATTAATTTTGTTCACATTAGCTGGTGTAATCACATCTGGCAGTGCAGCAGGAATTAGCACATCAACAGGCAGCTCAAAAATTTTTTCATTCGGAAGTTTTTCTCCAGAATAATTAATTACAGAACTAGTATTTTTTTTCACCTCTTCGAGTTTAGAAAAATCAATTCCACTTGGATTGTAGATGCAGCCCTTACTATCACTTGCAGCAACAAGATGCGCTCCCCACTCGGTCAAAAATTTTGCAGCAAAACTTCCGACATTCCCGAATCCTTCAACCGCAAATTTCACTTCGCTCAAATCAAGTTTTTTATGCCTAACTGCGATAACAGCAGCATGCGCAACACCAAATCCTGTTGAACCTAATTCGTGTGGAAGACCTCCCAAATCTTTCGGTTTTCCTGTCGCGCTTTTCAATGAGCCATTTCCTTCAACAAACCATCTCATTTCTTCTTCTCCTGTTGCAATATCTGGTGCAGCAATATACATTTTTGGCGCGATATTTTTCAGCGCTCTTCCAAACGCAATCATAATTTGTTTTTTCTTTTCAGGATGTGCTTTTGGATCAAAAATTATTCCACTTTTTGCTCCACCAAAAGGAAGGCTAGCAATAGAATTTTTCCATGTCATAGTTCTTGCAAGACGAAAAACTTCTTCCACATCCACACTCGGAGTCATGCGAATTCCTCCTTTTCCCGGGCCTAAACTCAAATTATCTAGAACTACTACTGCTTTTAATCCTACGCTCTGATCATATATTTCAATAATTTTTTCCGGCCCGAATTCATCAGCAAATTTTATAAGATGCATAAATTTAACTCCAATCAGATTTTACAGCACTTTTGCCTTCTTTTTTTATCAACCAGTTGTAAGCACTCAGTCCAGCAACCGCTCCTTCACCTGCTGCTGTCACAGTCTGTTTGTATGGCTCATCAGTCACATCTCCAGCTGCAAAAATTCCTTCAGTCTTTGTTTCACCATTTTTGTTAATTTTTATTTCTCCTGCTTCATTTCTTTCCACAAAATCTTTAACCCATTCTGTGTCCAAAATATATCCAATTTCAAGAAACATTGCATCAACTTTCATTTTTGTTTTTTTCTTTGTCATAAGATTCTCAACAACAACTCCTTCAAATTTTTCTTTGCCAAGAATTTCAGAAACAGTGGAATTCAAAATCATTTCAATATTTTTCGCTTTTTTTACTTTGCTGACAGTAATAGGATCTCCGCGAAATTCATCACGACGATGAATCAAATAAACTTTTGTTGCAAATTTTGACAAAAGTTCAGCTGCTTCCAGCGCAGAATTTCCACCGCCCAAAATAGCAACAGTCTTCTTTCTTGTTAATGGTGCGTCGCAGGTCACGCAAGTGCTAATTCCCCTTCCAATAAATTTGTCCTCGCCAGGTATTCCTAATTTTCTTGGTACTTTTCCGTATGCAAGAATAACCGCTTTTGCTAAATATTGCTCGCCATTACTCAGATTAATTTTGAACATTCCTTTCGTTTTTTCAATTTTATTTGCCTGTCCGAAAACAACTTCTGCTCCAAACGAAAGAGCTTGCTCGTAAAAAATTTGCATAAGCTTTGGCCCACTTTTTTCTTTGTACCCAGGATAATTTTCTACCAATTCAGTCAACAAATTCTGTCCGCCAATATCCAAGCTAACTATCAAAGTTGAGAGAAGTTTTCTTCGCGTGTAGATTGCTGCCGTTAGCCCGGCCGCTCCACCGCCAACAATAATAATATCATATGATTTCGTTTTTTGCATTTCGCTTCACTCCATCATAATCTGCTCGGCTTTTGCTTTGTTCGGCAAACCCACGAATCTTATTTTCCCATCAATGATGGTAGTCGGCACAGATATTATTTCAAATTTTTCAACTAACTTCTGTCCTTCTGGACTTTCAGCATCTATTTCTTCATATTCAAATTTGTGTTTTTTCTGAATATCATACCATATTTCTTTTGTAGGTTCGCAATATTTGCAACTTTTTGTATAAACTACCTGAACTTTTGTCCTATCTAACACCTCAGTATAAAATATCAATATCTTATTTGTTTTTGAAATATAAATTCGATTTTTAGCCAAAAAGCATTTAGTAAGCGAATACTAAAATTTAATAGATAAGATGTTTTCTACAACGGCAATTATTATAATCTTTCTTGCAATAGTTTTTTCAGCAGTAATTATTGGGATGTATTTTTATCCCATGATGTTTTTAGTAGAACCGTCTACAGCAACTATCACTACAACTACACTCACAACTTATAACGCAAGTTCAGATTTTGAAATTAGTCCCGGAGCATCTGTGATTCTGGAAATGGTGATTGATTCGCAAAACTTTTCTGTAAAAGCATCTAACAATATATTTCCGATTTTCGGAGTCGCATTTACGCCGCCTTCAGTTTCCTTCACAGATGCTTGTAAAATTGCTCGCAGAGCTGCCAATCTGAATAAATTTGATGAGATCAAATTGGGCTACGAAGCTGAGAAAATGTTTTATACTGTTTCTGGGCAAGCAAAAGATAGTTTTTCTGGTTTTGAGGTGGAAAATACCAGAGTTGTTTCAATAGCAGGCGATGGTACTGTAAAATCAATAAGTAAAGAACCTTTGTTTATTTCTTTCATGAAAAAATTATTTGTATCAACACTAAAATCATGGAAACAATGAATAAGAATTTCACAAATTATTTTTTAACCAATTCAGAGTCAATCTGTCCAAATCAGTTCTTGCAAACATATTCGTCCCATGCCCAGCATTATCGAATAATTTAATTTCTTTCTTTCCTTGAGCATTTTCATAAAGAATTGCTGAGCTTCTTGCTGAATAAGTATCCTCATTGCTTGCAACAATAAAAATAGGTTTTGCAAAATTTCTTATTGTTTGATTAGTCACAATTCCTTTGTGTTCTAGCCCAGGAGAAAGCAGAATAACAGTTTTTACAGCAGAATCACTCACACCATAGTTCAGTGCAATATTTGCTCCTACACTTGCTCCGATTATTGCAAAAGAATTATGTCCTTTATTTGTCAGCCAATCACGAGCGGCAGAAACGTCTTTAGTCATATTAAGAAAATCAAGATCTGAAAAGCTTTGCCACACAACTTTCTTTCCGTTTCTTATTGTACTTTCGCCATGCCCACGAGAATCCAGAGCAAGAACAGCATAACCATTTCTATTCAGTTCATTTGCAAAAGAAATGTATGAACTTTTGTCGCTACCAAGTTGATGAAGAAGAATTACTGCGTTTCCTGAAGAAGGATAATAATTTGCAACAATTGCCCAGTCATCAGATGTAGTAAAATTGACTTTCTCCATATTTGTTGATTGTTTTTGTGGTATATTTGAAGTTGTGCATCCGCTTAGAATTATTGTAATGAAGATAAGAAATATAATTTCCTTCATAAATCAAATTTGTGTTCAAAGATTTATTTTGCTTCTCAAGGTTTCTATCAGAACAAACAGCTGTTTGGATGCAGTTTTCTTGTATTTTATTCCCAAAAGATTTGCAGCAATTTCAGTATAATTCAATGCTGATTTTGAGTGCGGCTTAAATTTCATCAACGGCTTTCTAATAGCGACACTGTTTATTATGTTTGTATCAAAAACTATGCTCCCAACAATAGGAATTTTAGTCATCCTTGCAATCTCTCTCTGCGAAAATTCGTACTTGTTTTTTCTCACCATATTGAGAATGATTCCAACTTGCTTGTTTCCTAGTTCTTTGACAACCTCATAACTTCGCATAATGTCAGAAATCATTGGTGGAAGAGGAGTTGTCACAAAAAGAATTTCATCAGCAGCTTCCATAGTCGCAAGCGATTCTCTTCCTAATCCAGGAGCAGAATCTAAAATAACAAAATCAATCATTTCCGGATTGACTAATTTCCTAATGTTTTTTTTGAGTTTTGTAATGTCTAAATCGACCAAATCTTCTAAGTAAGTGGATGCAGGGATAAACATCACTCCATTTTGGTGGTATAGAGCATCAGTTATTTCGTTTTTCCCAAGAAGAACATCGTTGAGAGTAACTTCAGCTTCATAATCAGAAAAGTAGTATGTTAGATGAGGTGTTGAAAGGTTGCAATCTATTGCGATAACTTTTTTTCCGAATTCGGTCAAGGCAATTGCGACATTAGAAGCAACTGTTGTTTTTCCTACTCCACCTTTTGGGGAGCTTATTGCTATTATTCTTGTCAATTCGACACCACATTACTGAAAATCAAATCTAATAAAATTTGTTTTATTTATAATTTAACTTTACTACGCTTCCATTAAGTTCCTTTAATTTATGTGACTCTTTAGATGTCATAAATTTTCTTTTTCCTCCCACAAAGGTGTGATTAATCTTAATTACATCAAAAACTATTTCAGCTTGCCTTTTCTTAACAATCAAAAAATCAGTGATTTGTGGCAATAATTTTCCGAGTGGTATAGAGGAAAGTTCATAAGTCCATAATGGTTTTAATTTGTTGCCAGTTTTAATACAAGAAATATGACCAGAACCAACAATTTGTTTTGTCTTTTCTATTAAGTACTTATTTGTATTACCTATCATGAGTCTTGGATGATAACCAATATCTCCATTTTTTAATTTCTTACGATGTAAAGTGATTGTTCCTTCACCATCTACTAAGGCAGCGATCCATCCTTTTTCAAACTCAGTAAGTTTGTTAACTTGTAGATTTCTTTTTGTAATATCCATTTTGTAAGCGTGAGAACTGACAGAATAGCATGTTCTTTCGGTTGGCAACATTTTTCTTATTTCTTCAATGCTTTTCTTTTTCCAATTATCTCTTAAAATTTTTTCTTCTTTTAAACTCCAATCTTTCCTTGTCTTTGGATTTTTTAGCTGATAAATTTCCATAAATTAACAATTAAAAAGTATAAAGATACACTTTTCGAGACGTCTGTGCCGGTGAATTTTTAAATAAAGATTAAAATCTCTATAATTTAGAATAAAGAAATTTCAATATTGCTCAAAGGATTATATTACTTGCCAGCCAATTTATTCTTTTTTATAAAAACCCATAAGCGTTTAGTCATAGCACTGGGTGCTAAATTGCCTGTTCCAAAAATCTTTGAAATCGGCCAATTTGCTACTTTCTTGAAGCTTATCGAATAACCTCCGAATGGTTTTTTTGCCATACTTTGACTCAACTCCAATTATCTTTTGTTTTTTCGCAATTAAAAGGCTTTTTAGATGTTCCTTAGCAATTCAAACTTTTGCCAAAACAGTTTCAATTAGTCTTTTATTTTCCTGTTTTGTCGCCCATTCGACAGATAAATAGTCAGCAATCTCTTTCCTCTTCATTCCAATCTTTTTGGCTTCGGTTGCAGTAATAACATAAGCTTCTATTTCTGTTTGCCTATCAACATAAGTGAATTTATTGTCAAAAAGCTCTCTGCCTTCCATCATTTGTTTCACATGAACTAATTCGTGAATGCAATCGAGATACAAAATTTTCTTTGGACATTTTTTCAAATAATCTACAAAAATCGTAATCTCTTTTGTTTTGTCGTTTACCCAGAAAACCCAAGGCTTCTTTGAAACTCTTACTTTCTGGTTTTGCAAAATCTCTAAAAAATTTCCCTCACTCCCAAAAACTTTCCAAAGAGTTTGGCAATCTTCCAGGTTTTTGAAAACTGAAGAAAAGTTATAAACACCTAGTTTCTTATTTCTCTCAATTTTAAAATTTGGAAAGCACATTAAACAATTTACGCTTTCCAGACAAATGAATATTTCATTGGAACAAATGCTTCCAGATCACTTTCATACTTGCACTTAGTGCACTTCCATCCAATAACAATTTTTCTGTTTGCCAGATTTTTCACTTCAATCGGATTTATTGCAGATTCGCACACTGGACAAGAAGAAATGGAAACTAGAGTACGATTCTTTTTTGTTTTTGCCTTTACCTCAATTTGAGGAATAGTTAGCGCAATCCTTTTTGCTCTGGTTGGAGATAGAGTAATTTTTTTATCTTCTTTTCTCATTCTTCTCAGAACTAATGCAGCTAGAACTTCTTGCGATTCTACTTTGAATCTTCTTTGCAGAATATTTTTTATTTCTTCAGAAACTTTTGTTTTCGCAGGAATCTTTCTCTCTTTCATAATTTTTACTTACTTAGTGTAAGAATAAATAAAAGCTTTACAAGAACTATTTCTTAATAGATGCCCAGATCGCCTAATCCGGTATGGCACAAATTAACTAAAAATTAAGTGCGTGCCTGGAAAGCTTGCGAGCGAAAGCTCTTGTGGGTTCAAATCCCACTCTGGGCGCATTTTTAATCCAAATTAAATCTCTGAAAATCTCGCCTCCAGCGCTTTTATATATTTTTATTAATAATTAAAAGACGAGGAAATGGTGTGTAAAATGCAGTCTTTGGATTTGTTTGCGAAAACTATTGAAATACCAGATTTGTTTTTTCAAAGAGGATTTGAAACTGTATTCAGCTCAAACTATTTTTCGATTTTCAAAAAAGGATTTTTCTCATGGAGCTATAGAATTGTGGGTGTGCTGATTTTGGATGGTAGTAGTTCGAATGCAGATTACAATTCAAGATGGGTCTTACAAGTCAGAAATAGAAAATATGAAAAGGACATGAGAGAAGCTGCAGAACAGCTAAAAAGAAATTATGGCAGGGAAATTGTTCTGAGATCTGAGTCGAATCAGTAATACTTCAGTTGTAACACTTATTTTCTTAGAAATTCTATTATTTAGTATGGCAGCTAAATGGGTAACCAAAAAGAATGGAGGCCTCCAAAAATTCTCGAAGACAAAGTTAATTAAAGGTATGCGAAAGTCTGGATGTGGAATCAAGGATGCAGAATGGGTTGCGAGAAAAGTCGTAGCTAAATGCTATGACAAAATCTCTACAAGAAAAATTGGACAAATGGTCGTAGCTCATCTGCGAAAAGAAGATCCAAAAGCAGCAGTTGCATTCAACAAAGTTTTCAGCAGAAATTGGAGATATCTTTGAATTTTTTATTTTTTTATTTTATTTTAATTTTTTGATACTCTTGAGAAGCAGTTTTTACACAACAGCGCATGCACAATAGTTTTTCTTCGAAAGTAAGTATGATCAACAGTTGGAACATCTCTTTTTTTGCAAATCATGCACGCCATTTTCATCTGCCTGTTTACAAATCTTTTTTCTGCTTAAAATACGCTTCGATTTTTGAAAATATGTTTTGTAAATGTAAAATTACTAAAAAGTTGTGAAAGAATTTATTTCAAAAGAGCTTTTACTAGATCTTGACGTGCAACAATTCCAATCAATTTTCCATTATGAATTACTGGAAGACGGTTGACATCATTATCTTCCATAATTCTTGCAGCCTCGTAAATATTTGCAGTAGGCGGAATAGAAACAACATACCTGCTCATTACTTCCCTGACAGAAATTTTAGAAATTCTTTCCAGCTCTTTTTTAAAATCCACATAGTCTTTTCCCAACTTAACAAGATTAAGCAGCAGCATGCTCAATCCCTGGGGTTCTTCTGCAATAACATTTGCATCCATAAGCTTCATTCCCATAAATTTTATCAAATCAGAAATGCTGATAACACCAATAACTCTTCCGTTTTCCACAACAGGCGCTCCAGAAATATTATTTTTTTCAAAAATTTTCGCGCAATCAAAAACAGTCCAATTTGGTCGGACAAACATGACATCAGAACGCATTACGTCCTTGACTTTCATATAATTAATTCTATTTTTATATTTCTTAAATCAAAATTCTTTTATGAAAGAACAAAAAAATCTGCCACTTCTTATGCTTGCCTTTATAGCAAGTCAAATACTCGCAGTTATTTTTACACAAAACCTAATAATTTCGCAAGCTCCAATTGAGCAGTACGCTCCGTTCGGAAACGAAAATGTAACTCAAGCAACAGCAAATTCAGGACTTCTTATAGTCTTCGTAGCATTTTTCACTTTCTTTCTCATTTTAGTTCTCAAGTACAGAATTAAATTTATTTTTAAGTTTGCAGTAATTGTAATGCCACTAATTTTCCTTCTTGGTTATACTGACTATCATTTAACAACTATTCTAAATTATTTTTCAGGCCAAGACTTCACAGCAACAGCAACAGTAATCACAATATTTTTCATTTTTGCAGTTGTTTACGGACTTTACAAAAAAATTTATTTGCTAGTCACTTCAGCAGTAATTTTGCTCACTGCAGAAATAGCTTCATTTCTTGTGTTGAGTCTTACACCGCCAACGTTATACATTCTTCCTCTTGCCTTTGCGGTTTATGACATTTACGCAGTCTTTAGAGGTCCTTTAAAAAAATTAATTAAAGTTCAGCCGCGAAAAGCTTTGCAGCAGCAGTTTGTTTATTCGGATTTTGGTTTGATTATTGCAAGAATCGGAGGCTTTACAATCGGAGCTGGCGACTTCATTTTTTACGCTTTGCTTGTCGCAGCTGGATTTATTCAAAAAAGTTTTTTTGGAGCAGTTGCATTAGGAATCGTAATTAATTTGGGAGTTCTCACAACTCTTTACATTCTTCAGAAATATAAAAAACCTTTGCCTGGTCTTCCAATTCCAGTTTTTCTTGCGATTGCAGTTCTAGTTCTTTTGAGTTTTGTTTGATGAGGTCTTTTTAAAATTTAAGTAGTATCATTATGTTATGATTCCTGATGCAGTTGCAGAAATGGATAGTTTACATAAAAGACTTTATGATGAAAATGTGGAAACTTTTTTATCAATATTTCCGAGTGTTATAACAAAAATCAGACTAAGAAAAATGCTGATTTATTCCTTTTTTTACAAAGTCAGAGAAGCTGGTCTTGTTAGTAACAAGGAACAACCAGATCTTGATTATGAAACTTTTTATAGAGAACAAATTCATCCTTATTTTGCTCTTTTTAGAGAAGTATTAAATTCCAGAATTTTTGAATACGCAGGTTTTCATAAAAAAATTGTTGCCAAAAGAGTGTTTAGAAACGAAACAATTGGAGCTGAAGGTTTTTTTAGAGTTCCAGAACATGAGATAAAGAAATATCTTTTCAGGGATTATGAAATTGCATTATGCTTTTCAGAACTCGCACGTCATCTAGAAAAAAGAAAAAATGAATCTACCTGACTTTGCTTCCAACTTCAACATCTTTTTCAGGTTTAATCAAAACAATATTTCCTTTTTCATCATCAGCAGCAAAAATCATTGCCTGGCTTTCCAATCCCATTAGTTTTCTTTTTTCCAGATTGCAGATAAACATGTATTCATTTCCAACAAGATCTTGGGCTTTATACCATTGCTTTAATCCAGCTACTGCTTGTCTTTTTTCAGTTCCGAAATCAACATCCATTCTTATCAAATTTCTGCTCCCTTCAACGTCTTCAGCAGATAAAACCTTTCCAACTCTTAAATCAAGCTTCTCAAATTCTTTGAATGATATTTCCATGAAATTTCTTTGTATAGAATAGAATTTAAATCTTAAATTTTATTCAATTTCAAACTTTTTGAACAGCGGTTGTATTTTTCCGATTTTATGTCCTGGCTCAAGTTTAATTTCATCCAATTCATTCCAGTTTTGTTCAGCTTCGACATTCAACTGACTCCATATCTTTTCGCAAGCAAAAGGAACAAATGGAGAAAATATAATTGCCAAGCTTCTGACTAAATTAACAGAAACGTACAAAGTGTTTCTTGTTTCTTCTGGATCCGATTTCAAAATTTTCCACGGTTCTTTATCTTGAAAGTATTTGTTACCAACGGCTGATAATTCAAGCGCTTCTTTCAAAGCATCCCTGAACTTGTAGTCGTAAATTAGTTTCTGAATGGTTTTTTTCTTCTCAGAAATTTTCTTAAATACCGCTTTGTCTTTTGCTGAAAGCGTGTCTGGCTCTGGAACGACTGAATTGAAATTGGTTTTGAGAAAACTGAGAGTTCTATAAACAAAGTTCCCAAAATTTCCGATTAGTTCAGCATTTACTTTTTCCTGAAAGTCTTTCCAAACAAAATCTGAGTCTTTAGTTTCTGGCATAATCAAGGCCAAATAAAATCTCAGCAAATCTGCATCAATATCAACAATATTTTCATTCTGAATAATTTTCACTTCGCCATTCTGCACGTCCAAAAATATTCCCCAGTTTCTGCTTTTCGAGATTTTATCTCCTTCATAATTGAGGAATTCAAATCCAACAACATCATGCGGCAGAGAAAAACCACCAGCGCCCATCAAAGTTGCAGGCCATGTGATTGTATGAAATGCAATGTTGTCTTTTCCGAGAAAATGAACAATTTTTGTTTCATTCTGCCAGTAATCTTTCCAATTCTTTCTATTTCTTTCAGCCCATTCAATTGTTGCACTAATATAACCAATAGGCGCATCAAACCAGACATAAAAAACTTTGTTTTTGTATCCTTCGAGCGGAATAGGAATTCCCCAGCTTAAATCACGACTGATGCTTCTTGTTTTCAATCCTTCTTTTATCCAGCCTAGCGCAGTGTTTTTCACATTTGGTCTCCAATGTTTTTGTGACTTGATCCATTTCAGCAGCTGCGATTCGATTTTCGGCAAATCTAAAAATAGATGCTCAACTTCTTTGAATATCGGCTTAGTTTTGTCAATAACACAGTAAGGTTCAATCAAATCTTGAGGATCTAAAAGTCTTCCGCAATTCTCACATTGGTCTCCTCTTGCTGGTTTGAATTTACAGTAGGGACAAGTTCCTTCAACCCATCTATCTGGCAAAAATCTTCTATCATTTTGGCAGTAAGGAAGCAGCAATTTCTTTTTTGTAACAAATCCGTTGTTCAAAAGATTCAGAAAAATTTCTTGAGTTGTTTTGTGATTTATTTGAGAAGAAGTTCGAGAAAAATTATCATAAGAAATTCCAAACCATTCATAGATCTTTTTATGCACAAGATAAAGCCTGTTTGTTAATTCTTGAGGAGTAATATTTTGTTTGAATGCAGCAACTTCAACTGGACTTCCATGTTCATCAGTTCCTCCAACAAAGACAACATCTTCTCCGAAAAGTCTCAGGAATCTTGCAAAAATGTCTGCTGGAAGATGCGAACCTACTATATTGCCTACGTGAGGAAGGTTATTGCTATATGGAAGAGCTGCTGTAACAAGCCATCTTTCTGTGAAATTTATCACCTTTCTTAAAGAATAATTTGTTTTAAGTATAAATTAAAATACAAATCTTTCTAATGTTACACGTGTAACAATACATATGTCAATAAACAAAGAATGGCACAAAGCAAATAGAATGCCAAAAAATCCTACTTTAGAGCAGAGAATTAAATGGCATTTGGCTCATGCAAAAAACTGCAAATGCAGACCAATACCAAAAAAACTTTTAGCAGAAATAAAAAAACGAAAATAAAATTTTATTTTGAATTTTTTTTGAGCTATTTCCAACGTTTATTTCTTAATTTCAACTAACCATTTTCCGTCAGAATTTATTTCTGGAAGCAGCATAAAAGTTCCAGAATTAGTCAGATACACATATCCCCAAATGTATAATTCTTGAGGTTTTTTTTGTTGCAAAGATGCAATTGCATTGCCG
>Ga0315279_10005403_pt1 | contig 16610 bp, 15 predicted proteins | sample YL17G06_20_MG_FD_203694 | JGI IMG/M metagenome (GOLD analysis project Ga0315279, IMG submission 203694) | Sediment microbial communities from Yellowstone Lake, YNP, Wyoming, USA - YL17G06_20 | ecosystem: Environmental > Aquatic > Freshwater > Lake > Sediment | place: USA: Wyoming | collected...
CATCGAACGGTGGATGAACAGGCCGACGGCGAAGGAGTAGAGCACCGCCACCGCCGCGGCCTCGGTCGGGGTGAAGAAGCCGCCGACCACGCCGCCGATGATGATGACCGGCGTCATGATGGCTGCGAGTGCGGCCCAAATTGACTGGAAGAATTCCTTCAGGGTCGGCTTGGCGTAGATGGGGTATTTCCGGATCCGGGCGTAGAACCAGGTGGCCACCATCTGGGACAGCCCCACCATGATCCCGGGGACGAAGCCGCCGAGGAACATGGCGCCGATGGAGACGTTCATCACGCCGCCCCAGACCACCATCAGGATGCTGGGAGGAATGATCACCCCCATGACCGAAGAGCAGCAGGTGATGGCCACGGTGAAGCTCTTGTCGTAGCCTTGCTTCTCCATGGCCGGGATGATGATGGATCCCTCCCCCGCCGCGTCCGCCGTCGAGGAGCCCGAGATCCCGCCGAAGATCATGCTGACCACGACGTTGATATAGGCGAGTCCTCCGGCGAACCGTCCCACCAGGCACTTGGTCAGGTCGATCAGGCGGTCGGTGATCCCCGCCGAGTTCATGATGTTCGCGGAGAGGAGGAAGAACGGCACCGCCAGCAGGATGAACGCGTTGTAGGCCTTGGTCATCTCGCCCATCATGAGAATGGGGTTCAGCCGATCGTCGATGACGAAGATGGGGAGGCAGGCGAGGCCCAGGGCGAAGGCCACTGGGACCCGCAGGAGGACGAGAACGGCGAAGGTGACGAACAGGATGGCTGCGACTTCACCGGGCGACATTATAATCCCCCCGCAAGAGGGCAACGGCGCCCTCGTCACCGCGCAGGACCCGAATCGCGACCCAGATTCGCTCTGCCAGGAACACCACCCACGTGAGCCCCGCCACCACGTACACGCCATAGATGAACACCATGTTGATGCCGGTCAGCTCCGAGGCCTGCGTGTAACCGAAGGCGGCATAGCCCCAGCCGTACCGGACGAAGATATAGGTGAAGACCAGCATGAAGAAGTAGACGATCAGCTTGAGGACCGCTTCACCTCTTGGGGTTGGGGGCGTCGGTATGACGTCCACCTCGAAATGGGTCCCATCCCGCACCGCGAGGGTGGCCCCCAGGATGATGATCCAGATGAAACAGAAGCGGGCCGCCTCCTCCGTCCAGATGTAGCGCGGAATCCACCCGGTGTAGCGCGAGAGAATCTGGATAGTAACCGGCACCACAAGCAGACCCATGAGGGCCGTGGCCAGCCACTTGATGAGGAGATAGTAGCCATGGATGATCCGGCCAACGAGTGAATGTTCAGGCATTGCCCGTCCTTCGCTTGATGCCTCGGGGCCGAGCCCCCCCCAACCTCGGGTGGCGGGGCTCAAGCCCAGGAGCGGTTGAGGCCAGTAGCTTCGTGCAGTGGTACTCGACGACAGTCGCGCTGCCTCGGTAGCCCTGCCGGCTGGCTTCCGTCACCGGCACAGAACGAACCGGCCCCCTTGGCGATCCAGGGAGCCGGTTCGCTCGAACCCAATCTCTGACGGCGTGCTTAGTGTTTACTTCACCGCGTTGATGTTGGCCAGCACCTTCTCTGCGCCGATCTCCTTGGCGAAGGCTTCCTTCACGGGAGCGGCCAGCTCCAGGAGCTTCGCCCGGTCCTTGAAATCGTAGATCTGGATCTTCTTCTCGCTCTCCAACTGCGCCATGATCTTGTCGTCAGCATCCCGCTCCCACTTGCGGGCGTGGGCGCCGGCCGGGACCCCGGCCTTCACGATGCAGGCCTGCAGGTCCTGGGGGAGTTTCTTGAAGGTCTTGCCGCTGAACATGAGTGGCCGGATGGTGATGGCGTGCATCGTCTTGGAGATGTGGGGCGCCACCTCGTGCCACTTCATCTGGAACCAGCCCGGCGCCTCGTTTTCGCCCGCCACGATGACGCCCGTCTGGACGGCGTTGTACACCTCGTCATACGCGATGGTGGTCGGGGCCGCGGTGATGGCCTGGAACATGCTAACCTGAATGGGCGCTCCCATGACCCGGATCGGCAGGTTCTTCAACTCCGCCATGTTGCGGACGGGTTTCTTACCCACGATGTTCCGGATGCCGCCGCCGCCGTAATCGATCATCATGACGTCCGCCTTGGCCAGGACGTCGTCATAGATCGGCTTCAGGGCCTCCCCGGTGGACAGGACCTTGTTCCAGTGATCCACGTCCCGGAATAGGAACGGCATGTCCATGAGCGTCGCCTGCTTCGAAAACGTGGCCGTGTGGGACGGCGCCACGACCGCGTAGTCCACCGACAGGCCCTGGCTCATGTACATGAAGTAGTCCTTCTCCAGGCCCAGCTCTCGGTTGCGGTGAAGCATGAAATTGACCGGCTTGCCGTAGCATTTCTTGGTCTCTTGCTCGAACACCAGCATGTTCTGGTTGAAGGAGTGCTTGTCGTCGAACTGGCTCGCCCCCTTCAGGGTAATGATTTGAGCCACGGCCGGCGAGCTCGCGACGACGACGAGCCCAAGGCATAGCACGAGGGCAAGGATCATTCCGCCAACTTTCCTGCTCATTGCACGTCCCTCCTGTAATCGGGGTTTCCGGCACTGGACGCCATGCCAGCACCAAGCCTCTGCGCAGTCCACGCCGCCACCTCTTCCGCCTGACCTTGGATGATGCGTCGCTGGGACGTCGGGAGTATCACCTGGGCTGAAATGGTGTCACCCGCGCTGGCATCTCCGGGTCAAGGTGAATGTGTGCCACACCTTGCACCTCGCCGTCAAGGGGAAAGTGGTACTCAAGAGGGGACGGGTCAACCGGCGGGTCAGACCAGCCCGCGCCGGAAGTAGGGATTGCATCGCACGATCATTTTCGTGTGATGTTGTTGCGCACAAAGGCAATGGCATCCTGCGTGCCGGCCCCCGGGGTGAACACCGCGGCCAGGCCGCAGGCCTTCAGCTTGGGAATGTCCTCGTCGGGGATCGTGCCGCCGCCGAACACCAGGACGTCGTCCACGCCCCGTTCCTTCAGCAGCTCCATGACCTTCGGGAAGCGGATGAGTCGTTGCGCGTCGGTCAGGTCGAGATCCATGGAAGACCGTTCGACGGTTCGGTTGGTCGACTGTTCACCACAGGTACCGCCGAACGCCCGAACTGTCGAACGATCGAACGCCTTTCCGCTAGAGAGAATTTGCCACCAACTCCGCCAAGTCCATGGCCTTCAGTTGCTCCGTCGCATCCTTGGCCCGGATGCCGTCCTCGAACATGCTCAGGCAGAAGGGACACGCGGTGCCCACGACGTTCGGCTGCACCCGCAGCGCCTCTTCGGTCCGTTCGATGTTCACCCGCTTGCCGATCCGTTCCTCGAACCACATCATGCCGCCGCCCGCGCCGCAGCAGAAGCCCTTCTCCCGGTACCGCTCCATTTCGCGCGACTGGATCCCCGGCAGGATCCCGAGGATCTCGCGGGGGGCATCGAAGATCCCGTTATGCCGGCCCAGATAGCAGGAATCGTGATAGACCACGCTCTGCTCAACTGGTTTCTTCGGCTTGAGGCGGCCCTGGCGCAAGAGGTCGCGGATGAACACCGTGTGGTGGATGGCCTCGTAGTGACCGCCGAACTGGCCGTACTCGTTGCCGAGTGTATTGAAGCAGTGGGGGCAGGCCGTGATGATCTTCTTCACGCCGTAGCCGTCCAGGGTCTGGATGTTGCTCTGGGCCTGCATCTGGAACAGGAACTCGTGGCCGATGCGCCGGGCGGGATCCCCCGTGCAGCGCTCCTCCTCGCCCAGGATGGCAAAGTCCACCCCGGCGGCCTTCAGCACTTTGACCAAGGCCCTTGCGACCTTCTGGGTGCGCTCGTCAAACGCGGCAGCGCATCCCACCCAATACAGGTACTCTGCAGTTCCTTTCTCCGCCATCAAGGGGACGCCCAGGCCTTTGGCCCAGTCCGTCCGGCTGGGCACCGCGCCCTGGTACGGGTGGCCGCGCGTCTCCATCCCCCGCATGGCCGCCTGCATCGTCTCGGGGAACCTGGCCTCTTCCATGACCAGGAAACGGCGCATGTCGATGATCTTGGGGATCGGCTCGATGAAGACCGGGCATTCGCGGTGACAGGCGCCGCACGTCGTACAGGACCAGATCACGTCCTCGCCGATCACGCCGCCCACCATGGGCTTGCCGTTACCGCCCGCGCGCGCCTGGGCCAGCAGGTGATCGCGCAGGTCCATGATGACCCCTTTCGGCGTGAGGGGCTTCCCCGTGGCCCAAGCGGGGCACGCGTCCTGGCACCGGCCACACTCCGTGCAGGCCACGAGGTCCAGCAGGTCCTTGCGAGAGAATCCCTGGATCGTCGAGATGCCGAAGTGCTCTGCCTCTTCCAGGACAACCGACTGGATCACCCCAGAGGGCTGCGGCCGGCGCAGGGCCACGTTGGCCGCCGCCACGAGAATATGGCGAATCAGGGTATACGGAACCAGCGCAATGAAGGTAAAGGCCAGAACCGCATGTCCCCACCAAGTCACCCGGTGCAGCAGGGTTTGCTGGGATCGTGTCAGCCCCGCAAGACCGAGGCCCGCCACCCATCCCCCCGGTGACCAGATCCCCCAGGGATCGCGGGTGGCCACGATCCGGAGGCCCTCGACCGCGAACCCGGTGACCAGGACGGCGAGCAGCAGCCAGAGGAAGAGGCTGTACCCCTCGGCGTCCCGCGGCTTCCACAGTCGTTGGGGTCCGGCCACGTAGCGCCGAATGAGGGCAACCATCACACCAAGAACCGCGGCGATGCCGAACACGTCCACGGTCAACGACATGAAATACCGGGAGAAGCTGCCCGAGAGCGTCGGAATCCCGAAGTAATCCTGGAGGGCCACCATACATGTGGCCACGAAGAGGATGCCGAACCCCCACGAGATAGCCGCGTGCATGCCGCCAACCAGCGGCTGCGTGAGCAGACGGCGCTGGAGGACCGCCTGGGACAGAACCTCCCGGATCTGCCAGCCTATCGGCGGGATGTCCTTCTCGGGCTGACCGATCCATACAAGCTTCACGAGGCGATAGCAGCCATAGAGGAAGGCGACGAAGAACGGCAAGAAGAGCGGATACAGCAGCAGATGCGCCGGGATGTTCCAGTAGATTTCCCGCGAGGGGATCATTGAATGGCTCCTGGACACTCCGGCGGACGGCTACGGGGACTCGCCCGCAGCCGTCAGCCCTGCGTCAGCTCCCTGCATTTCTCGATAAACTTCGGAAGGACCGCCTTGAAGTCTCCGACAACGCCAAGATGGGCCACCTTGAAGATCGGGGCGTCGGGATCGGTGTTGATCGCCACGATGGTCTTGGAGCCGGACATGCCTGCCAAGTGCTGGGTCGCCCCGGAGATCCCCACCGCGATGTAGAGGTCCGGGCTCACGCTCTTCCCCGTCTGCCCGACCTGCCGCGAGGCGGGAACCCACCCGGCATCGGTGGCGGCGCGCGACGCCCCCACCGCCCCCTTGAGAAGCTGCGCCAGGTCGTCGAGCTGCTTGAAGGGCTCGGGACCCTTGAGCCCACGTCCGCCGCTCACCACCACCTTGGCATTCTCCAGCTTCACGCCGCGGACCTCCTCCGTCACCTTCTCAATCACCCGGGTGCGGAGGAGCGACGCCTCGAGGGAGACCGCCACGGCAACCTCTTCGCCGGAGCGACCCGCCTGTTCGACCGCCGGCTGCATGGCTCTGGGCTTCACCGTGGCCACGACCGGAAATCGCCGGGCGGCGAGGGTCGCGATGGTCCGACCGCCGTACATCTGGCGCTGGAAGAGCACGCCGGACCCGTCCCCTTCGATGGCCGTCACCTCGGTCACGACCCCCCCGTTCAGCCGGTACGCCAGCCGCGGGGCCACTTCTTTCCCAACCGCGTCGTCCGCGAGGAGAATCACCTGGGGTGCCGCCTTCGATGCAATCTGGGCCAGGGCGGCCACGTAGGCATCCGCCTGGGAGTCCTTCAACAGAGGATGTTCGGCGCGCAAGACCTGGTCCGCGCCGTGCGCGAACAGCCGCGTGCCGAGCCCGCTCTGGCTGTCCTCCAGGATGGCGGCATTCACCTTTCCCTGGGTCGCGTCCGCCAGCCGTCGCGCCGCCCCCAGGAGTTCCAGCGTGGTCTGCGACGGGACGTCCCCCTGGCCGCTCGCGGCTACCAGGACATCTGCCATGCGCTCCTCCTTCCCGACTCTCACGTCAGCGCGCGTGAATGCAACCTCGCGTGCGGGCTTCGCTCCCGGCTCTCGTCGCTCCGCTCGCGCCTCTCGGGTCTCGGCTCAAATCACCTTCAGCTCCCGCAGTCGGTGCGCCAGCTTCTCCGCCCGCTCTTCCGGCGTGTCCCCGTTCAGTATCTCGCAGCGGGACTCACGCCTCGGAATGGAGACATCCCGCAGTTCGAGCCGCGCGGCCCCCGCCCCCACCTTGGCGCCATCCAGGTCCAGGTCGGCGGCCTTCCAGATCGGCACCTGCTTCTTCGCCGCAACCATGATGTCCTTGAGTTTCGAGTACCGGGGCACGTTGCTGTCGTCGCTCAGGATGCTGGCCACGACTGGCAGCGGCCCCTCCACCAGCTCGTACCCGTCCTCCACGATCCGTCGCATCACGGCCTTTCCGTCCCGGATCTCGATCCGGGTGACGAACGTCACGCAGGGCAGGCCCAACTCCTCGGCGAGGAGCGGCCCCACGACCTTATGCCCGGTGTCTCCTGACACGCAGCCGGTCAAGACCAGGTCTGGCCCCTCGATCTTCTGGATGGCCTTCGCCAGAACGTGGGCCACCCCAAAGGAATCGGCCGTGAGAAGACCCGGGTCGCTCACCAGGACCCCCGCATCCACCCCCATGCCCAGCGCGGACTTCACCGCCCCCAGGGCGCCCGATTCGCCCAGGCAGAGCGCCGTGATCTTTCCGCCCAGTTTCTCCCGAAGCTGCAGGGCGAGCTCCAGGGCGTTCTGGTCGTAGGCGCTGATGAGCAAGGAGAGGCCTCCCCGGATCTGGTGCTTGGTGTTGGGATCCAGCTTGAACTGCTCCATGGAAATCTCGGGATCGATGATCTGCTTGATGCAGACGACAATGTTCATCCGTCCTTCTCCGCTATGCCAAGAGCGCGTTGGCGATCACCATCCGCTGTACCTCGGAGGTCCCCTCGTAGATCTCGGTCACCTTGGCGTCGCGCAGGAACCGCTGGGCCGGGTAGTCCATCATGTACCCGTAGCCGCCGAAGATCTGGACACCCGTGGCCAGCTCGAAAACCATCCTGCCGCTCCGAGAGGTTACCGCCCCGTGAAGTTGGGCGTTCGCTTCTCGAGAAAGGCCTCCACCCCATCCAGCGCCTCGTCCAACTCCGTGAACATCCGCCGGTTCAGGGCGTTCAACTGCTGGGGGCGGTTCAGCGCGATGGTGGCCAGTCCCCGTTCAATGTTGAGGATGATCGTTTCGAAGCCCATGAGCCCCTCCCTGCGGGACGGGGATTGCCGAGCGGGCGCGGCCGGGCACGTCACGAGTAGTTGTAAAAGCCGCGCCGCGTCTTCCGCCCCAGCCGGCCGGCATCCACCATCTGCACCAGGAGGGGGGCGGGCCGGTACTTGGGATCTCCCAGGCCTTCGTGGAGGACGCGCAGGACCGCAAGGCACACATCCAGTCCGATGAGATCGGCCAAGGCCAAGGGACCCATCGGATGCTTCATGCCGAGAGTCATGACATTGTCAATCGCATCAACCGTGCCCACACCCTCCATGAGCGCGAAGATGGCCTCGTTGATCATGGGCATCAGGATCCGGTTGGCCAGGAATCCCGGAAAGTCCTTGGCCTCCACCGTGGTCTTTCCCAGGCGCTTGGCCAGCTCGTGCGTGGCCGTCGCGGTCTCGCCCGACGTCTCGACGCCCCGGATCACCTCCACCAGTTGCAGGAGGGGAACCGGGTTCATGAAGTGCATGCCGATGACCCGGTCGGGCCGCCTGGTGGTCGCGGCGATCTTGGTGATCGAGATGGAGGAGGTGTTGGTGGCCAGGATGGTGGCCGCCCGGCAGGTCTTGTCCAGCTCCTGGAAGATCGCCTTCTTCACCGTGAAGTCCTCGGTGGCGGCCTCGATGACGAAGTCCGCGTTCTTCAGCTCGGGCATGTTCGTCGTGGTGGTCAGCATCTTCAGCATTTCACCCTTCTGACCCTCGCTGATCTTCCCGGACTCCACCAGCCGATCCAGCCCCTTGTCGATCCGGGCGCGCGCCTGCTGTACGATCCGGTCTTCCACATCCCGCAGGAGGACCCGAAAGCCGTTCTGGATGGCCACCTGGGCGATCGCGTGTCCCATGGTGCCGCCCCCCACCACCCCGATGCTCTTGATTTCCATGGTGCCTCCTCTGCTTCGCGAGAGGAAACCAACAGCAGATTCCGACAGTGAGCTCCGGGCACCCTCTGGGTGGGGACAGCGGATCGGATTTCACCACCCAGAGCGGCCCTTCGCTATCGCTGTCCCTGTCGGCTCAATTCCGTTCAACCGCCATCGCCAGCGCTTCGCCGCCGCCCAGGCAAATGGCCGCTACGCCCCGCCGCGCCCACCATCACCACGTCCTGCATGCCCCTTCCCTCTGCCCCCTTGCCCCTCTACCCCTCGGCTCCCTAGCCCCCTGCCCACACGACCTGATCACTGGGGAGGAGTCTCCGCCTTGACACGAAGGGCGGCCCCATCTCCCCTGCTCCTCTGCACCCGCGCTCCTTTGTTTCCTCCCCTCCCTGCGGGTCAGGCGAGCAGCCGGATACAGCCGCTGTGATGCAGCTCCTTCGAAAACGCGACCTCGTCGCCCAGTGACTTGCCGATCAATGCTTTCGCGACGGGTGTCTCGGGCGTCACCACCCGCACCGTGAGGCCCCCGTCCCCCAGCGGGATCTCCGTGCCGCCGCAGACGGGCAGGATAAAGTAGAAACGATCCACCGGACCACCTGCGGGGCCGACACCGACGACGCAGCCAAGTGCGGCGCGTTGCGGCGCCTCTGGCATCCGGAATCCCCGGAGTGTCCTCAACCAGAATTCCCGCTCCTGGATGTTCCCTGCCAGCGCATTGGCGAGGTACGAGGCCTCGATGCCCGTCACCTCGCGCTTGCTTTTCATCACGTGGGGTGAGTCCAGCGTCGCCTGCTTCGCCGTGGCGTAACCTGACCCCAGCCACCGCAGCGTCTCCTCGACCTGCGCAATCGCCTCTTGGAGCAGCTTCGCCTTGTCAACCTGGATGTCGTTCACGCCGGCTCTCCCGTCCTGTTGCCCTCCCGATCCATCCGTGCACTTAGCGGATGGATCGCCCGCCCCGTTCCTTCCCAGCCCCCCATCCACATGCCGCCTCTCATCTGGTCCCTACACGTTGACCTGGTTTCGCCCGGCGTCTTTGGCGCGATAGAGGGCTTTGTCGGCCGCCTTGATGACTTGGTCCGGCTTCGCGTTACGCTCGCTGCGCTCGGCGACACCGATGCTGACCGTCACCACCACTGCTCTTTGAGGGACGCCTCGTGACCTCGGAGTGTCTGGCTTCTTCCGGGGTCGGTCCGGTCCGCGCAGGACGAAGCATGATGCCTGGACTGCCTTTCGCAGCGATTCAAGACGGGGGATCGCGTCCTCGGCTGACTGACCCGGGAAAACCACTGCAAACTCCTCGCCGCCGAAGCGGAATGCCTTTCCCCCGCCGGAGACGCCTTCGAGTTTCGAGGCAACCATCCGCAGGACCTGGTCACCTACATCGTGCCCGTACCGGTCGTTGAACTGCTTGAAGCGGTCAATATCCACCATTGCCACCGCGTACCGGTTGCCCAGCTTCATCAGTGCCTCGTTCAGCGCCCGTCGCCCCGGCAGTCCCGTCAGGTCGTCGTGGTAGGCCATGCGGTAGGACGTCTCGAACACCGCCACAACGAGGGCGAGCCCGGCGGTGGCGAAGTAGTTCGTCGGCAGCCAGCCCGCCCGGCTGGCGTGCAACGCCACGAAGGAGGCCCCCAGGGCCCACAGAAAGCCGCCCTCGATGGCGGTGCGATGCAGGATGACTCTGATCCCCTGCACGAGGATGGCCAGACCGAATGCCAGCAGTGCCGGCTGCGGCACCGGAGTCCAGGCTGCCAGATCGGCGTGAACGAACCTGTGCTCCAGCCAGGCCGGCACGCCAGGCAAACCGGGGAGGAGGACGCCAACCGCGAGACATTGCGCCAGAATCGCAACGAGCCGTGCCAGCCCTTGCGCGGTCAGGATGCCGCGCTCGCCGAGCATGGCGAACGCCGCAAGATTCAGCGGCAGAAGTATTGAGACGGCATCGAAGATGATGCGGCCGATACTTGCGGCCATGGTCCCGCTGGCGGCAAACGGCAGCAAGGCTCGATCGGCCAGAGCCACGGCCACGATGGCGAAGACGACTCGGCTGCGGTTGAACAGACACCCCAGGAGGACCCCCGCCCCCGCGACGACATACGGGTAGGCACGCACATAAGGATGCATCGAAGCCGGCATGGCACCGGGGCGGAGAAACACCAGGGCCGCGAGCAAGAGCAACCCGCCGGGCAGCATCACGACAGACAGACGCCTCATGCGACTCATTCTGGCAGAATCGCAGTCATTTCCAAAGCGTTTTCAAGGCTGGTGCAGATATTGAGAGGAAGCGGTGGATGCAAGAGGGCGGGCGTCCCCCCGAAGAGCAATCACACGACCTGGGAGGTCTTGATCAAGAGGCGGTCGGAGAATGGCGTGTCCGAAGGGTCTCCCGCGGGAAACGGCCGGCACACCGGCTCACGCGGCGTGTTGGGCGATTCGCTCTTCGAGCTGCCGCAGCGCGCGGGCGGCCCTGTCCTTTACCAGCAAGCTCTTTTCCCCGAGCATCCGGCCCAGACTGGCAGCCGCCATGGGTCCGCCAATCTGTCCGAGGGTTGTGCAGATGGCGCCTCGAACCGCGTCGCTCTTCCCTGCCGATCGGCCCCACCGGGCGAGGAACCCCTTGCCTCCGTCAAGGTCGAGGGCTTCGATGAGCGTGGATTCAATGCGGGGAACGAGCGACGCGGTACTCCGACCCACCTCGGCCAGAGCCTGGCAGGCCTGGATTTGCCGTTGATCGTCCTCCTCGAGCTCGTCCTTGCGCCGCTTCCGAATCACCTCGCACAGGAGATCGACCACCCGGGGATTCGTGCTCCCCATGCTCCCCAGACAGACGAGAGCACGTCGCCGCACTGTGGCGATCGGATCCTTCAGGGCCGCCGTCAGCTCGGCCTCGGCGTGGCGGCCCGAAATTCGTGCGAGAGCAGCCACCGCCTCCTCGCGAACAGACGCGTCGGCATGGTGGAGGAAGCGGTGAACGGTGTTGCTGGCCTCGCGACCCCCGATCTGTGCCAGCGCCGCCAGGAGGTCGCGCACCGCCCGCGCGGGGAACTCCGGCCGCTCAAGGGCCACTCGGATGTCGCCGGAGGCGCTCACGCCGATCTCTGCCAGGGCGGCGATCAGGTGCCGGCGGAGATCCGCATCCTCGGCTCGTGCAAGCAGGTCGATGAGCGGCGCGACTCCCACTCGCCCTAGGGCGCCCAAGACCTCCACCACCTTCTGCCGGACGCCGGTCGAGCCTCCTCGGAAGCGCTCGACGAGGGCCTGGAGCAGGTCACTCTCTGCAACGGTGACCAGAACGCTCTCAACGAGCGACCTGAAATTCGCGGCCAAAGGCAAAGTTGTGGCGGACCAGGATTCCACCGCGCGCAGGATAGTCAAGGCAGATTGGTACTTCTCTCGCCGCAGGAGCTCCGGGACGGCGCGGATGTAGGGCGCCGCTCCAACCGGGTCTTCAGTCATGCCGCGGAGCCGCTCCAAGTGCTGGGGCTCGTTGGCTAGATAGGTAACGGCGAACTGCTTGGCGGCAATTGCCTCCTGAAGGTGAGGGGGGAGGTCCTCCAGGGACAGGATCTTTTGATCGAAGAGATAGCTCAGGGCTCGATCCCCCTCCGGGCTCGACTGGTCGTGGAGGCGGGCCACCAGAGGCTTGAGGAGGTTCCTGGCTCGCTCCTGCTGAGGATTTCCATTGGTTGAGCCGGTTCCGGCCAAATCCTTGGCAAACTCGAGGGCGGTCGGCCAGACCATGCCGAGCGGCAGGCGGTCGATGAGCTGGAGTTCGATGGCATCCTCGCCCGCTGCCGACAACTCCTTGGCGATCAGGTCACAGTTCAGAAGAATGGCCTTCAAGAGGTCGGGGCGGCGCACTGGGCGGATAATATCCTCGATGACCTGGGCTTTGGCCCGCCGGACTTCTGTGGCATCACTCTTCCGGTAGAGCGGAATCATTCGCAGGTCTTTCCGCAGCCGGGTGAGGGCCATCTCGACCCGCCATGGCAGCCGGCGATCCCGGCCAACCAACTCATCCATGAAAACCAGCGACACGTGCGCGATCCCGCGTGCCGCCAGGGCCTTGGCAGTCTCGGCCGAGATATCCGTTCCCCGATCGCCCGCCGGCGCGGCGAAAGCGCTCAGGATCGCGATGAAGCCCTCGAACTCCTCGGGGGAGATGCTCGCCTTGATCGACCAGCTCAGCAGGTGGCGCCGATCGAAGTACTCGTGGAGCTTCGGGAGGAATAGATCGCCCGTGCCCTGAGGCATGAGTGTGGCCAGATGGGTCGCTTCCGAAAAGATCCCATCCAGCATCACATCCTTGGACTCTCCACCCATCCTGGTCAGGAACGTCAGCTCGGTCTTTCCGCGAAGGAGGCCCAGGAACTGCTGGTGCAGCGCAGCAACGGAGCGCTTCACCTCTGGGTGGTCTGGCGTGTACTGCGCTGAGAGCGAGAGGGCCTTGACGAAAGACACGACAAATTCCGACACCAGCGGGCGGAGTTGGAGTTCCTCGGTGGACAACTTTGGCTGGGAGGTCTCGGTCACCATGGCGCCCCTCGCTTTCACGGCTGCCGCCGTGAGCATCCAAGCCCTTGGCAGGCTGGCGCAGGAGTCCGAATCCACTCCATGACATGGAGTGCATTCATTCTTTCATGCACTAAGAATGCCAGGAACTAATCACGAATAGGATCATTGTACATGCCAGGACTTCCCTAAGGTTCAATCGCATCAAATAGGTCTAACTATTTATGAGGAAAGGCTTTGCGTGCCTGGAATTGCTCCAGACTCTCAGCCGAGAAATGCGTGGCGGCGAGAGGGCGCCGGCCTCCGAGGGCCGGCAGCAGAATTGGGCAGTCTGAACCTGGTAATTTTTAGTTCATTGGGCAAGGTTCGAGGTGGCACGCAAAGCGACGTGGAGACGGGCGGCATCCTTTCCGGTGTGGACTCACTTGGAGGCCTGCTTCAACCACGCTCTTGCCAATTTCCGTTGCCTTCTTGTGCCGGATGGGATAGCGTCCCCTGGCACTGCCGGTGTCTTTCACCGACCATCCCACATCCCACGCACAGCAGAGGAGGAACCCCAGTGAGCAACACACGGCGGCCCCAATCGGGCGCCAATAGGTTCTTGGATCCGGGATCCCAATGCGCGGAGTGGTACCGCGAGGCCATCCGGTTCATTCCCGGCGGCACCTCCAAGGCAAACCTCCACATGCGGCCTCACCCGCTGTATGTTCGAGGCGGAATCAATTGCTGGGCCACAGACCTTGAGGGGGTGGAACGCCTCGACTGCATCAACAATTTCACGTCGCTCATCCACGGCCACGCGTTTCCGCCGGTGGTACAGGCAGTAACGGCACAGCTTTCGCGGGGCACCAACTTCGCGTTCTCCACGCCGGATGAATTGCTGCTGGCCAAGCTGTTGGTGGAACGGATCCCCGGGCTGGATCTGGTCCGTTTCGGGAACTCGGGGACCGAGGCCGTGATGATGGCCATCAAGGCCGCCCGGGCCTTCACCGGTCGCGATCGGATCGCCAAGATCGAGGGCGCCTACCACGGATACTACGACGACGTTCAGGTGAGCTTCCACTCAACGCCGCCGGATTGGGGCCTCGACGACGCTCCGGCAAGCCTGCCGAGCAGCGGGGGCATCCCGAAACACCGGGTCCAGGAGACCCTGGTGCTCCCGTGGAATGATCCGGAAGCCACGGAACGGTTGATCGCCCGTCACAAGAACGAGCTGGCGGCCGTCATCGTGGATCCCCTCGCCAACCGGATGGGATTCATTCCGCCCGCGCCCGGCTACCTCAAGCACATGCGGGAGGTGACCCGGGCCTACGGCATTCTCGTCATCTTCGATGAGGTGATCTCGCTCCGCGTCGGATACACGGGCGCACAGGGGCGCTATGGCGGCGACCCCGACCTCACAGTCATGGGCAAGACCATCGGGGGCGGATTCCCCGTGGGGGCCACGGGGGGCAAGGCAGAGGTGATGGCGGTCTTCGACCCGGGGACGAAGGGGCCGCGGATCCTCTCGGGCGGCACGTTCAGCGCGAACCCGATCACGATGGCGGCCGGCCTGGCCGCCCTGCAGGCAATGGATCGCGCATCTTTTGCGCGACTCGAGGACATGGGGTCGCGCCTGCGGGCTCGCCTCAACGATGTTTTCAAGAAGAGCGGCCAGCCGGGTCAGGTCACGGGCGACGGCTCTCTGTTCCGCTTGATGATGGTCAGCCGTCCGCTTCGGAACTATCGCGACACCGTGGAGGCCGGCGCCGACGAGCGATCATACCGCCTCTTCCTGGCGCTCCTCGACGCGGGCATCATGGTCAATGACAACGGCCTTGGCTGCCTGAGCACACCGATGGGCGAAGCGGAACTGGATCGCATCGAGGGCGCCCTGCAGCGCGCCCTCTCCACGCTGGCGAAGGAATAACGCAACGGCGCACCGGCCAACCCGGCCAGCCCGATCTTGTCCGGCACCGGGCGCGGCCGTCTCAGCCGGTGGGAGGCTTGGCCTTGAGGGCGAGGGCGGTCTTGATGGTGTCGACGAGCTTCTTGGGTTCGAAGGGTTTCCTGGTGGCCAGGTTGGCGCCTGCCTGGAAGCCTTTGACGTTCAGTTTGGGGTCCTCCATGGCGGTCACGATGATGATGGGAGTCCCCTTCAGGTCGGGATCAGCCCGCATCCGACGGCAGACCTCGAACCCATCCATGCCGGGCATCATCACGTCCAGGACGACCAGATCAGGGCGTTCCCTCTTGGCCTTTTCGATACCGGAGGGACCGTCAGTGGCCGTAAGGACCTGGAAATCGTAGCCCTCCAGGGTGTGCGTGAAGAGGCCGAGGAGGAGCAGGTCGTCGTCGATGAACAGGATCTTGGGTCGACCAAAGGTGACCCCCTCCTTCTCGACGACCCCTTCCTCGACCGGATAGCCGCAGACCTGGCAGCGCACCATCAGACGGTTGCCCTCATAGTACTCGAAGGTCTGTTGGTTCACGTTGCAGTGGGAACAGAAGTAGGTGACGCTGCTCATGGCCTATCCCCCGTTCGGCATTCCGTCCGGCACTCCTCCACGTCCCTCAGCTTCTCGACTGCGGTTCCACGGCACGAGAAAGTGAACCCATCCTGAGGCCCCCGGGGCCGCGATCGATGTTATCCGCATTCTTTCAAATCCGATCCCACTTGGCAAGTAAATTGGTGTGGGGACGCCCCTCCGGTCCCCATCTAAACGAAGGGGGCATTGCCACCCATGCCATCCTGCGACGGAGCCTCTCGGGTCTCGATATCCACTCCCCGCTCGGTTGCCGGGATGTCGTCCGAAGCGGCGCGTCACACTATCCGTTCGCTCACCCTCCCCCAGGAAGGAGTAATGAGAAAGCTCGCCTCCATGTTCTCGATCATCCGGCGGAACTTGCTCATGGGCACGGAGAAGGTGAAGACGTTGCTGAGGACGTGGGGTCGCGCGGAGACGTCGAACAAACCGAGGACCGCTCGCGGGCGCTCCGAGTCCCTCTCCAGATAGGGATACTGTACGATCGAGCCGCAGCCGGCGGCAAAGGGCGAGAACACGCCGTTCGGTTCGACCTCGTCGAAATTCGCGAGCGTGAAGAGGCCGGAGATCACGTCCGGACGGGCGAAGAAGACGACCGCTTCAGGATCGTCGGCCTCTTCGAGGGCATCCCAGCGCTTGAACACGATGAACCTCGCGGGCGCCCTGAACACCGGCGCCCTTGCCATCATCTCCCTCACCAGCTCCGGTGACTTCTTGTAGCGCTCTCCCGAAAGCCTTCCGGGGATCCCCGATGAGAGGAAGTATTCGAAGTCCGGCATGATCTCTTCCGAAAATCCGAGGTATCGTTTCGCCCCCCCGCACCCGACCGAGCCCGCGTCGAAGCGCAGAGGCTTTCCTTTTCGCACCTGGGACAGGGCCGCGATGAGGCACCGATGCATCGCGGGGGGCGTGGCCGCTTGGGCGGTGTCCTCCCGATCGGTGTAATAAAACGCAATGGGCAGCTCCGCTCCGTCGAAGTACGTTCTCCAGCGCGCCGCGAACCAGTCGCGCAAGCTCACTTCCATGGGATCTCCTCCCGTCGCATATTGCGTGTGCGCACCTTCAGGCGAAGCCGGCTCCCCCACCCTGCCCCCCTTTCCACTCTCGTGAATTACCGTGCCATCCGCGCACCCGAATCCCCAGACCCAGGAAGCACGGGCTCCGCCCTCCGCCCGGTATCAGGCACCGAGGGAGACAACCACCATGGGGTCCGGGTCGCTGCGCGTCGGGAC
>Ga0315279_10005405_pt1 | contig 16609 bp, 14 predicted proteins | sample YL17G06_20_MG_FD_203694 | JGI IMG/M metagenome (GOLD analysis project Ga0315279, IMG submission 203694) | Sediment microbial communities from Yellowstone Lake, YNP, Wyoming, USA - YL17G06_20 | ecosystem: Environmental > Aquatic > Freshwater > Lake > Sediment | place: USA: Wyoming | collected...
TAGAGTTAGAGCTATTACGAAATATGACCTTTGATAATTTTGACCACAAGAGGATGGAACTTCCCCTGGAACAGCGGCAAAATTTGCGCCAGGCTTTCAACTTAGCAGTAGAATTCGCTCGCTCACCAGAGGGTTGGCTAATATTTCAAGGCGTTAATGGCTGTGGTAAGACTCATCTGGCAGCAGCTATCGCTAATTATCGGCTGGCGCAAGGGAAGCCAGTCTTCTTTGTGGTTGTTCCCGACCTTCTGGACCATTTACGTTCTACATTCAGTCCAGATAGCAAAATATCCTATGACGAGTTTTCTGAGAAGCTTAAAGAAACTCCGTTGCTGCTACTCGATGACTTCGGGGAACAATCGGCCACGCCCTGGGCTCAGGAGAAGCTATATCAACTGATAAACTACCGTTATAATGCCCGGTTGCCAATGGTGGTCACTACATGTCTCTCTTTAGACGAGATTGAGACACGAATCAGTTCACGAATGGTGGACCCAATGATAAGCCTGGTATTCAACATCACCGCTCCTGATTATCGGGGCAATGTAAAGCCTACACGGCAATCTAAACGCTACTGAGTCGCGTGTTCGCCCATCAGTGGCAGTCACCCCCTCTTCCATCTTTGCGAGGCATCGCCCTTTGTCTTTGCCAGGCATCACCCTTTGTCTTTGCGAGGCACTACCCTTTGTCGTTGCGAGGAGCGATAGCGACGAAGCAATCTCGGTGGGGTCGTGGAGTCGGGGATTGCCGCGCCCCAACAAGTCGGGGCTCGCAACGACAATATAACCGTACCTCCGCCCTTATGGCTGGAGGTATGGGGGAAGCTCAATTCAGGTCCCAGCCGCCGACATCACACTGCCCAAAATTGTTCTCTCCCACAGCGACCACGGTGCCGTCGGTCCTAAGCCCCACAGTGTAACTGCCGCCTGCGGCGACCTGGATGATGTCCGTCCAGCCGCCGACATTGCATTGCCCGTAGCCATTCCATCCCGTGGCGACCGCTTTCCCATCGGACTTAGTCCCCACCGTATAATACGAGCCTGCGGCGACTTGGGTGATGTTCGTCCAGTACGTGACATCACATTGCCCGTAGTTATTCAATCCCACGGCAACCACGGTACCGTCGGACTTAACCCCTAAAGTGTGCCAGAGCCCCGCGTCGACCTGGACTATGTTCGTCCAGCCGCTGACATAGCACTGGTTGGAGTCGTTCCGTCCAACGGCGACCACGGTGCCGTCAGTCCTAACCCCCACCGTATAATACCCCCCAGCCCTGACTTGGCTAATGTCCGTCCAGTCGCTGACATCGCACTGCCCGTAGTTATTCAATCCCACGGCGACCGCGGTGCCGTCGGACTTAACCCCCACAGTGTGACCACCGCCTGCGGCGACCTGGACGATGTCCGTCCAGTTGCCGACATCGCAACACCCCCCGGGTTCGTTGTCTCCCACAGCGACTACAGTGCCATCGGCCTTAACCCCCACAGTGTGCCAGCTACCGGCCGCGATCTGGACGATGTTCGTCCAGTTGCCAACCCCACTGTAGGAGTCGCTGTGTCCCACGGCAACCACGGTACCGTCGAACTTGAGCCCCACCGTGTGATACCCGCCTGCGGCGACCATGGGGATGGAGTTGACCCCAAAGTTAGCCGTTATGGAATAGTCGTCGTGCATCATAACAGTGGTTATGCGGGAGTCGACGTTGCCAATGGTGCCCACATCACCTGTCCAGTTGACAAAGTGGTAGCCTTCCTCGGCTTCGGCGACCAAGCTGACCACTGTGCCATAATCGTAGGCATATGTCCCCTCACCAGGTTCGGCGACTGAGCCACCGGCGGTGCTGTTTGTCGTCAGGGCATGGGTATCAATGGCAAAATTAGCACTGATTTCGTAGTCGCCCCGCATAGTGATGGCGGTAGAACCCGCATTGATATCGGCCATTGTGTATACATCACCGGTCCAGTTCACAAAGTGGTAGCCAGCATCCGGCGTGGCCACTAGATCCACCACCATTCCCTCATCATAGGTGAACGTCGCCTCGCCGGGTACGGTGACCGAGCCACCACTTGTGCTGTAAATGGTTAGGGCAAATTGGCCTGGAGGTATCTGCTCAAAGTTAGCGGTGGTCTCGTAGTCACCGTTCATGGTAATGGTGGTTATGGTGGCGTTGACATTGGCGATGGTGCCCACATCGCCGGTCCAGTTGACAAAATAGTAGCCCTCATCAGCCTCGGCCGTCAGGTTGACCACTGTTCCCTCGTCATAGGTAAAAGTCCCCTCTCCAGGTGAGATTACTGACCCGCCAGTGGTGCTGAAGATGGTGAGGTTATACTTAATAACACCACCACAGCCTACCATCCCGGCAATTAAGGCTACCATAATCAGAAGGATGCTAACCCTTGCCACGTAATGGTGTCTCCTCGAACTAAGTATTATCTTCATACTTCACCTCATTCGTAACAGCTTAGTCTTTCCAGAATTTCTAGCTTACAGTATTATCATATCACACCCACCACACTGGCAAGCGTTTTTGGTGTATGTGCGGGGAGGGAGGATTATAACGATACGTGATTATACCATGAAGGTAGGTAAGAGAGGCAAAATGAAAAAATTAATAGATAATTTAATTCCTTTTTCAATAGATGTTAGAAAATTCTTGACACCATAGTGATATTGTGTCATCATTATAAAGCCTAACATATATAACAAGCGAGGATAGTGTTATGGAAAATACTGACTTAAGGGAAATTCTAAAGCCATATTCCAACAAATGGGTTGCTCTATCTAATGATAGTAATAAAGTAGTGGGTGTGGCTGATAACGTTGCCGATGCGATAAAAGAAGCACATCTTCATAATGAAAAGGAACCTATTTTAACTAAGGTCCCGGAACATTATGGCACTTTTATATTGTGAGTGTTCACTTTAAGTTTGATTATCGCAAGTTTCCTAGTAACCCGAGTGAAGCTTTCCCCCAACGCCATAGTGCTAATAGACCAGTAATTCCCATTACACTGATAAGTGGTAGCAGTAGTATCAAATATCTTGCTTTAATAGATTCTGGCGCTGACCTTTGCGTATTTCATGCGGAAATCGGAGAACAAATCGGCATTGATATTGAATCAGGTAAGAAACAGGAGTTTAATGGCATCGCAGGCGAGAAAATGCCAGCGTTCTTCCATCATATAGAAATCGAAGTTGGGGGATATAGATTACCTTGCTATGCAGGATTTTGTAGGGAATTAACGAAAATGCCATATGGGATATTAGGGCAGCAAGGTTTTTTTGATGCCTTTTATGTAACTTTTGACTACAACAAAGAGAAAGTTGAATTAAAATTGAAGTGATAACAAAGTTTACCCCGCTGTGGCCTCTAGCCGCAACCGTTGGAGACCCCTCAAATGAGGGGCCTCTCATTTTAACCCTATCGTGATTATCAGTATTAGTTCTATTGGCTTTCCCCACTTCCTCAATCAGCTTCCATCTTTGAGAAGAAGTATGAACCTATTCAAATGAGCTATGGTCTACCGCAACAAGATGACGAAACATCCTGGTCAGGTTGTCAGCTATTATTGTCTTCATTGTCCGTCTCTACTCCCACGGACAAGCTCTTGACCGAGGCGAAATGCATCCTCGAAAGCCGCAGGATGCTCCTCAATTTGGCCTTTGTTATCAATTCCCCGGACTAATAAATCACCAGAATATTTCACACCTATCGCATCAAAGAAATACTTCACCGTGAGCACTGCGCCATCAAAGAGCTTTGTACCTCGAGTAGCGCCTATTGAGATAAACACCCCCCTCCTCTCCCGCTTATCTTCCTTACCTACGCCCAGCACATGTCTTCTTACCCAAAGCGCCTGACATCTGTCTATTACGGCCTTCGCCTGGCTGGTAATACCATAGAAGAATATCGGCGAAGCAAAGATAATATGGTCTGCTCCCAGAAGCTTCTTGTAGAGCGATTGCATATCATCCTTGATGGCACAGTGACCATCCTTGCGACAGGCATATATTTCCAGGCATGGTGAGATTTCGAGCTTAGAGACTAGCACCTTTTCGACCTCGGCTCCGGCCTCCCTGGCACCTTCCAGCGCCTTATCAAGAAGGATTTCGGTATTGCTTTGCCTTCTCGGGCTGCCCATAATGCCTAATACTTTCATATTATTCTTATTATCCCTATACGCCATACTTATCTCTCAGTATTCGCGAGAGCTCTGGCAAGAAGGCAAATGCCTTCTCAACAAGCCCTTCCTCAATGCTGGAGACCGGGCATTCGCCTGCCATCTTACTACCCTGGGTAACCTGACCTGTGTCGCTAAGGCAACATCGGGCTGGTGCCACCAATGCCTGCATGGCAATTTGGTGCAAGGACAAACCTGCACTTTCCGAGATTACCTCCCAGTAATCTGAGAGAGTCGCAGCCAGTGTTTCTGGTGTCTGCGTCGCCAGAACTGTGGATTCAGTGGGGATAATGCCCCACGAGATAATCCCACCATTCTTGATAAATTCAGCCACACTACCAGCATATTCCTTGGGCATAAACCCGATTTGATAGGCGTCGAAGGACAGAATTTCCACCCCCAACTCCAACAGGTAAGGTAAATTCACCTCGGCACAGAGATGCAGCCCCTTGGGACCTTCCAGTCCTTCAATAAAATTATGGTAGTCTTCTTTAGCCAGTTGGTCATTATATCCCGAAAGACCACTGAACACATAACCCAGCCCTGGCTCATCTAGCCAGACAAAGGCATTGGGATTCCTTTCCTTAAGCTCCCGATACTGAATGTTGGCTTTCTTCTGAATAAAATCAAACAATATAGTCCTCGCTTCATCGTTATAAATGATTGGCTTGAGGTTCTCATCAAGCACCTTGAAACCAAAGCTCACGGGACCGATGTTCTGTCCCCTGATAGCTTTATAACCTTGAAGCTCTTTAGAGAGAAACTTGTGGAATACTGCGGAATACTCGGCGGTGAGGGCAAAAGCCTCCGGGGCATCCATTTTCACGAAATACCCGTCGAGTTCCTGTTCAAATCGTGCAGTGTCGAAACTAAGCCTCTTTTTGTCAAAGTCAATAGCTATACCAGGGAAATTCTGTGATGCTTGAACATACATATCTTCATGCAGGCTCACTTTGGGAAGCTGGGGCCAGAATGGAATATCCAGGCTCAAGGCAAGCTCCAGCGCCCGCTCAACATCCCTATGAGGCATTATCCCCATAGCGGTAGTGCTACATCTTGCCTCAAATGCTATCATGAATTTCTGGTCTATCTTCTCACAAATATCCCTTAAATCATAGCCCGAGGGCGGGAAAAATCTTGAATGTCCTTTAAGGAATTCCTTGACACCGATGAGGGTTGGTTCTAATCCCGTTTCGAGGATTAGTCCCTTTCCAACCTGATTGGTTTGCTGCCTTTAACGAAAAAGATACGTGTTTTTTATTTCTTTTCTTACGACTTTTTGTTCCCCGAGAAGCCCATGCGAACTTTCCTTGGTCTGCCGTTGGTAGCAGCTTTGTCCGTTGTGACTTCTTCAACATAAGCCACTGCGGGGATTGTTTTCAACACATCAACAACGTTCATGGGCTTACGCAGGAAGACCAGAATTGAAGGCATATCAATCTGAGGCACAATCATCTCAGTATTGGCAACTTCGGGTAATTGGTCAAGGTAGGACACGACTTCCATGATTTTGGATATATCAAACGGAGGCAAGATTTCCACTTCCCATTGCGGCTTGCCCGACTCTGGCTGCTCTTCAATCTGAAGTAGTTTCGAGAGTTCGGAGCTCTTTTCAACGTGGTCCGTAGCCCAGCTTGGCTCCGGGTGCTCGCCAAGTGCCTTTTTGCTCGCTCCCGCGACTATGGTGTCGCTCTCTTTCGCGATTTTCACGGCTGCGGCGTCTCTCTCCTCTGCGATTTTCACGGTTACAGTGCTGCTCTCTTCCCTAGGTTCACACAACTTATTGCCAAAATCTGCCTGTACCGCTGCTGCCTGCTGCTTAAGGCTTTCCAGTTCTTCCAGCATATAGCCGAATTGTTGATTTACAAGGTTGCGTAGTTCATTCCGGATTTTATTTTTCTCGTTCTCTATCAGCAGTGCTGCTTCTTCTTCGGCTTTGGCCTTAATTGCGTTAGCCTTTTCATTAGCAAGCTCCACAGCTTCACTTATTTTCTTTTCCACCATCTGTCGAGCTTGCTCTTTGGCTTTATCCATAATGGCAGCACTCTCAGCTTTAGCTTGTTCTGCGGCTTCTGTCTTGATCTGCGTAGCCAGCTTGTCGGCTTCGACAATGCTCATCTCTGCAAGTCTGTTAAGAGACGTGATATGATCCTGGGATTTGGCCAGTTTATCCCGCTCCTTGATAAGCGCGTTAATGAAAGATGCTACCTGAGCCTCATCTAAACCGTTTTTTACTCGCTTGAACTCACGCCCTTCCAGCACAATGACATCATCTTTAACAGTATTACCTATAATATTCATAATCTCACCTACCTTTTTCACAGGACTCAGTAACGGCGGGAGTACCAATGTAACGCGTCAGTCCCGTTTCATTTCATGATATTCCGTCATATTTCTATATCTTTATTTCACCCTGAAAGACCTTCCAGATTCTCTCTGAATTTCTTCTAGCTTCTTCCCAAGCTTGCTCGACGGTCTCCTTGCGTACTCTCAATGCTTCATTCACACCATCCTGATAAACCTGCGTAGCACTCACTTTCGCTTTCTTATACGCTTCCTCGGCTTCCTGTTCAGTCTTCTCCAGGGCTCGCGCGGCTTTTTCCAGGGCTACTGCACACATTTTAGCGGCGTGCTCTTCAATTTCTTTAAAGGTCTCCTCCCCCCGGCGTTGGCGTTCCTGATATGCTACTGCTACCTTTCTCTGAGCTTGTAGATAGGACTCATAGGCGGCTTGGGCCTGGCTCATTAACTCATCAAGAGGATCCCTCTCCTCCTTGGAGACCTCGGAGGCAAGCTCGACCATTTGTTCCACATCTTTGCTTACCACCTTCCTGGTTTGTTGATTCTTAATCATCGTAGTCGCCACAACGCACCTCCTAGAATTTGTTCCTTAAAATCAATGGTATTTCTCACATTTCACCCCCATGATTCTTCTGAATTTTGTTAGTCTCTGACTTAAGATTGAGTAGTTCATCCTCCGCGAACAGCCTCCACCCTTTCCTATCTCTATATTCGGCATCCTCTACGATGTTTTGCCTGATCCAGCGGAACAAAGTGCTCTTACCTATGCCAACCATCTGGCAAACTTCAGCAGTCCTATAATAGATTCGGCCATTTATTTTTACAGGCATATGCAACACCCCCTAAGACTAACTAAATATAGTCTAAGAGCCATGCGCTTTCCCGTCAATCACCCATTAGTAACACTACTTCCGTAAGGGGACTAAGATTGTCTTACGCTCTACTAGCTTTCGCAGAGGCGACCAATGAAGGAAGCGACGAAGCTCAGGTAGTGGATTCAAGCTATCGCCGAAATCAGAAGGGCTGGATTTTCCCGCTGTCGGGATATCCAGCCCTTGTATTTTACAAATCCCTTAACAGGCTTTCGTGCAATAGAGGCAGCGTTTACTTAGGCACCGGGATTCAGGACGCGCCCGACAAAGAGAATGGCACCCGTGTCAATGTCGCGAATCAAGAAGATGAAGGGGCGGTCTATGGTGACTTCCACAGGAGGTTCTCCGGGTGCTGATGTTGTTCCGACAATCACTGCGGTGGCAGCAGCAGCCTCGGTGCCAGCTTCATCCACGGCAACGAATGCCTTGTGCACAACGTCTGATATGAACAGCTCAGGATTACCAGTCATTCCGGAGAAATCCGCATCATCAGGAGAAAAGGCGTCTCGCATGCCCATCCCGGCGAGGGTATCCTTAAGGCTGAATTGTGACTCAAATTCAAACTGGGGCATCGTCAGGGTGACCCGAGTGTTTTTCAGATCATTTATGATGGCATCAACCTGCTGAGCCTGAAGTCCTGCTTCAAAAGCCTCGAAGTTCCCGGAGGCAGGGAGCAAAATCACCATGGAGAGTTCATCACCATCATATGGCAGCTCAACTGCCTGGTATCCTTCCCCCTCGGTGTAGCCGAATGACTCCGCCTGCTTCATCATCGGCACTATTACCTGCCCGCCGTCAAGCAGATAGAACGGACCGTTTGCTGTCATCTCTTTATAGAAGGGGTACTCCCAGGCGGCATTGAAGTAGATAGCATTGGTCAACACAAGGCGGGTCAGGGCATCAATTGCGCCCTGCGGGATAAGGTCTTTAATGCGACCCTCCGTCTGGTCACTGACCCAATCGTTAATGGCGACGCGAGATTTTTCCGTCTCCGTTCTAAAGTCCAGTATTCTCAGCCCGGCACCGTAGTTCTCAGCCAGGACATCGAGGAAGGCGGGCAGGAACTCATAGTCCTTTTGCCCCCAGATGGCATTAGCAATGTTCAGCCGGAATCCTTTTCCATCCTTACCCGCAGCACCTTCCCCCCTTTTAGCAAGTTCGGCATCGAGCCAGTTAAATGCCGGGTGCAGCCTCTCCTGTTCCAGCAAGAATTGAAGGGTATCGGCCATTTGCTGAGCAGTTTCGCCACTCGCTCCGGTGTATGTCATAGCCAGCGCTAGTGAGATGCTATAGGGAGAGTAGAAAAGATTACCCCCCTTCTCTTTAAGCGCCTTGTAAAGCTTAAAAGCAAAGGCGCTGTTTCCTTCAACCAGTGATGCTTGCTCACTCTGAGTAACGTTTGGTGAAGTTATCCGCTCTTTGTCTGATTTGAGCACTTCGCCTGCTGCCGGCTGAGCTAACTGAATAGAGGCTATCAGCGGCACCAGCAATACTAAAGCTAATACAATTACCAGTATCTTCTTCATTCCGTTCACCTCCCATAAGCATTTAGACCATTCATCGCCCTGGGATACCCGGGGCGACAGTTGAACCGTCTCCAGATTCAACTGGAAGCTTCACCTCATTGATGTAATCCAGATTGTCCAGGCTGTTCATCATTATCTTAGCCTGCGAGATAGTGTACAGAACATCGCCTATGTAAAGAGACCTGGTCACCGTGAAAGAAGAGTAATAGTAGTAATAACCTTGTTCCAGGTCGGCGGGATTCTCGATATGGGTGATTCTACCTTTGAGTTGGAGCCCTTGGTCTAGAGATACATTAAGTACATACGCGCCTTGCCAGACAGGCTCGCCATATGCATAAGGAGGAACTCCCTGGGGATACTTACTCTCATCTATTTCCGCAACCAAAACAGGTATCACCAGCAGGTTCCTGGATTTATCAAACAGGAAGGCCTTGTGGTCATACAGAACTGGCGAATCTGTTCCCCGGTCCCCTATTACATATGGATCGCCTATCTCCTTCGGATTATTGACATCGCTGACATCAAAGAGCGCTATCTTGATTCCTTGATACCAGGCAAAGTCCCCCTCCCCTGCCTCCACTGTTTCCTTACCTATCCCTATAAGGTGGGTTTCATCGTAGGGATGCAGGTAGTCTGAATAGCCAGTTATGTTCAACTCACCAAGACGCTGAGGGTTCTCGGGATCTTTCAAATCTATCACGAATAATGGGTCAGTCTTTTTGAAGGTTACCAGATAGCCTCTTTCCCCCATAAACCTGGCGGAATGGATGCTTTCCCCGGGAGCGAGGCTTTCCAGCGAGCCGGTAATGTTGAGAGCCATATTCAAAACGTATACGTTATTCCGCTGTGTTGGCTCGTAGGTGGTGGTTGCCACCCTGAAGTAGCCTTCATACTCATCCATAGAGAACTGGTTTAGCACCATGCCAGGGACCTCGCCGCTGGCGACATACTCGATTTTGTCACCTTCAATATGAATTCGGTAGATAGAGGTTTTATCAAAATCTCCTACACCCGTCCCCCACACCGGCAAGGTCAGGTAAATGTTATTCAGCGAGACATACACGTTGCTACTGGCTCCCAGCAGGATTGTTTCATATGTTGGCTCCTGGTCATCGTTCTGCGTGTTTATGGCCATAATAGTAGTGTACATATAATAATAGTCAGAGACATCGGAATAGTAGATATCTGTGGCCGGTATTTCCGTCTCGTTGCCGCCAGAATAAACCTTGGGAAGGTTCAGTTCATCGTCTTGTTCATACACAGGCTCATTTATCACCACATAAGCGTAATCGCCTATCATCCGTGAACTCATATATTGACCATCAGCAGAAAGCTCCCTTTGCAGCCGGGGGTTTGCCCTGTCTGAGACATCATATACTTTAATTAATGTCTTGGATGATGTGTAATAAGCTATGGAAGGCATGTAAGTTTCTCCTGCCGGGCCCAACCGAACATCATAATAAGGATAATAAGGCATTTCCTCCTCAAACACGACCAGCCTATCTCCATTGATGAATATTCCCATCACTGTTCCCGCTACTTCAATTTTAGATAGGACTTGGGCTTGTTCAGGGGGATACGCCTTCACGATAATAGTCCTGTTTCCCGAGACGAGGTAAATATACTGTCCGTCGGTCTTGACGATATCTGCCTCATCCACCCCGGCAACCTGGATATTGGTGGGAGAGTAGCCATTGGCAGCGGGGGCAAGGAAGACGCCTTTTCCACCTACTGACGAAAAGTCTTCCCTCCAAGTCCAATGGGATCCTGTATATTGTGCGTTCGTCTTTATAAAGTTTTGCAATTCCTCATAAGAAGCGAACCTGCTGATTTGATTCCCTCCGAGGTGCAGAGGCGTGAGCTTAGGCACCGCAAAAAATCCCACAAGCGCTATTAGAAGCAGAGCAGCAGTGACGGGGGCTAATACTTTTGCCCAATTCATAATAGTCCTCTCTTTGAAACGCCCGGAGTTGAGCAAAGCCATTTTTAATGCTTGTTTATGACCGGGAAGTTCGATTTCCGGCGTTTTCAGGTTTTCTAGTTTTTCGATAAAGTCCTCGTGTTTCATAAACTTTACCTCCTTCTGTTAATGTAAATGCAGAAGGTCGAAAAAGGTTGCATTATTTAACCCAAAGAGTCTTGCGATTTTCGTGGGGTGTTCTAATCTGGTTCTCTTAGTTTCTCCACTGCCCGGTGGAGCAGAGATTTTATCGTTCCCTCTTTTTTCCCCAGGATTTCTGCGATTTCACTAATTTGTTTTTTCTCAAAAAATCGGAGGGCAATGACCTCCTGGTATTTGGCGGGGAGCCGAGCGATTTTTCCTTGAATTTCCAGAAAGTCTTGGTGTTGTTTTAATTTTTCCTGCGCCTCTATTAGTTCGCTTTCGGGGTCATGGGATGATAGGAGTTCAAAACCTTGTTCCTGTAATTCTTCCAGCGATAAGGATTTTTTATATTCGGCTTTTCTAAAATACTGGTTAACCTCATTGGTGGCGATTTTATACAGCCACGGGGAAAAAGAGATATTGCGCCAGTGAAATTGCCAGAGCTTCCTCAGTGCTTTTAAAAATGTCTCTGAAGTAATATCCTGGGCAGCTTCAAGATTGGCAGTCCGCCTCAGGACATAACCAAAGATTTTGGGATAATACTGGTCGTAGAGCTTGGCAAAAGCATCGGGGGCTTTTTGTGCCTGCCTGACGAGCTCCTTTTCTTCGCTTAAATCCATATTAGCCAGTAGAAAAAATAAGTGTACCCCAGTAGTATAATGCACTAGTAATAATTTAGTTTCACCAAAATCCTAGTTCATACTGCATCATCCCCCGCTGCACTGTCAAGCGCTTTTTTGTTCTCTCCAGATTTTCGCCAAATTGGCAAAAAGCGAGCACATTGAGCGATAGGGGCTAAGCACTGGGTCTCAAGCCAAGACATGGTGGCAAGTTGATAGGCCAGAAAATCCTTCAGGTTTTCGGGAAAAACTTACCTGTTACACACAAACCAGGCATTTGTGATATTCAGTGAACATTTTGGGCCACTTTAATTATCAATGTTTTATTGGCCGTAACATCCAAGTATTGGCTAGTGTTTTAATACACAATGTTACCGAAGGCTCATTAACCAAACCATGATTTCAAAGCAACAGGGTCCTCAACCTCCATGATTCTCAATATATCCCTATGCATCACATTCTTCAATTTAGTAACTATCGGTCTTTCCTTGTTCAGTCCCTTGGCAAAGGATATCGCTTCACTCATTAGTTCGTCTATAGTACAGGCTTTCATTATAATATGGCGTGCTTCGCACTCCTCAGCAGTCAGTTTCCTTCCAGTGAGCTGCATATCTTCCACTAAATCCATCGGTATAGCTTTTTTCATCATGGCGGTGAAGCTGGGGAGTAATGGTATGCCGAGGTTCACCTCAGGAAAGCAAAGATATCCACGACCTTTCCTCATGAAGCGAAAATCGAAACAACATGCCAGCACGGCTCCGCCCGCAAACGCGTGGCCTGTAATCGCAGCAACGGTAATCATAGGACAGAAAAGCATCCTCTTAAAGAGTTCGTTCAGTTTTGCGGTGAAAACATCTGTGACACTTCTTTCGCCTTTCTGAACAAGTGGCAATAGCCATTCAAGGTCTAGGCCGGTGGACCATATCTTCTCGTCACTTGACCTAACTATCAATGCCTTAGCATCCGTGTCCTTTTCTATTTCGTTCAGCACTGATAGAAATTCGGTAACGGAATTTATATTGAATTTGTTCTCATTCATGGTAAGTAAAGCCACCTGTTCATCCAGCGTATATTCATACATACCCATTATTGACGCCTCCTGACAGTGAAACTAAGCCTATCTCATGACTTCTTGCCTGTCAACCATGGCGGGGTGTAACAAGAGTCAGAAAAGTGCAACGACCGCTAGGTGCCGGATCGCTAGCTGGTATCCATGTATACATTCCGCCCCTCACGAAGATAGGATTCATACACATGCTGGTACAAAAGCTCACGTTTTTGGTGAAAGACTTCCTCCATGAATTCTTCAGGCAGGCCAAGGAATGACTTCGTCGGGGCCAATGACAGTGTCAGGATTACCCTTGTAGCATACAGGTATCTCATACCAGCCTTTATCAAGCTGCCTCTTCCCGGAAAAGCTGGCGTGGCCCTCGAAGGCGAGATAATCCCTAAGGGAATTCGGCCGCGGCACCGGCGCCTTCAGCTTGACCTCATTCATCTCGTAGACTATCTTTTCACCCCGGGGACCAAGCAAGCTGCCTTTGACCTGGTATTTCAACACATAGTCGATGGTCAGCTCGGCCTTGTCCTTTCCTTCTTCTCCTCTTCGGAAGAAGGCAATCATGTCAGGTGGAAGCATTGCTGCTGCTAGTTCGTAGGGCTGACTATTGTCATGCTTATCAGCCAGGTAGCGCGTATAGCCCATATTGAGATCGATAAGCTTATTCTGGTGTATGGCTCCGATGCGTTGTATCCGGCCAACTGGTGTGGAAACCCCGAAAGTCACTAGCTTCATGCCTTCCTCCTTTCCCCCTAGTCCCTGCATACTATCGGCTTCTCGCATGATATGTCAAGAGAGCAGCATAAAGTGGCGATGCCGAGTTTCGCTCGGCATCGCCACATCCCCAGTAACAGAAAAACTGGAGGACGGCTCAGGTTTGCTGCTGAACCTACTTAACTGTGCTGAATTCGAAACTGCCGATAAGCAGTCCTCCAGCTCTATATCTGTAAACCTTTACTACGTATGTTTTAGGAGTGCTCAAAGTCAGGAAGTTCGTGATATACAGTTCATTTTTAGTGTCTATGCGGTAGTCTTTGGGAGTATCCCCAAACGTTGACGTTTGTAAAATACTACCCGGGTTATCTTTAGCATATATCACGATTTCGAGATCCTCATCGTAGACGAAAGGCTGATGGGGGTCGGTTGATTCGGCAACTCTGAGGGAGAATTTAACCGGCACAGTTCTCCCAGCTTTACTGTTCTTTGCGCTAGGCAAGAGTCCAGTGACTTCCCACTTCGGGACCACAGGAAGCATTATGTAGGATGGATTATCAGCGCCATGGTAAATGGTGTTCTCAGCAACAGTCCACGTTGATTCTTTGTATAATACCCCCCCAGTGTTAAGGTTGCGGTCATACTTGGGGAAATTGCTGCTGGAAATGTCCACACGAATACTGTCTCCAGCCTTAAACAGGTGGCCGACATTGCCTATATCAAACGTGATTGTATAAACAGTACCCGGTTCCATCAATTCGGGGGTTGCCATGGAGTCTCGGTATCTCGCCCTGATAATGCCATCAGCAACCAGCGTCAAATTTCCTGCTGGATAAACATCTATTAGCTTGGCAGTGAAATCGGTATCCGTGCAGTTTGAAGAGACGCTGAGGACAACAGTAAGAGGCCCGGCAACTTCAACGTCTTCTATTAGTGGTGAACCGGTATAAGTCAGAATGTCGTTCCGGCCCAGCACTACAGGCCTCTGATCTAAAGGTCCAGCTGACAACATTAGATTTGTTCCACCTCTGGTTATTACAGGATTCATTGGGTCATAGGTGTAACTGTCAGAGTCTTCCCAACCGGTAAATGAATCAGTGCTGAGAACTCCGCCTTCGTGCAGATAGTAATTAACCTATTCGACTTCTTCTGGAGGCCACTGGTTTGCCCACCGCCATTCGTTGGCTTCCATACAGTAGTAGTGAATCGATGGCTCATCCATTATTCCGTTGTCTATGCCCTTGAGCCAATAGTCAAACCACTCATAAACTGGGATGGGAGGCGGAGTTCCATGGGTGCCGGGTCCCACTACCAGTTTTACTGGAACACCTCTCGCCTGCAGAGCGACAAAAGCATCAATCTGGGGTCTTTGGAAAAAATCGTACCAACCGGTCGCCAGTAGAGTGGGGACTGCCACTGTGTCGTACACTTTGAAGGTATCTCTAAATGCGTCTTGGTCAGGATGATTAAGAATCTCATTTCCAAATGGCTGTAAAGTGGCGTAGCTGAGGTTGAAATTGTACCAAGGAAGATGCATCCACTGTGATGCTGGCAATGTAGGGTACTGACTATAGGTCATTAGGTTCACTATGAGCTGGTAGACCTGCCACTGGTGCCACAAGAATAGGGGTAGAGGCAAACCAAGCAAATCTCTATGGCCACCAGGGCCCGTAGAGAGACCGGCCGCGGTTTGGTAAAGTCCCCACAGCAGAGAATCTCCACGGAAGGCTCCCCCCTCAAAAGTGAGGTCAGTCATGAGATTGCCACTTGAGGCCAAAGGTGCAATAGCCTTCAGATTAGGATGGTATTCAGCTCCAGCCAGAAATGCGGTTATACCAGGCGCTGAATAGCCGTAGGCACCGATGTTTCCGTCACACCAGGTCTGGGCAGCAATCCAGTCAACTGTATCATATCCATCTGAAGTATCATCGTAGAACAGGCGGTCCAAGCCCTGTGAATAGTATCTTCCCCTCGTGTCTTGGTCCACGCGGGCATACCCAAGGTAGACGTCAACCGGCCATGATGTCGGAGGCGAGCCAGGTGTACCAATTCCATAGGGAGTCCTGCAAAGAATAACTGGATAAGGTCCAGGACCCCAAATGCCAGGATCAGGGAGATAGACTCTAGTGTACAACTGGACACCATCGCGCATCGTCGCATTTCCATCAAAAAAGACCGGCCCACTACTAGCTGAAACTGCTGGTGCCGGGCCGACTAAAAGTCCGATTATAAGTAAAGTTGCTAATACTGAAATTATGGCTTTACGCATTTTCTATCACTCTCCTTTCTCTTTGTAATAGTTCAATGTGACACGTAGTTTAGCTTTTCCAAAATCTCAGTCCATGTACATCACCCCCTTGGTGCCAAGCCTCCATCATCAGGCATTGCCCAACCATCACAAGCACCAGCCCGGTCCGAAGCCTCGCTAACTAAAATGGCAAGCACGCCAAAAATCAGAGGGGGGCAGGGGTAGACTCCGCCCCCCTCTTACAAGTCCTCTGCCAGCCACTTACGTTAAGTTTCACCAAGCACCCCCTACTTCAAATCCTTCTTCCGCATGCGTAAGCTAGTTTCTGCATCACTACTTCTACTGGCCGGGAGCCTGTCTGGGAACATACTTAATCCAGGAATCAATATCCTGGACGTAGTCATTGAACACAACACTCATTGAATGGTTCAAAGATGCCCAGTTGGGAATGTTTATCACCTGCGTTTTGCCACCGCCGCCTCGTGGTGTAAGCACAAGGGATGTTGTCCCATCTGGTGGATCAGCCGCAGGAACATAGATATCAACCCCGGTCATGAAAGCCGTCGCATAGAAATAGGGGATGGGTGCCGTGAGGTTGGTTACACCATTCAGAAACCTATCGTAAGCAAATATGCCAACCACTCCCGTGCGGTAAATGCCCTTGATAAGGGGGCATGTGGCAGCATTAACTATGTTGATGCCGTTGATGGTAAGAACATCGTTATCAGCACCTTGGTCACCCCAGAACTCTTTCTGCCTTGTAATAACCAGGGCGCTGCTGTTGAGGTCCCTTTCCATCTGATCGCCAATCCCACCAGGCGGAGATGTCTGGAGGCGGACGAAGTAGTCGCTCCTCATAAAAGGCTCAAAATAGAAATGATGAGCTCGAGCGCCTTCGCGCAGCAGAACAATTTCATAGTGCTTGAGACCGTTGACCTGAACAGGTCCCCAGGTTCCGTCGTAATAGCCGGTTCCACTTAT
>Ga0315279_10005407_pt1 | contig 16607 bp, 18 predicted proteins | sample YL17G06_20_MG_FD_203694 | JGI IMG/M metagenome (GOLD analysis project Ga0315279, IMG submission 203694) | Sediment microbial communities from Yellowstone Lake, YNP, Wyoming, USA - YL17G06_20 | ecosystem: Environmental > Aquatic > Freshwater > Lake > Sediment | place: USA: Wyoming | collected...
GAAGACCATCGAAGTGAACCTGCTGGGCTATTTCCACATGGTCCAGGCCTGCGTGGAGAACATGAAAAGCCGAGGGGGCGGGAAGATCATCAACGTGGCCTCTGTCGCCGGGATCCACCCGCAGCCGGGGATGGGATTGTACAGCGTCAGCAAGGCCGGGGTGCTGATGCTGACCAGGGTGCTGGCTGCCGAGCTGGCCGAGTCCAACATCCAGGTCAACGCCATCGCGCCTGGGTTCATCAAGACCAAATTCAGCAGCGTCTTGTGGCAGACCCCCGAGATTTATGAGACTGTGATCAAAGAAATCCCCCAGCAGCGCATGGCCGAAGCCGGCGAGCTGGCCGGGATCGCCGTGTACCTGGCCTCACCCGCCTCAAGCTTCACCACCGGGGCGGTCTTTGTGGTGGATGGGGGACAGTTGGGGTAAGGGGCTAGGAACGAGTTCACCATCCAGAGGATGCGTAGATTCTGACCATCGGCATCCCAAACTCGCAATCTTACTCTGGGTTAGAAAACATTACTTCCACTGTCATTCCCCAGCGCAGGAGCGGATCAACCTCCTCCATGCGGATGTGAACCGTTTAGAGGACGTCGCCGCTCTGCGTCTTGGGCGCGACGCGTTGGTCATCATCCCCATCGGGAAGAACCTCGCGGCGCGGTTCGATGACTTCGGGCAAGTCCACGCCGAGCCAGGCCATCTGACCGTCGTCGAGGCGGTCGAAGCACGTGTCCAGCCCGCAGCCGATGTCCACCACCAGCCCACCGGGATTCCCGGCGAGGAAGGCGCGGGCAAAAGTATCGAACTGGCGGACGCGCATCGCGGCGGCGAACAGGTCATGCCCGCTCATGCCCATCAGGAAATCGCGGCTGCCTCCGAGGGCGTTATACACTTCCACAGCGCGCGGGTCGTGGATGATGGTATCGGGCGGACAGATTCGATGGCGCGGTAGGCCAGCGGTACGAGCAGGGTGCGGGCAATGCCTTGCAGGTTGGGTATGGTCATTTTCGACTTACTTTCGCAAGCGCGGAAAGAACGCCGGGACGCGCCGGCAGTAATCCTGCCATTCGTCGCCAAATTCAGCCGCCAGGGCCTGTTCCTCGCGGTGGGCACGGAAAAGTATGAAGGGCGCGAACACAGCATAAGCCAGCGCCGTCCAGGTCTGGTAGAGCAGCAGGCTTCCCAGGGCGGCAGCAATCAGACCGAGGTACATCGGATGGCGCACGATCGCGAACGGGCCGCGGGTTACCAGTTGGTGGTCCGCGTATAATTGTGCACCGAAACTGGTCGAGACGAAATACATCTTGCCCAACGACAGCCGGCCCCACAGAACAAATGCCATCCCCGTGAAGTAGAGGATTGCACCGATAACGAGATAGATCAAACGCTCCACCACGGATAGATTCACCGGCAAAGGCTTCCAGAAATAGATGGAGATGGCCAGGAAACAGGTAGTGGCGAGAAGATAAAATAGGGCGGAACGCAGCCAACCGGCTGCCCGCCCGCTCGTCCGGCCGGAGGGACGGCGCGTCCCGCGCCAGATGCCGAACAGGACGATTCCCAGCACTGTGTAAGCGCTCAAGCCACCTGCCAAGCGAAGAAGGCTTTCAGCAAATTCCAGGCTCATTTCAAAGACCGTTTCACCACTTAGGGAAGAACCTGCCGGTACGCTGCATGTACGCTTTGTATTCATCCCCAAAGGCTTCGAGCATCATCTGCTCTTCTTTAGGGACGCGTGCCACTGTCCCGGCAATGGACAGCACCGCCATGGCAATGAAAAAACAGTTGGCGGTCAGCAAGCCAAGGACAGCCGCCCAGCTAAACATGGCTGAATACAGGGGGTGGCGGATGCAGGCATAAGGTCCGCTTGTGACCAGATGGTGTTCCAGGCGTAGTTGCAGTTGAGCGGACCACTGTGTATCCAGATGGATCTGTGTCCAGGTCCAGAAGGCCACACTGAGCAGACCAAGCCCGAATCCCGCCCAGCGCAGCCAGACCGGCAGCGGGAAGGAAAACAGGTTGATCCACGCCATGCCGATGATGTACATCACCAGGAAGGCTATCAGGAGAACAAATACCACCACGCGGATGATAAACACGCCGCGCCCACCTTCGCGCGCCACCGCCTGATCGTCAGGCATCAGCCGTTCTCCTGCCCGGCGCACCTTGATCATGAAATAGCCTCGCATGGCAAACAGCGCCGCGAGCAAAACTAGAAAGGCGATACGGAACAAGGTTTCTGTAGTCATAACATCCTCCTACTTCTTACCGGTGAATAGGCCGTACCCGATCTCTTGCATGGTATCCAGCGATGGCCTGCCAAAGAATTTCTTTACGGACTGTCTCAGGCCGGGACTGGTGAAAGACAGGCGCAGCATCCGTCCCAGGCCTCTCAGCGCCCAGCGCCGACCCACCCAGCTGAGACGGTCCCTGATCTCGGAGCGTGTGTTAACCTGACAAAGGCTCACCGTCCGGTCTCGCAATCCGGAGGCTTCCCAGAGCGCCTGCCAGGTTTCTCTTGTCGGGATGCTGCTGCCGACCGAGTCCTGCACAAGCGCAACCATCTCTGGAGACGGCTCCTTCGTCCAGAAGGACTCGTTCAGCCCGATATATCCTCCCGGCTTTGTTACCCGAATGCACTCGCGGATGGCGCGCGGCTTATCCTCCACGAAAGCGAGCACCGATTCAACAATGACGGCGTTGAAGCGGCCATCTTCGAAGGGCAGGTCGAGCACATCGGCGATACGGAATTCAACTTTATCCTCGACTTTTTCCTCCATGGCTCGCAGGCGCGACCACTCGATCATCTTCTCTGAGATGTCCACACCCACCACGCGCCCGCCTCGCGGCTCCAGCCAGTCGGTGATCTCGCGGCGGCCTGTCTCCTCGGACATGCCGATATAGGCAAAGGCAATCTTCGAGAAGGCGCGGTAGCCCCAGGAGTAAAGGTCGTACATGCGGGAAAAGCGGCGGTTGAGGCCGGTCAACTGCTCGGGCTGGACGAAGTGCGGGATGCCCTGTTCTATGGGATAGTCCTTTTGGCAGCCTTCGCAGCGCAGGCGTCCGCTCTCCACCGGGCCAGCCGTCCCGTTGTGCAGGGTCAACGGCGCACGGCAGGCCGGGCAGGCGAGCAGATCGAGGCTGTTTCGTTTCATTTCGACCTCCTGTCACCATATGCCGGGGATCAGTTTCTTCGACTTGCGGATGTAGGTTCGGTAGTCATCGCCGAACTGTTCGGTCAGCAGGTGTTCCTCGACCTTCATCCTGTAAGCCAGACCCGGCAGCAGCAAAACAGGGACGGCAGCCAGCCCGATAAGGCTGGAATAGCCGATTGCTACCCCGAGCGTCATCAGCAGGAAGCCGGTATAACCGGGGTGGCGGACGAAACGATAAGGGCCGCTCTGCACCAGGCGATGCCCCGCCAGCACTTCCACGTGGCCGGAATACAAGCCGCGCAGGTGCGCCCGCGTCCAGACGCGCAGCGCCACAGCGGCCAGGATCAACCCAAGACCAGCGGCCTGTATCCAGGGCAGGCGCGGCATCAGGCCCGGTAGGTACATCCACTCGAGGGGCGATGCGAAGAAGATGACCAGGAATCCGGGAAGGATCAGCCAGAACGAACGATCCCCAGTCTCTTCGCGCGCCCTCCCGCCAGCCTGCGTGGAATTCCAGAACGGTTCGCGGCGGATGAAGTAGTAGATTATGCTCCCGGCCGGGTAGGCGATGCCGAGCACGAGCAGGAACCAGCCCAGGAAATTGTCCTGCAGCGTTTCCAGTCCCAGCAGGGCCAGGAAGATGGCTAGAGCGGGCGAAAGGATCATCAGGAACAGGATGGCGATTCGACTCATAGGAGCCTCCTCCTCATAGCGCGGTCAGTCGTTGTGGTGAATCATGTTGCTGATCCACTTCCCGATCTCGACCACCACCAGCAGACCCAGCGCGATGGCCCCCACCAGCGCCCACTCCGCCAGAGTCAGCGGGACGATGCCCAGCAGGTCGCGCAGGCCAGGGATGGCAAAAGCGATGAAAACCATCAGCAGACCGGCCAGCACCGCCCAAACGAGCGGCATGTTGGCGGTTAGTTTGTTCATACGCCATAGCGAACGGCGCATACTCCGATAGGCGAAGATATAAATCATCGAGTTGACCGCGAAGGAGGCAAAGACAATACTGCGTCCTTCGACCGCGTTCGCATGGACGGAATACATATGGTTGAATAGGAACAAGGCCCCGATGGCGCTTGAAACGCTGATTACGCCGATGAGTGAAAGCCCAAGGCGGTTCAGGATGGGCTCTTTCAGCGACCTCGGCTTTTCGTCCATGATGCCGCCTTCCTTCGGCTCGAAGCCCAACACGATGTCGGACGGACCGTCGCAGATCAAATGGATCCATAGGATCTGCGCCACTGCCAGCGGGGCCGGCCAGCGCAGAATCATGGCGGTGAAGATGGTCAACACCTCGGCAAAGGAATTGGAAAGCGTGTACGCCACCACCTTGCGGATGTTCTCAAAGATGATACGCCCCTCCTCGATGGCCGCCACGATGGTGCGGAAGTTGTTGTCGAGCAGGATCAGGTCGGCGGTCTCTTTGGCGACATCGGTGGCCGTCCCGACCACCACGCCGATGTTGGCCTGTTGCAGAGCCGGGGCGTCATTGACGCCGTCCCCGATCATGGCTGTCACTTCCTTGTTGGCCTGCAGGGCGCGCACGATGCGCAGTTTGTCGTGCGGGCGAATGCGCGAGAAGATGGTCGTCTTTTCGACGCGCCTCGCCAGTTCCTCGTCGTTCATGGCTTCCAGTTCCGTCCCCTCGACGATCTCCTCGCCTGCCTGCATCAGGCCGATGTTGCGCGCAATGCGTTCGGCGGTCCTGCGATAATCGCCTGTGATCATCTTGACTTGAAGGCCAGCCCGCCGCGCCACTTCGATGGATTCGTGGACGCCCTGGCGGATGGGGTCCTCCATACCCAGCAGTCCCAGCCAGATGTAGCCGGAATGTTCTTCGATGGGACCGTCGGGACGGTATGCCAGACCTAGCAGGCGCAGCCCCTCCCCGGCCCATTCCTCGACCCGCGACCGGATATTGTTTTTCTCCGCCTCCCCCAACCGGCACATTTCCAGCACGATCTCCGGCGCGCCTTTCAGGTAGTTGGATTTTTTTTCTTCCAGCCGGTTGGCCGTGACCATGAACTTGGTTTCGCTGCTGAAGAGTTCCACAGCCAGCCGCTCGGCGCGGTTCACCAGTTCCTGCGGATCATCCGGCCATTGGCTTTTGGCGTACTCCCACAGGGCAATATCCACCGGGCCTTCCAGGTCATTGCACAGGATCATCGTTTGGCGGGCAGGCTCCGGGTCCGAAAGTTCGGCGCGAGTGACGCGCATCAAGCCCTCGGTCAGGGTGCCGGTCTTGTCGGTACAGATGACCGTCACCGAGCCGAGCGTCTCCACTGCCAGCATCCGCTTGACCAGGCCGTTGCGCTTCAATATCTTGCGCATTCCCAGCACAAGGATAACCGTCACGGCGATGAGCAAGCCTTCCGGCACAGCCGCGATGGCCAGGATGATGGAAGTGCGCAGCATATCGAGAAATCCCCGACCCAGCAGGAGGCCGGCTGCCAGAATGGCCAGGGTGAAGCCGACCACGATCCAGGTCAGGGTCTTGCTGAACGCCTTCAACCGCACCTGGAGCGGGGTATCTTCCTCAACGTGCTCCTGCAGGCTGGTGGCGATCTTGCCCAGTTCGGTGCTCGAACCGGTCTGCTGGACTTGCATCAGGCCGCGCCCGGTTAACACTGTTGTGCCCATGAAGATTTTGTCTTCGGCGGTCTTGTTGACCGGCTCGCTTTCCCCGGTCAGGATGGCCTCGTCCGCGGCCAGTTTGGTGCTTTCGAGCAGTTTGCCATCGCCCGGCGCTTTCTCGCCAGCGTTGAGCAGCACCAGGTCGCCGGGTACCAGTTCCCAAATTTCCACCTCGCGCCGCTCGCCATCACGGAGTACGGTAGTGGTGGGCTTGAGCAGGCCTTTGAGGGCGGTGTAGGTCTTCTGGGCCTGGTACTCCTGGATGAAACCCAGGACAACATCAATGACGACCACCGCCATGATGATGGCGAAGTCTCCGTATTCTTTGGCAAACAGGGAAACCAGTGCTGCCACCAGGATGATGTATACCAGGGGACTTTTGACCTGGTTGAGCAGAATGGCCCACACTGAAGTGGTTTTTTCAGCCGGTAAACGGTTCTCGCCGAACTGGTGGCGTCGCTCCAGCACCTCGATGCTCGTCAGGCCGGTCGGGGAGGATCTATCCAGTTTTGACATGCTTTACACCCTGTTGGAACAATGCGATGATGTGCTCATCTTCAACCCGATAATAAACTTCTTTGCCATCCCGCCTAGCCTGCACAAATCCCATCTGGCGCAGCCCGCGCATGTGGTGAGACACAGCCGATTCGCTGATGCCCACGATCCCGGCCAGCGCGCGGACATTCTTCTCGCCGTCCACCAAAGCAGACATGATGCGCACGCGGCTGGTATCGCTGAAGGCGCGGAAGAGTTCCGCCACGTGGGCGGCGGTGTGTTCATCGAGAACAGTGGTTGAATTGGAAGTGGACATCATTAACTCCTGAGTATATGTTCAGATGTTTCCGTCATTATATTCCCCCTCTGCTTGAGCGTCAACCTGTTGACAGCTTGAAAACCAACCGTGCGATTAGAATTTCCAGACCGTGGACCCGTAGCCTGCCTTGAGGTATTTTTCGATGGAGGCGCGCATGTCCTCCTCATCCACGAAGAGTAAGGGGATTTGCGAGCGTTGACAGGCGAAACCGTCCTGCCAGGCCTTCAAGCCGGACGGGGAAATCTCCAGCGAGAAGGTTTCGGGATTGGCGGGGAGCCATTCGGCGAGGGTGTGTTCGCCGTAGACTAGGTACGGGTAGTCGGCGTAATGCCAGAGCGGGTGACCGGTCTGCTCGGCGGCGCGGCGGGTAAGAACGTGATCGCGGTGGCTGCCGATGCCCAATGGCGCAACCAGTTCACAGGTCTCAGGGAGGTTTTTGCGGATGAAATCCGCTGCTAGCGGGACGAGGTAAGCTTCGTCTGGTTCGAGTAGCTTCATCTGATCTTCGTTTTCTTTGACCACCGGCTCGTCGCTGCCGGGAAGGTAGCGGTAAATGTTATCGGGCACGGTATAGCGGCAGAAGCCCGCGACCAGCACGCGGCAGCAGGCAGCGTCCTCCTGGCCGCGCTTGGCGGGAACGTCTTCGCCGATGTTCCAGAAGCCGTGCAAGAGTTGGGCGTATTCGGTCAGTGGCTTGTCAGCAGGTGGGTCGCCAGCGCAGATCGTCCAGACCTCGACCTGGTCACCGCGCCGGGTCAGTTCCCAAACCAGGCCGCCGGCCGAGAGCACCACGTCATCGAAATGGGCGGAGAGAAAAATCCAGGTTTTCATTTCGCACCATTGACGCGGGCGTCCAGTTCCTTTTGCGGCACTTTGACGGCGAACACGACGCCGCCAGCCATGAACAGGATGGCCGAGACGATGAACAGGGCCATGAAGGTCCCTTTGGTCATGGCGGTCAGGATAACGCCGAAGATCAGCGCCGCGAGTGCGCCGGAGAGGCCGGTCGAAAGGTTGTTGTAGGCCATATATTGTCCGGCTTCATCCTTCGGGGCTAGGTCGCTGGCCAGCGCGGGGGCGATCGCAAAGATCGGGCCGGTGGCAGCCGAGCGGATGGTGGCCATGATGAGGAAGGTGATGAAGTTGGTGCTCAGGCCCATCAGCAGCGTGGCGACGGCGCAGACGAACATCGCGCCCAAGATCAGAGAACGCCGCCCGATCTTGTCTGAGAGCACCCCAGACCCGACGGCTGCCAGCATTGTAACCAGCAGGCTGATCCCGCCCATCGTGCGGAAGGCCGCGTCCGGGCTGATGGCCGGGAAATAGACCTCGAAGAAATAACGTGCGAAGAACTGCATACTGTTGAGGCCCATGTTTGCCAGCAGAGCGGCCAGCACCACCCAGAAGAAAACAGCGACACGCGTGCGCACCCGGAACATGTCGCGCACGGCCCGCCCCAGGCTGATCCTGTCCGAGGGGTCGGCCGGCGTGTCTTTTCCCTGGATGACCAACGCGTTGAGGATGCCGGTCAGGGCAAATATGCCGCCGGTCAGCCACAGCGCCAATCCCGTCTGCCCGTTCTGGTTGAGGGCGGTGATGGCGAGTATGCCAACCGCCGCGCCGACCAGGGTCAGTAAGCCCTGGATGCCGGAGGCTGTCCCGCGCTGGTGTTCGGGCACCACGTCCACCAGCAGCGGCCACCAGGCACCGTTGCCGACGTTGGTGAAGAACTGCATCCCCAGGTAGCTCAGGATGATGACCGGCAGCGCTGCAGGCAGGAGCGCCGCTCTCCATGCCGGAGAGAGGATGAGCGCGGGCAGGCCGATGAGCGGCAGGGCGAGCAGCGCGCCGATCAGGATGGCCGGGGTGCGCTTCCCCCATTTGCTGGCGGTATGATCGCTGAGGATACCTGCCAGGAGGCTGACCACGACGGCGAGAAGTGTCCCGAAGAACCCGATCAGGCCAACCACCAGTCCCTTGCTTTCCGTCACCACGTTTTCGACCAGCGTGGGCAGCAGGACGCTGTTGTACGACACCCACACAACATTCGCGCCCAGCATCAGCAGGCTCATGCCGAACAGGAAGCCGATGGAGCGTTTTGCCACAGACACTGGATGAGTCGTCATGAGCACCTCTATAAACACAAAGGGCACGACCCTCAGCCCGCAGGGTGCTTCGCGAAGAGCGGGGGCAGGCGGACCACGAAGGAAAACCTTTGTGTCCCTTTGCCGTCTCGCACCCCATTCGGGCCGATAGACCCAGCCCGCCGGGGAGAAACGGCTGGCGTCCACAGGATCGCTTCGCTGATGCCACCGGTGTTCGCCTGTCCTGCCTGCCTATGCTTTCGCAAGTTGCAAGTGCACCTGACGCCCTGGCCTGTCGCCAGGACAGGCAGGCACAGGTGGCGGCCAGGTCAGGGCGGCACGCTTGCACCCCGTTCGGGCCGCGAGTCCGCCGGGGCGAGACGGCCTGCGCACACTTGCCCCGGGCGCAAGTGCCGGGGAGTGCAGGCGAACGGTGTGTACTTCGTGTTTGGATTTTTGACTTACAGCATCAACTTTTGCAGCTTCATCAGGTCTTCCATCGCGCCCTTGACCTGGATCTTGCGCTGCATGTAAGCAGTGGTGCCGTTGATCTTCTTATCCATCACACCGGCCAGGATGTCGGTGGCCACAGTCACCAGGATATCCGGCTTTTCGACGGCCTCCTGCGCCAGGGTCGCTTCCTTGCCGTCCACCGCCCGGATCAGCCAACTCTCGTTCGTGTCGGTGAACTTGAATTGCAGAGTTTTGGTGAAGCCTTTCAGCGCGGCTTGCACGCCGGGGTTGGCGAAGCGGTCCACCATTTTCTGAAGATAAGGTTTGATGTCCATTGAATTCTCCTTTTCTAAGTGTCATTGCGAACCCCGAAGGGGCGACACCTGCACCTGCGGTGCGCCGCAGCTGCAGTGCAGGTGAGCAATCTCATGGAACATGGATAAGTTTGTTTCCATTCCTGACTGACTCATACGCTTTCTCGATCACCTTGACGGCGTAACAGCAGTCGAGCGGATTCACGGTCGGCGGACGGTCCTCGACGACGGTACGGACGAAATCTTTGACCTCTTCCACGATTGAGAAATAGTGCCAGCCCATGGGGTCGTATTCCGGACCCTCGACCTGCATACCGTCAAAATCAACCGGCTCGGCGTAGAATTTGACCGGCGGGTTCACCAGTTGATCCACGATCAGCGAGCCGGTCGTGCCGTAGACCTCCAACCGCTCGCTGTGCGGCACCTCGGCGGTGAACGTGAAACTGGACAGGAAGTCCGCGCCGCAGGCCAGTTTGCCGCGCACGTCAGCGTTGTCTTCCACTTCGCTGTCCACGTGATAGAGCTGCGAAGTGAAAGTGACCAGTTCATTGACATCGCCAAACAGCCACTTGAGCAGGTAGAAGGTGTGGGCACCGGAATCGATTAGTGCCCCGCCGCCGAAACCTGCCTTCTTACCCCAAAAATCATCGCTCGACAGGCGCATGCGTTCGTTGGCAGGCAGGAAGGTGCGGATGAGGGTGATGTCGCCGAGTTTGCCGGCCTTGATAATTTTCTCGGCCTCGACGTAGGCCCGGATGTAGCGGGTGTTTTCAGCCACGCCGAAGTGGATTTTTGCCTTTTTCGCTGCCTCATAAATCTCCATTGACTGCTGGTACGTCACCGCTACCGGCTTCTCGAGCAGGAGATGTTTCTTAGCAGCAATAACCTCCATCGCCACCGGGTAGTGGAGATGGTGCGGGAGCAGGACGTCCACCAGGTCAATTTCGGGGTCGGCAAGCACTTCTCGGTAATCGGTGCAGACATGGGCGTCGAACAGCGCGGCCAGGTTTTCGGCGTTCTCGCGGTGGATGTCGCAGACGGCGACCACCTGTGCCAGGTCGGGCACTTCCTGGAACCCGGCGGCATGGTTTGGGGCGATCAATCCCGCGCCGAAGATGGCGACTCGAAGGGGTTTACTGGTCATGAGAATCTACCTCACCACAGACCCCGGCACCTGAACCCGGGGCAGGTGGAACACGGAGAGCATAGAGAAAGACGAAAAGAATCTCCGTGTTCTATGTGCGCACTGGGCCGCAGGCACACGTGTGCGCTCCGTGGTGAATTACTAAAACGGCCTCTCGAAGATGTCCACCGGCAGGGTGCTCAGTTTATCCGGCTCACCGTCCGTCACGACGAAGGTCTCCTCGTCACCGATCATGACAGCCTCGTCGCTGAACGAGTACAGTTCGATGTTGAGCACCATGCCCTTCTGGATGACCGTCGGGTCATCAGCCATGATCCAGTGCTCGTCCACGTGCAGGCCGAGGCTGTGACCGACGTGCAGGAACATCGGGTCCACGCCGATCTGGGCGTACAGGTCAAAGGCGTAGGCGTGTAGTTCGCCGAAGGTTTTGCCGGGACGCAGCGCCTTGCCCATCTCGGCCACCACCCAGCACAGTTTCTTGTGCAGTTCTTTCAGCGACTCGGGCACGGTCCCGGTGTAGACCAGGCGCCGGTTGTCGGACACGTAGCCCTCGTAGACCGCGCCCAGGTCGAGGGTCACGATCTGGTTCGGCTCGAGGATTTCGCCCAGGGCGATCTCCGGGTTGGCCGGTCCGAAGGCAACCGTGACGTGGTCCACGCCGTGCGCTCCGTTCTTGTGCAAACGGGCCTTGGCCTCCTGGATGAGTTCCAGGCGGGACATGCCGGGGCGCAGGATGTCCGCCAGCTCCAGCACGGTCTTGTCAACGATGGCAGTGCTGCGGCGGATGCGCTCGATCTCCGCCGCGGACTTGACCAGCTGCAGGTCGTGGATCAGGTCGTCCACCACGACGAGGGTCACCGGCTTGACGTTTTCCTGAATGATCTGCAGGAGGAAGTACGGGAAGGTGGAGTCGACCCCCAACCTGCAACCCGGCTTGAGTTTTTCCTGAACGAAGGCGGTCAGTTCGCCGAGCGCCATGTCGTAGGTGAAAAACGAGCGGACATCTTCCGTGCCGTACTCGATTCCCATCGCCGCCTGCGCCCAGCACAGCAGGCAAAGACTCCCGTCGCTGCCCGCGTAGGAGAAGAAGGGCAGTTGGTTGCGCAGGGCGTAGATGATCGGGTTGCCGCTGCCTGGCAGGCAAGGATAGCCGGTGGTGTAAAAGACGTTCTCCGGCGAGGAAAAGAAGATGCCATCCAGGCCGCGGGCTTGCATCAGGGCGGCCATGCGGGCGCGGTCCAGGCCGATGGGGAGGAAGGAAATTTTTGTCATGTATGTTCTCCATCCGCCGGGGATTGCCCCTAAAGGGATGCTTCGCGAAAATCCCCGGCTCAGTTTACAAAGTCCCCTAATGGGGACTCAACATCCAGCCTCCTTTAGGTGGCTTCTAGGGCCCCAGCCGAGGGATTTATCCCCCGGCGTGGAGTGCGGTCGAGGCTGATAGGTTTGAAGGAAATTTCTGTAATATCACTCTCCTACACTTTCCTCGGGAACAGCAACAGAAACATGCAGGTGAACAACTTTCCAGGCATCATTCTCTTTATGAAAAATGCGTGTATGACGCACAGGGAGTTCACCGCCATTAGGGAGTTTGACCGTGACCCGGTCTACTGTCCAGCCAACGGTGCCTTCACAATATGCTTTAAGGACCTCCACTTTGATTTCCAACTTATCAGCACCGGACGCCTCGAAAAAACGGGCGATCGAGTCGTTATCTTCAAACCAGTCATTGGGTTCAGAACCGACAATAATCACGCCATCCTGGCGCGAATAGAAACGCCTAGCAACATCAAGAGGTCCGCCAGAAGAGGCTTCTGTTTTATAATTTTGAAGAACGAGACTTTTAAGTTCATCAGATTGTTGCATGGTGGCTTTCTCCTTTACATTTGTAGCACTTGGTCGAGACTGATAAGTTAAGGCGCTCACGGCTTTTTAGAATACGAAGTGTCCCTCCTTCATCAGTTGTTTGCCATCCCCTTTGATGGTGCAGTGTGGATTTACAACCGGCCGCGCGAAGCGTGGCCGCTGCCGGCGCGTACAACGCATCCGCCGGGTCGACGCGCGGCGGGAGCGTGGCGGTAGTAACGATATCTTTGATTTCAAATGACTCGATCATGGTTATAGTTGCGCCTCAACACGGTTCAAAAATTGGCTGAGCACCTGCAGATATCGTTCGGTCTCCTCTATGTGTGGAAAATGCGCACTGTTCTCGAAGATGACCCATTCGGAGCCGGGAATGCCGCGATGTAACGTCTCTGTGATGGTGGGAGTCGCTTCGTCATAACGGCCCCCGATCACCAGCGTGGGCACGCGAATCTCGCCAAGGCGGTTTGTAATGTCCCAGTCTTTCAGCGTGCCAGTCACACAGAACTCGCTTGGACCCCACATGGTGAGATAGACTTCATTGTCTTCGAGTTTTTCAAAAGCCCGTTTGACCCACTCGGGTTTTGGGTCAATATGACCGCCGCCATGACGACGAGAGAAAACTTTCTTTGCCTCTTGATACTCCGGAGAGTCTGTTTTGCCTGCCGCTTCGTGTTTCTGAATTATATGCTGCACATCCGATGGAAGTTCACTGACCAGGCGTGTCATCTCGGCCGCCCACTGGGGCGCGCTGGCTAGCGAGTCGGCGAGAATCAGACTCGCCAATCCTTCTGGTTGCGTCAGGGCATACTCCATCGCCAGCTGCCCTCCCCACGAATGGCCTAGAATGTGAACGCGTTCCAATTCCAGGGCGTGGCAAATCGCGCCAAGTTCCTCCACGAAGAGTTCTACCGACCACATGGACGGATTATGGGGGTGATCTGAGTTACCCCACCCCAATTGGTCATAGAGAATCACGCGACGCCCAGTGGTGGACATAGCCTCCAGCGACTCGAAGTAATCATGCGTTGCTCCGGGGCCACCATGCAAGCATATGAGCGGCAGTTTGCCTGGCTCTTCATGGCTGCCGACGATGCGGTACCAGGTTTTATAACCACAGAACGAAACGAAATCTTCTTTAGCAGGTATTTCTGCATTCATTACGTTACTCTTTCCTTATGCCTCTGCGCTCACAGCGAGCAGGCTAACTAGAACTAGAGAATAACTGCTTGTTTCTGCTCAATGGATTGGGCAACCGCCTCCACCGCCTTCAGCGCGTACAACGCATCCGTCGGGTCGACGCGCGGCGGGACGCAATGCAATTAAGAGAATGGCAGGATATGGACTCTGGATTTGGCCTTGTCAACCGTTACGAGCGCCCCCTTTTCCAGAACTCGTTCATATTCACCTAAAATCTGCAACATTCGGCTTCCGAGCGTATGGGGCATAACATCTTGTGCGCGTACTTGAATGACGCTCGGCTTCTGCGCTCGACTAACGGCCAATATCGTTCCAAAGTCAAGATCATGGGTGAATACCGTATATCCATTTACGCGCGCCCATTCCATGATTGTGTGATCCGTTGCGCGAAAATCGCCAACTTTTGACCAATGAACAACCTCCCACCCGCCTTGTTTCAGAATTTCAACCCAGTCGGGTGGGAGGTTCATGTCAATCAGCAATTTCATGCGGGCACCAATGGTACCTCTATTTCTTCCACTCTCCATGCAGCATAGGCGAGCGCTTCACGGATATCCTCTTCTTCCAGATATGGGTACGCCTTGAGAATGTCGGGAATGGAATGACCCGCGGCAATCAAGCCGACGAGAGTTCCAACAGTCACCCGCATCCCGCGAATACAGGGCTTGCCGCCCATCACATTGGGATCAAACGTTATTCGTTTCAGGTTTTGCATATTTCACACTCCTGTACCGAGTATATCACCGCCCGGCTTATAAACTGACCAGCTGCCTGGTCTGGATTGAACATTCCACTGCCTCCGCCGCCTTGAGCGCGTACAACGCATCCGCCGGGTCGACGCGCGGCGGACGGTCTTCGATGACTGCCGTTACGAAGTCCCTGACCTCGGCGATCATCGAGTTAAACTTCCAGCCCAGCGGGTCGAAGGGCACATCCTTTACAACCGTGCCGTCGATGTCATTCGAGCCGAGGTAGTATTTCACCACCGGGTCCGCCAACTGGTCAATGATCATCCCGCCCTTGCTGCCATAGATTTCCACGCGCTCGGTCCACGGGATTTCCATCGTACAGGAAACATTGAGCTGATATTCCGCGCCGTTTGCCAGGTGTCCGAGGATAAGACCGTTATCCTCCATCTCGCCCTCCGGTACGATCCTAGAGGCGAAGCCGAGCACGTCCCGCACGCCGCCGAACAGCCACTTGAACAGGTAGAAGTTGTGCACTGCTGAATCCAGGATCACACCGCCATAGGGCGCTTTGCCATGCCACAGGTTCGGGTCTTTGATACGATGGACTTCGCTCCCGGCAATCAGCGTGCGGACCGTCCAGATATCGCCGAGAATTCCCTGCTTGAGGATTTCTTCCGCTCTCAGGTAGGCGGCGACGAAGTGAGTGTTCTCCGCCACGCTGAGTTTCAGTCTCTTCTGCTTTGCCAGGGCAATCAGTTCCTCGCCCTGCTCCGACCTGACCGTGATGGGCTTCTCCACCAGAACGTGCTTGCCCTTTTCGAGGGCGGCCTTCGCAATCTTGTGGTGCAGCACATGAGGAACGATGATGTCCACCACGTCCACAGCGGGGTCAGCGAGCAAATCCTGGTAGCGGGTATAGGCTTTGGCCCCTTCATACATCCCGATTCGGTTGTTGACTTCTTCTTCGTTGATGTCGCACAAGGCGACGATTTGACAAGCTTCCCCTATTTCCGAATATCCGGCTTCGTGTGCAAACGAGATGGATCCCAAACCGATGATCCCCACGCCAAGTTTCTTATCTGCCATAGCGTCTCCTTTGGCAAGGCTTTCGTATAAAAAATCGGGGCTTGTGATCTTGAACATCCCAAGCCCAAAAAGTCTTTCATCTCAGCATTGTCTCGCTCGTGGGGTCATCCTGCCGAAGGCCTACCGGCATGACAAGCGCTGGCCGCGTCCCCACTTGTTCGTGACCAGCGCCATCAGCAGCTTGCGGCAAATTGATGAGAACGATGTCGCCACGCGTCACGGTTCAATCCAATCTCTTTTCAAAATTTAATAGCGCTTCATCACTAGCAGCGTCCCAGGTTTTGAACTCGACAGCAATATCGTCATACAAAGCGGGATGTTCTGCTACCTGCCGCAGGCGAAACTTGCGGATCTGGCGCGTTTCCAGATATAACCGCAGGGCCTCACGTATCAACTCACTGCGTGAGCTACGACCACCGCCAACTTGTGCCATCCTTGTTATCCTCGATGACCACACCCAAATCCTTGAGCCGGTCGCGGATCAAATCGGATGTCGCCCAAATTTTCTGCTTGCGCATCTCGGTACGGATCTCCACCAGCAAATCCACGAACTTATTCGCCTCGCCCGCGCCTTTCTTCTCCGTCAGGCGCAGACCGAGCACACCGGTCAGCGCGCGCAGGGTATCTTGGGCGGGCTTGAGTTCGCCTCCGGTCGCGCTGTTGTCGCGGGCAGTGTTGATGACGCGCACCAGTTCGAAGATGTGACTCAACGCCCCAGCCGTGTTGAAATCGTCGTCCAGGGCTTCGATGAAGGATTGCTGGGCTGCCTCGGCTTGCCTGTCCAGCCAGGCGCGCGTTTCGGGCGGAGCGCCGGGGGCGTCCGTCAAGGCCGGTTTAAGGGCAGCATGCAAACGGTCCAGGCCGCGTTCCGCCTGTTCGATGATCTCGTCATTGAAAGAAAGCGGGGCGCGGTACGAGCCATTCAACACCATCATGCGTAGGGCATCCGCCTCGTGCTTCGAGAGGAATTCTTCGATGGTCACCAGGTTGCCCAGCGACTTGGACATCTTCTCACCAGACAGTTGCAGCATACCGTTGTGCAGCCAGTAACGGGCGAACTGCTTGCCGGTGTAGCTCTCGGATTGGGCGATCTCGTTCTCGTGGTGCGGGAAGATCAGGTCGTTGCCGCCGCCGTGGATGTCAATCTGCTCGCCGAGGATGTCC
>Ga0315279_10005408_pt1 | contig 16607 bp, 9 predicted proteins | sample YL17G06_20_MG_FD_203694 | JGI IMG/M metagenome (GOLD analysis project Ga0315279, IMG submission 203694) | Sediment microbial communities from Yellowstone Lake, YNP, Wyoming, USA - YL17G06_20 | ecosystem: Environmental > Aquatic > Freshwater > Lake > Sediment | place: USA: Wyoming | collected...
TGCGTCTTGCCCCGGATGGCCTTGTCCATGCCCTGCTGGCCGATGGGCCGGTCGCCGGTGGCGGCGATAGCGTTGTTGCTCCTGGAGGCGACGCCGACGTTGTAAGGCGGATCGGTATTCACCAGGTGGATGGTGGCCCCGTCCAGCAGACGGTCCACGTCCGCCGGCTTGCTGCTGTCGCCGCAGAGCAGGCGGTGGTTGCCCAGGACCCACAGGTCGCCCGGCTTGGTGATGGCCTCATCCGGCGGCGCCGGCACGTCGTCGGGGTCCGTCAGGCCCTGCGTGCCGTCCGGGTCAAGAATCTTGGCCAGGTCGTCGGCGCTGAAGCCCAGCAGGTCCAGGTTGTAGTCGGCGGCCTGAAGATCCTTGAGTTCCAGCGGCAACAACTCGTAGTCCCAGTCGGCCAGCGTGTTGGTCTGGTTGTCGGCGATCCTGTACGCCTTCACCTTCTCGGGCGACAGGTCCTTGGCGACGTGGACCGGCACCTTGGCCAGGCCGAGCTTCTTCGCCGCCTTCCAGCGGGTATGGCCGACGATGATCACGCCGTCGGCGTCGACCACGATGGGCTGGCGGAAGCCGAATTCCTTGAGGCTGGCCGCCACGGCCTCGACCGCCTGGTCGTTGATTCGCGGGTTCTTATCGTAGGGCCGGATGTCGTCGATGCTACGCAGTTTGATGTCCATATCACTTTCTCCTGGGGCTTCTCGTGTCGTGGCGGGCAGCGTCCATCGCTGCTCGCGGTATGTCGTTATTCCTGAGGCATTTGCGGCGTGTGCGCGGCCGCAACAAACAAAAAGAGGACGCCCGACTATTCCCGTCGCGGTCTTCCGCGTAAGTCGTGGGGAAGGAACCATTTACATCGCCATTCCGCATCTTGCCTACCTTGCCCTGTTTGACATTCCGCGACTGGTGGCCCGCCGGGGCGTGCTCGGACGGTTGCTCGGCCTTGGGCGCGATCGTCGAACCTGCGCCAACGTGGCGCGACGACGCCGGTGCGTGTGGACACGCCGACAACGCGGGGACGGGTGCCGACGCGGACGCGTTCAACGACGCGGGCACACCTGGACGCGTTAACGACGCGGAGACGTGTAACGACGCCAACAACGCGGGCACGCCTGGACGCGCTAACGGCGCTGACGTGTCCGGGCACGCCGACAACGCAGGCACGCCGAGACACGCGAACGACGCGAACAACGCGGGCACACGTCCCACCGCGGGCACGGGTGACGACGCCGACGGACGTGACGACGCCAGCGCGCCCGGCGCGCAGTCGCATCCTTGCTCGGCCTCCGCAGATCGTCGAACCTGGGCCAACCTGTCGCGACCCGCGCCGCCGCACCGAGGTGTCCTTGCAGGAACCACCTGGGCCGGGTGGGGGTCAGAAGCCGTGGATTTGTCTATAGCAGCCATAGCGCTCACGCGGACCGGATAAGTCTTTCAATTGACGGGAGTTGCACGGACGGGTTTAATACATGCTCTAGGAAAGCGGTCAGAGTCGGTTCAAAGGTGTGCCAGTTGCCCCGAGTGGAAAAGAGTGGAAAAGGCCGGAAGAAGCAAGGAGTTACGCTTCTGCCGGCTTTTTTCATTGTGGAAGGCAGTGGAAGCCAAAGGAAGGGAAACCACCGTACAAATGGGGGAAAAATGGGGGAAGATCGTCATGCCGTCTTGGCCTCCTTGGCCCCCGCCGCCGGGGCTGTGGCCTTTGCAGGCCCCGCAAGGCCCTTCTCGACCGCCGCCCGGAGATCGGCAACACGGAGGTCGCTGTAGACGTTGGACGTCAACCTGGGGTCGCTGTGCCGCATCAGGCGCTGGGCATCGCGGAGATCGACGCCCCCGCGCTTCAACCAAGTGCAGAAGCTCATCCGCAGGCACTTGCGGTCCAGCCGCCGGCCTCTGGCATCGACGTAGCCCGCGTCCTTGTTGTCCTTCGACCCGATCAGGCCCGCGCGCCGGAGGTCTGCTCTCCATGTTTTCAACCTGGGCTCGCCCGAGAACACCCGATCAGTCGATTCCGCATCACCCGGCCGGATTTCCCGCAGAGCATCGACCACCGGGCCGACAAGCGGAAGCTCGGCCTGCTGGCCGTTCTTGGTCTGGCCGGCGGCAGCCGTCACCACCTGCCCGGCGAGATCCACGTTGCCCCACGTCAGCCGCGCCACTTCGCGCCATCGCAGGCCGGTGCTTGCCGCGACGATGTAAAATGCCCGTCGGTGGCGCGCCAGCCGCTTGTAGCCCTTGCCGTTGCGGCAATGCGCGCCGATCTTCTCGGGGTCCAGCAAGGCCGCGAAGAGCGTTTCGCTTTCCTGGCGGTCCATCGCCCGCGACAGGCGCCGCCGGTCCGCATCTTCATCGAAGGCCGGGACAAGGCCGCTCGGCAGTGGGTTGCGGGGCACGCGCCCGAAGTCCGAAGCCCACCGGCAGAAGGCCAGCATCGCCATCCGCCGGGCGTTCTTGATCCGGGCCGACAAGCCAAGGCCCCGCAGCCACTCATTCACCTTATGGGCGTCGATTTCCAGGATTCGCTTCGCACCGCAGGCCGACAGGCCCTTCTTGATGAAGCTCTCGGTGTTCTTGACGTGCCCCCGGTCGCGGTTCTTGCCGCAAAGATGCTCAACGTACTTCACCAGAACATCCTTCGCCGGCCGGGCCGACTGCTGCTCGATGGACTCCTGCCGGGGGTCGATTCGATGATCGCGAATCTTGTTCTCAATCTCCTGCCGTTCCTCACGGACAAGGAAGGCATCCTTCGGAGTGCCCTTGCCGAACTTGATTTCCACCCGCTTACCGCAGGCCAGTATGACGCGGTAGTACAGCACGTCTTCGTGCCACCGGACGCCGGGATAACGTGTTGGACGCTTCTTCATTTTTTGCCCTTTCCGCGTTGTGACCTTGGCCGAATCTCCAACCCAAGAAGCGCTAACAGGCCAGCCGCCACCGTGGCCGATGTGTCGCGTTCGCCTCGAAGGTACCTGAACACCGTTTCCCGATTCGCCAGCCCTTCGGCTTCGGCTTGGCGCGCCAGCCAGTACCGCGACCGGTCGAGTTGCTCAAGGCGCTCCAGGATGATCTGACGTAGTTCAAGCATGACCTTATTGTATACTACACTAAGGTCATTGTCAACAAGCTATGCGCGATTTTCTGCAACAAAATCGAGAACGTCTGTTCGCAGGAACCGCAGGCCCCGGCCGATTCTCGACGGACGCGGGAGTTTCCCTGACCGCCAGAGGTTGTCCACGGTCTTGGTCGTCACCTGGAGCTCGTGAGCAACTTCTTCCCGAGTCATCGTCAGCGGGATCCGATCCTGTTCGTCCGTGTGAATCTTCAACTTCGCTTCCATGCCGATTACTCCATTCTGCCGGCCGTTGGGCCGTCTGTTTTCATCGTTGCCCCTGCCATTGCCCGGCCCCGCGGGCCTTGCGGGCGCCGGCACCGTTGGGCCTTGGCGTAGTCAGCCAGGGCGGCCAGCGTTGCCAATTGCCGGGCAGTCAGGGCGGCGGGCTTCGGCTCGTCTTTGTGGTTGTGTGCCATACAAATACCCAGCCCCGCAGGCCTGTAAGGCCATGCGGGGGGTACCAGGGGGGTGTTTGTCACACACACAGGGGTCATTTTGAGTCCTCCACAACGGTCAATTTAGGTTGCTCCGCGTTGGCGAATTGGACCGGCGACGTTGAACCGTTCTTCCAGCGGTACACCAGCTTGCGGCCTTCGGCAGCGGCCAGCAACTTCTTACCACGGTTTTCGTTAATGCCTCCGCGCAGGGCGGCGTCGAGGATTGTTGCCCGTGTGGCGGGTTCCTTGCCGACATACTTTCCGGCGAAGTCCAGCGCCGCATCCGTCGGGGCGGCCGGTTCGGTTTCGGTGGCCGTCTCTGTCTTGCGACGGCGGGGCCTGTCAGGTTTCAGGGCCGTGGGGTCAAGCTCGGGCGCGGCTGTCCAGATTGGCCAAATGAACCGAAGGCAAACAGGTTCCACGGGCGGCCATGAACGCGGGCCGGCGTCCAGCACCACAACGGGGAACTTCGAGGTGTCCGCCTCGTGGGCGATTAGCGTCAGGTGGCAGTCCGCGGCCCGCGAGATCGCCCCAGCGCCGGCGCCGACATCGGTAATGGATTTCCCCGCCTGTGAGCCCTTGGAAGTGTGATGAATCAGGACGAAACAGCAGTTCAGGCGGTCAGCCAGGGAGTCGATGACGTTGTAGAAGCCCGCGACGGCCGCGTTGTCATTCTCGCTGGCCTCCGGTGGCCAGAAACGGTAGAGCGCGTCCAGCACGATAACCTTGAACCTGCCCGGTTGAACGCCAGCAAGATACGCCGCAGTCCGTGGATATTCAGCAGCCGGCCGCGCAGGTTGTCCACGACGATACGGTCGTCGTATTCGGACGGGGGAATCCCGCGCGCTTCGGCGATTATCGGTATGCGATAAGCCGTGGTTTCCCGGTGCAACTCGTTGTCGAGAATGAGCACGTCGCCACGCTCAGTCTGGAATTGTCCCATCCACGGCCTGCCCGTCGCCAGCGCCAGGGCCAAGTCGCCGGCAAGCCAACTCTTGCCCTTTTTGGTTGGCGCGATGACGTTCATCGTCTCGGCCTCGCGCAACAAGCCGTGAATCGCTGGCGGGCGCAATCGCGGGTAATCCATGACAAGCTCGCGGATCGTCTTGAACGCGGGGCGGCCGCCAGGTTGCTCAGGCTCGACGGGGCAGGCCGGATCCCATGCCTCATCGGCCAGGCGGGTATGCTCGATGATCTTCGCCCGCCGGCGAGCGTGGTCGCGGACCTGGGCGGCGTAATACTCCAGGTTGGCCGTCGAGAATGAGTAGCCCTGGACAAGCTCTGTCAGATATGTCGCGCCGTCGTCATCGGTTCCTCCAGCCCGGCCGATAGCGCCTAGTAGTCCGGTTGCCCGCAGGTGTGCCGCTGACGATGTTGGCCATCGCCAGGAAGTCCTCTCCGGGAGGCCGGGTCCGGTCGCTACCGCCGACAGCCAGGCCAAGGACGCTCTTTTCGGCAAGATCGTCATGCGGAGGTATGCGGTCGGGGTCGATCATGGCTTCGCCCCCTTGCTATTGGTGTTTTCTGCCCGCGCCGGACCGGCCACGCGTCGCTCTCGCTGTCGCGTAGAAGAACGCTTACGACGCTCAAGCTCTGCTCGTAGGATAGCCGCCGATGGGTTATTGAGCCCAAAGTACGCCACGGACGCCCGTAGCGCCTTCAGCAACTGGCTTGTCGGCATGTCGCGGATGTTCGGCATTTGCTTTAATTGTTGCTGCCGAAACACACGGATTTTGCCGAGTTACGCCTGTGTTACGCCTCTCCCCGCAAAGGAAGCCCCCTTCGTCGGACAAACCCCTCGATCATTCTTGGCTGTGTGACGCGACGGGTACGGGCAGGACACCTTGCACGCAGGACTTTACCTTGCCCCACTCATACAGAAATCCAGGCTTGTTCTTCGCCGATTCGTTGGTTTCAACCCAACCTTCGGCGTGCTGTTCTCGGAATCGCCTCAATCGTTGTTGGATTGCCCCGTGACCGTTCTTGCCAAGACCGAGTATCTTGGCTATCTGGGCACAACTTACCCTTGCGTTTCCATCAGGCTCAGGCTCAGGGCGCAACAGACCGCGAGCCGCCAGGTCAAGGAACCTCCGGCACGCCAGAAGATGAGCGCCGTACTTGGCGTAACTGCGAGGCTGCCCCTGTTCATCCTCGGCCCGACTGTATTCGCTGGAGTCCTGTTCTGCTTGCAGCATTTGGCCCAAGGCCGTCTCGATTGACCGAAGGACTTCTGCGTCTTGTAGGTAGTCTGAGAATGCTCGCACCACTTTTCCGCCGGGCCGGCCGGGGCTGTCGTCGGGGATGGTGCCACCCACGATCAGCCCAAGCCGCTTGGCCCGCCGTCGCGGGCCGTCCCGATCTTACCAGCTATTCTACCGCAGGCGCCGGGCAGCCGGAAGCCCTCGCCGGCACGTGTGTCGCCGGCACGTGTTCTCCTCGCCCTGGGCCCGCAACGCCGTCGTTAAACCGACCATTATTATAAAGGAGGTAAAGTTGCCCAAAGTGGGTAAAGTTGCCCACAAGCGTAAGCGAAAGAGACTTTGGCATGTTCGCACCACCTTCTTTCGGGCCAGCCGGGGCGGGGCGTCGGATGGTGCCGCGACACCGCCGCCCAAGTCGTTCGCGGCCCGTCAGCCGTTGCCCGTTTGATTGCTGATGATTGTACCGCTTGCGCTGGGTGGATTCAAGCTCGCGCCGAGCTTGTTGCGAATCCCCATCTTGACGCCTCGGCCCACCGCGTCAATGTCCATGTAGCGATTAGCTTGTTTGCCCCCCTATCCGCACCGGCCTGACAATCACTGGTTCGATTGCCTGGTCGGCTGCGCGGTTGCCGCCTCGATGCTTGGCGTTCGGTTGCCGGGCCAAGAGACGGTGCCAGCGCGGGTTCGGAAACGGTACACGCAGGAAGACCTACGGAGGAAATGGTGACCAAGGACCGCACTCGCATTATCCTCCGCAGCCCGGACATGATCGCCCCGACGTTCCGCGAGGTGCAGGCCCAAGCGGGAAGTCAGCGGGAGGACCTGGCCGGCCAAAGGGAACGGCTAGAGGCCCGTCATCGTTACCCGGTATTGAATGGCCGAGGCCATTTGTGCACGGGGAATCCTGGCGGAAGCGTTCTGGAATAAGGTCAGGCAAGCGGCGTAAATCTTTATAATGCAAAGTATTGTATAACGCTGATTGCGCGCCGTCGGGCTCGTTCAGACAGCCTACCCTCGTCCAATGCCTGGGCTCGCCTGACCCAGCGGGGGAACAGCCAGTCCCTGTTGTACGGCCGCGACTTCTCGCCGACGTAACCAGAGACGACGATCTCAGGTGTTCGCCCTATGCCCATGTCGCGACTGCCGTTGCGCACCTTTTGTCCCGAAGTTCGTTGTAGACGGATCGGGCGATGCGCGGTATAATACTTACGTTCTTTATCTTTTGTTTCTGCGTCCTGTGTTCTTGCCCGGCGCGGCCCGGCAAGGAGTGGCCAGGACATCTGTGAAAGAAGGGACCACTCGCGGGGCTTGTTCGGCTCGTCATCAGAGCGCATGGCAATAGTGGCGTTGTTCGGGAAAACACGACCGTCCCGGCTGATACGCTGCTTGATCTGACCGGCGGTCATGGTCGGAGGACAGGCAATGTCTCCAGCGTCGCACATGGCCAGTCGGCTTTGGAAGCTGTACGGAATCGTCTGGAACCGGATGCGTCTGCTCAACGAGCGAAAGATGCACCCGTCCCTGGATCACCTGAGAACCAGGCCGCCCTGCATCGTGGAACAGCTTGAGTCACGCCTGCTACTTTCGGCCGTTTCCTGGGATGGCGGGGGCGACGGGACCTCCTGGCACGACCGCTACAACTGGAGCGGCGATGCCCTGCCCGGCGCGGCGGATGATGTCGTCATTAACGTGGCCGCAAACCCGACGATCCAGTTCACCAGCTCTGCTGGCAGCGTTTCCATTAACAGCCTCAGCAGTGACGAACTGATGACGATCTCCGGAGGCACGCTGACGATCGCCACGAGTGCAAACATCAGCAAGTCGCTGACGCTCGGGAACGGAACACTCAAGGGGGCAACGATCACGGCCACGGGGGGAGCGCAGTTGGTGGCCGGGGGCGGGACGTTGGACGGGGTGACGCTGAGCGCGGACCTGACGGTGGGCGACGGGCAGTTGCTGCACGTGAAGAACGGACTGACGCTCAACGGCATCATCACCTTTACCGGCCCCACCAACTCCAATCGATCGCTATCCTTCGACGGCACTCAGACGCTGTCGGGGACAGGTCAGGTGGTTTTGTCTGGGGTGGGCGACGGTCGAGACAGTATCTCTCTGACGGAGGTGAACAGTACGCCGATGACGCTGACGGTGGCCCCTGGCATCGTCATCCATGGACAAGGCCGCATTGAGAACGGTTGGTTCGCCGCCAACACGCTGATCAACCAGGGGACGATCAGCGCGGACGTTGCCGGCAAGACGCTGACGGTGAGCCCCAGCGTCGTGACCAACCAGGGGACGATGCAGGCGACGGCAGGTGTCCTTGCCCTGAGCAACACTTGGACCAACAACGGCACGTTGGGGGTTAGTGGGACGGGCGTCCTGAGCCTGGGCGGGAGCTTTACGATAGACACGCTGGGCACGTTCAGTCGCGCAGGCGGGACGGTGAACTTGGTTGGCACGCTGGACAACACGGGCCACACGCTGGCCTTGGCCACGACAGGGACTTGGAATGTGAGCAGCGGCGGGACGATCAAGAACGGGGCGATCACCGGCACAGGTAACAACCAGTTGGTGGCCGGGGGCGGGACGTTGGACGGGGTGACGCTGAGCGCGGACCTGACGGTGGGCGACGGGCAGTTGCTGCACGTGAAGAACGGACTGACGCTCAACGGCATCATCACCTTTACCGGCCCCACCAACTCCAATCGATCGCTATCCTTCGACGGCACTCAGACGCTGTCGGGGACAGGTCAGGTGGTTTTGTCTGGGGTGGGCGACGGTCGAGACAGTATCTCTCTGACGGAGGTGAACAGTACGCCGATGACGCTGACGGTGGCCCCTGGCATCGTCATCCATGGACAAGGCCGCATTGAGAACGGTTGGTTCGCCGCCAACACGCTGATCAACCAGGGGACGATCAGCGCGGACGTTGCCGGCAAGACGCTGACGGTGAGCCCCAGCGTCGTGACCAACCAGGGGACGATGCAGGCTCTGGGCGGGGCCACGCTCGACTGGAACGGCTCGGCCACGTTCGATGGGGCAAACCTGCTCTCCAGCCAACTGGGCGGAACGATCTCCATGGGGGGGAACTTGCTGGGCAACACCGTGGACGGCGTTCATTTCTCGCCTTCGGGCGCCACGCGATTGGATGGCCACGGCACCGCCGCTTCGCCGCAGTTGTTGGAGACGATGAGCCAGGACCTGGGCAGCGTCAATGCGGGCTTCTTCCACAACTTCGCCTATGGCACGCTTGCGCTGGCGAACAACACCTATTTGAAACTTGTGGACCAGTCGATCAATGCGCCGGGCAGCGGTAACGAAGCGGCCTACGTGAACTCGCTCGTAGTTCCGGCCGGAACCACGCTGGACCTCAACGGTCTCCGCCTTTACGCTCGCGCCGCCCAAATCGCCGGGACCCTTGTGGGCGGCACCGTGACGCAGATTCCCGACAGCGGGTCGATTTCCTTGGCAACGCCAACGGCAGGCACAATCTCCACAGCCAGTGAGTTGGACGAATGGAGTTTCTTCGACAGGGGCGGGCACTCGGTCGAGATCGTGGTCAGCACGGGCAGCGGTGGTTCGCCAGCGCCGATTTCACCCTATCTCGGATACGCCGAGGTGCGTCTTCTGGACGCGGCCGGCAACGTCCTGGCGATGGCAAGCAATACGAGCTCCGGACAAACGGTCGCGCTCAACGATCTGCCGCTCCCGGCCGACGGCACATACCGCGTGCAGGTGCATGCCCCGTCCGGGCACACAGCGGCCACGGGCAACTACGTGCTCAGCGTGTGGGACGTGACGGCGGACGTCGCACCGCTGGTGCTTAACCAGCAGGTAAACGGCAAGATCGAAACGCCCTTCAGTGTAGACCGCTGGACGTTCTCGGCGGTCGCCAACCAGCAAGTGAGGTTCGACCTAGTCAACAGCTCCGGTTCCGGGATCGTCTTCGATCTGGCGGGTCCGTCGGGTTGGACGGGGTTCAGCGACATCTCCGGGGATTCGGACCCTATCACGCTGCCGAATTCAGGCAGCTACACACTGACGGCGCATGGTACCGGCGGCCAGTACGACGGGACCTATGCGTGCAAACTGGTGCCGACCGTGCAGAGCGATCTGTCGCTGGGGACGACCTTCAACGGCAGCCTGGCCGGCAGCGGCCAGACGCAACTGTTTCGGCTGACCGTGCCTGCCAGCATGCCGATGCGTTTGACCTTCGATGACAGCTCGGCGGCCGATCACAACGAACTCTACGTCAAGTTTGGCTCGCCACCGACTCGCGGGGATTACGATTACGCGGCCAAGGGCAGCGGGGCCGATCAGCAGTTGCTCATTCCAATGGCCACGGCTGGCACTTGGTACGTGCTGGTCTACGGCGAACACGTCCCCGCAACGAGCGCCTATGCCCTCTTGGCCACAACGTCGGGCCTGATTATCACCCGGACGACCCCGGACCATTCCGGCAATTCGGCGGCGTCCAGCCTGATGGTGACCGGGGCGGGTTTCGACGGGACTACCACCGTCGCGTTGGTCGAGGCGGACGGGACTGCCCACTCCGCCAACGCCGTAAGCGTGGATTCCTTCTCGCAGATCACCGCGACGTTTGCCGCGGGCCTGCCTGCCGGCACATACTCGTTGCGTCTGGCCCAGCCCGACGGCGATCTGGCCGTGCTGCCCGGGGCGTTCCAGGTGACGGGTGGCGGCCAGCCGAACCTGGTGACGCACCTGATCGTTCCCGGAAGCCTGGGCCGGCATGCCCTGGCCACTCTATACGTGGAGTACGCCAATACCGGCACGGTGGCCATGCCGGCACCCCTGCTGGTGCTTGCCTCCGGCGATGCCGACAACAGCGACCATCCCCTGATGACGCTGGACCAGTCCCTGGTCTCGCAAGGGTTCTGGACCTCGGCAACGCCTCAGGGTTTCAGCGAGACCATCCAGATTCTGGCGACAGGCAATACGCCCGGCATGCTCCAGCCGGGCGAATCGTTCAGCGTGCCGGTCTACTACGCGGGCCTGCGGCAGCCCTGGAACATGAGCGACAACCAAGTCGAGTTCAACCTGGGCGTCCTGACGGCGGACAACACGGCGACCGTCGATTGGGACTCAATGAAGGCCGACAGGCGTCCGCCCACGATGAGCACCGAAACGTGGGACGCCATCTGGCCCGCATTCGCCGCCCAGGCCGGCAGCACCTGGGGCTCTTATGTCGCCATGCTCGACGACAACGCAAGCTACCTTGCCCGTCTCGGCCAGCGCGTCGTGGACATCAGCCAACTGCTCGGCTTCGAGTTCCAGCAGGCCGATGGGCTGGGGCCGGTGCGGACGTTGTCCAGCGCCGTGGACGCCGCGGTCCAGGCGCCGGGCCTGCCCATCGTCTTCAGCCGCGCCTTCTCCGAGCCGATCTCCCAACGCTATGTGCTGGGCAGGCTCGGCTACGGGTGGTCCGACAACTGGGACTACCTGCTCACCACCGCCACCGACGGCACTGTCACCATCCACGGCCCCGCGGGGTCGAACCGCGTTTTCCAGCCTGACAGCCGCCATGCGGGAACCTACTTCGCGCAACCAGGCGACCACGGCACGCTGACGGCCGGCGTCAGCGCGTTCAACCTGCGCGAATCCGACGGCCTGCTCTACGCCTTCGGGGCCGACGGGAAACTCGACTACATTCAGGACACCAACGGCAACAAGATTGACGCCATCTACACGGGCAGCCAACTCACCAGCCTCGTACATTACTCGTCCGGCCAGGTATCGCCCGACCAGTCGCTTCAAATCGCCTACAACGCCGCCGGGCGGATCGAGAGCATTACCGATCCGGACGGCCGTCAGACGGTCTTCCACTACGACGCCGGCAAACTGCACCTGATGTCAGCGGACTACTTCGATGGCCGCACCATCGGCTATGCCTACAGCATTGGCCAAGGGGCCGCCACAGAACACGCGCTCACCCAGATCACCCATCCCGGCGCTGCGGCCGGGACGTTCACGCACCAGTATTTCACGTACGACGCGCAAGGCCGACTCTCCAGCACGTATCTCGATGGCAACGCCGAGCGGGTGGACCTCACCTACGACAGCGCCGGCAAAGTCACGGCCACCAACGCGGCCGGCGACTCCAGCCAGTTCTACTTCGATAACCGCGGTCTGCTTGTGAAAACCGTCGATGGGCTCGGCAACGCCGTCGCCATGGCCTACGACAACGCCTACAACCTCACCTCCATTACTGATCCAAGCGGTCTCTCGTCCATATACAGCTACGACGCCAAAGGCAACCTGGTCCGCTCCACCGATGCCCTCGGCAGTGTCACTCGCTTCACCTACAGCGGCACCTACAACCAACTCGCATCTGTAACCGACGCCAAGGGCAATGTGACCAGTTATGCCTACGAGTCGGACGGTGATCTCGCCTGCATCACCTACGCCGACGGCAGCCGCGAAAGCTGGACTTACGACTCGACGGGCCAACCCACGGCATGGACCAACCGTCGAGGCAATGCCACGTCCGGCGACCCCAACGACCACGTTATCGCCTACACGTATGACGCGGACGGCCACCTGCTCTCCAAAACCTACGCCGACGGTTCACACGCGGACTTCACTTACGACACACGAGGCAACCTGCGCACCGCCACCGATGCAATTGGCACGACCACGTTCACCTACGATCCCGTCACCGACCGCCTGATGCGCATCGACTACCCCGGCGGGCTCTGGCTGGAGTTCACCTACAACGCTACCGGCCAGCGCGAGTCCAGCCTCGACCAGACCGGCCATCGGCTCATCTACCACTACGATGACGTCGGCCGGCTGGATTTCATTGAGAACGAGAGCAGCGTACGCGAGGTGGACTACGACTACGACACCGCCGGACGGCTGGATCGCAAAACGCTTGGCAACGGCGTCTATACGACCTACGAATACGACCACGCCGGCCAATTACTGCACCTGGTCAATTACCAGCCCGACGGCTCTGTTCTGTCCCGGTTCGACTATACGTACGACAGCCGTGGCCGGCGAATCTCAATGGCCACACTCGACGGTGCTTGGACCTACACCTACGACGACATCGGCCAGTTGACCCACGCCGTCTTCGTGCCTGCCTCCGGCTCGACGATCCCGCCTCAAGACCAGACGTACGTCTATGACGCCCTCGGCAACCGCATCCGAACCATTATCAACGGGGTCACCACCGAATACACCACCAACAACATGAACCAGTATGTCACCGTCGGCGGAGTTGCCTACACCTACGACCGCGACGGCAACCTGATTCAGCAAGGCGGCACTACCTATGCCTACAACGACGAAAACCGGCTTGTTGGCGTCACGGCTGGCGCGGACAGCTGGCAATATACTTACGACGCCTTGGGCAACCGTGTCGCGACGACCGAGAACGGAGTTCCGACCCGCTATGTCATTGACCCCATCGGCCTTGGCAATGTCGTCGGGGAATACGATGCTGGCGGCAAACTCATCGCCCACTACGACCACGGCTTCGGCCTGCTGTCGCGCACGGCCGGCGGGGTGTCGGCGTACTACACCTTCGATGCCATCGGCAGTACGGGCGAGTTGACCACTATTGCCGGTGCTGTCGTCAATAGCTACCGCTACGACCCCTTCGGCGTTTCGCTTGCCAAGTCTGGGACTGTGCCCACCCCCTTTGAGTTCATCGGCGAGTATGGCGTCATGTACGAGGCCGATGGGATACAGCACACTCGCGAACGGGTCTTCCACTCGGATGTTGGGAGATTCCAAAGTGAAGACGCGCTGAGGCGATCTGTGGTGGGCGCAAACGTGTACGCGTATTGTGAGAATGACCCCGTGAATTTCGTCGATTCCGTCGGCCTGGACAGGACGATCGTCTGCGCCGGACACATGTGGCTTGTCGTGGACACCTATGATGCGTCGGGTAGAGTCACTGGGCACGTCATGATTGATCTTGCGCCGCAGTTTGTGCGGGGAAACCCCGGAGCTGATTGGCGGATCGCTCCGCCCGGATCCTCCGCACAGTGGTGGTTGCCGCATTGGGCCATTAAGTCTAACAGACAAGCTGACGAGCGATTGGTTGAGATGTGGCGAAGCCAAAGAGAGGCCAACAACGTGGGCTGGAATCCTGGCTACAATTGCTGGTTTCCGGCGTTGCAGTTCGCTTGGTATGGTATCGAGAAGCGCACTCCTGTGCCACCCAGTCATGCGCAAGGCTCCGGTAGCACTGGGGTTGGAGGCTCCGGCGACCCCAACGAGAAAACCGGTCCTGCTGGCTTCGGCAACGCCGGCTTCATCAGCGGGGAAGGGACGTTAGGTTACCGGATAGACTTCGAGAACGAATCCTCCGCGACGGCCCCGGCGCAGGTGGTCTACATCACCGACCAACTCGACGGCGATCTGGATTGGACGACGTTCCGGCTGACCGAGGTCGGGTTCGGCGACCAGTTGTTCGCCATGAAGGGCAACACTCAGCACTTTGAGACGAGCGTGACAATGACCTACAACGGCGTGGACTTCGAGGTGCAGATCGAGGCGGGCGTGAGGTTGGACACGGGGCAAGTTTATGCCAGCTTCTACTCGATTAACCCCAACACCGGCCTGCCGCCCGGTGTGCTGACGGGCTTCCTCCCGCCTGAGGATGGCACTGGCCGTGGCATGGGATACTTCTCATATGTAATCAGACCCCAGACGGGCCTGGAGACTGGCACGGAGATCCGCAACATTGCCTTGATCTCCTTTGACCGCCAGCCGCAGATAGGCACTAATCAGATCGACCCGCATGACCCAGCCCAGGGCATCGACCCGGTCAAGGAGTGCCTGAATACCATCGATGCTGACAGGCCGAGCAGCGCGGTGGTCTCACTGCCTCCGGTGACGGATGAGCGGGAGTTCGAGGTCAACTGGTCCGGCCAGGACATTGCCGGCGGCGCCGGTATCGGCGGCTACACGGTGCTTGTCTCCTATGACGACGGTCCTTATGCCCCTTGGCTGGCCTATACGACGAGCACATCGGCAATCTTCACGGGCCAGCGAGGACATAGCTACTCCTTCTACAGCCTCGCGAAAGACAATGCCGGGAATGTTGAGGAGAAGCCGGCCTTACCGGAAGCGACGATCTCTATCAGGCCGTACCCTATCGTTCTGGATGCCCTTGTGAACCGGAGTGCCCCCGGCCGTCTGGACACGATCCAATCGTTGGATATCAACTTCAGTTGCGATGTGGGCGACAGCATAAGCCGAGGGAAACTGGTGTTGGTCAATACAAGAACGGGGACGAGGATTCCTCTGACGGGTGTTGGTTTCTCGTGGATTCCCTCTTCGAACACGGCGCACTGGGACCTGGTTCCTTTGTCTCTGCCGCCGGGCTTCTACACGGCAACTCTGATGGCGTACGGCATTTGGGACGCCTTCGGCGCTCCTTTGGACGGCGACGCCGACGGCATCGCGGGGGGCGACTGTGAGACTCCCTTCGCCGTGGCGATTAAGGGCGATTCGAACGTCGATGGAATAGTCGACGCCGGTGACTACATTGCTTTGAAGCGCAACTTTGGCACCGCGAGCGGAGCAACGTGGGGCACGGGTGATTTCGACGGCGACGGCGATGTGGACTGGCATGACTTGCAGACGATGACGACAAACTTTGGTGCGAGGCTCGGGGCCGTGCCGGTAGCGGAGCCAGTAACGCCCAAGCCGACACCGGCGGACCCGGTGAAGGCTGACATCACCAAGTCAACGGAACCCACAACGACTACGGCCTCCACGACCACGACAGATACCGTGACGGAACCGGAACCCCCGATTGCTCCTGTGTCGGATGTGGTGTCGGAGCCGGAACTTCCGCCGGCGCCCGTGGCCGATACCGTGCTTGAACCGGAGCTACCTGTGTCTGTCCTGGACGTGGTGGCGGAACCGAAACTGCTAACCGCACCTGTGGCAGATGGGCCCGAGGCCGACGTCCTGGCAATCGCGGCCAGCGTTTTCGGCAATCGCCTCGCGGCGGGCCGGCAGCTTGTGCCACTGGCGGCTGCGGCGCCTGCGAACTCGCTGCCGCCAGCGCATGTTGCAGTCCGTGTCGGACCGTTGCCGACATTCCCATCGCCTCTGCTGCGACTTGGCAGAGCATGCCCAATGGTTGCAGATGTTCTCCAAATGGCCCCCCCGTGGTGGAGCGGCGACTCGGCCAGACACGAGTTACCCGATGAACCGTGGATGACCAGCCTGGCCACGAACATTGCAGGCAAGCCACGCAAGGGCCGGCTGGATCCCATCGGGCTGGACGTGCTGGCGGTTAGCAGGTAACCATGGGCAGACTATCCTCGCTGCGCCGGTGTCGCGGCCGGCGTCTTACCGTCTGACGCGGCGTAGAAGCCGATGCAGGCCAGCATGAGCAGGCCCGCCAGTGGTAGCATGAGGTTCGGTCGCATAAGCTGCCTTTCCATGGGTCGCCAACAAGCCTACGCCCGGGGCGGAGCGTCAACGCCCTGCCCTAGCGGCCCTCGCGCAGCACGTGGTAGACGGCCTGGACGCTGCATCCGAACCGGGCGGCGATGTCCTTGACGCTCGCGCCCTGGGCTTTGAGGCCGCGGGCAAGCTCCGGGTTCACCTTCCGCTTGGCCGGGCTCCACGGCAAACGCACGCCGGGCTGGCGGCCCGTGGGCAGGCCCTTGGCCCGGCGGGCGGCCACGCCGGCCCGGATACGCTCGTTGATCGCCTCGCGCTCCATTTGTGCGACTCCGAACAGTACGCTCGCGATGATCTGGCCGACCGCCCCGTTGAGGTCCAGCCGTTCGCAAAGGCTGACCACCCGGACGCCACGCTCGCACAACTCGGCCAGGAGGTTGACGCCGTCGCGGAGGTTCCTGGCCA
>Ga0315279_10005409_pt1 | contig 16605 bp, 15 predicted proteins | sample YL17G06_20_MG_FD_203694 | JGI IMG/M metagenome (GOLD analysis project Ga0315279, IMG submission 203694) | Sediment microbial communities from Yellowstone Lake, YNP, Wyoming, USA - YL17G06_20 | ecosystem: Environmental > Aquatic > Freshwater > Lake > Sediment | place: USA: Wyoming | collected...
GGCCGGCACAAACGGCGGTTGCGAAAGCAGTCGTAGACAGCGTTGCTGACGGCACGATTCCAAGGGAGGCTGCTGAACGGTTGATTATTCTTGCGAATGTTTTTGTTCATCCGGCAGCTGTGGACAGGCAGAGAGTCTACATCAACAACTACAAGGCTATGCGTCATGCCATTCGAAAGACGATTGAAGGCAGGCCGACCATTGACGAGCTGATCGAGAACAAGGATAGGTCGAAACATCCTTTCAAATACACACCGTAGGAAAACAAGACATTGTCAACCAAGATTGCTGAAGGCGACCTTATTCTGCTCTATTTGAAGCAGCGGAAAGACTACTTGATCAGAGTCGAAGCTGGAAAAACCTTTCACACGCACAAGGGTTTCATAAAATTCGACGACGTGATCGGCAAACCTTACGGAACCCGAATCGTCAGCAGTCTAGGCCATGAATTCGTGGCGCTCAAGCCTCAGTTGCGCGATTACGTCATGAAGTCGGCTCGCCAGACCCAGATTAACTACCCTAAAGACATCGCCCTTATCATTCTGTTCAGCGACATAGGCCCTGGAAGCCTTGTCGTCGAAGCCGGAACAGGCACAGGTGCAATGACAACAGCCATAGCGAACTACGTGAGACCAAACGGCAAAGTCTACAGCTACGAGATAAGAGAGGAATTCCAGAAAGTGGCTGAGAAAAACCTCAAACGTGCCTTCCTGTTCGACTACGTGGAACTTAAGAACAAAGACATCACCCAAGGAATCGAAGAAACCGACGTAGACGCAGTGATCCTGGACATGGCAACTCCATGGCTGGTCGTTCCACACGCCTACAGCGTCCTGAAACCCTCCGGAACCTTGGTCTCGTTTAGCCCAACTATCGACCAAGTTGTCAAAACTGTTGAGGCCTTGAATGAAGGTGGTTTTATTGACACGGAAACGATTGAATGTATGATGCGCGGCATGCAGACAGAAAGAGGAAAAACCAGACCTCACACTCTGATGACTGGACACACTGGCTACATAACGTCCTCACGCAAAGCAATGAAATTCGAATAGATCTATCAGCCTTTTGCTTGTCAACTCCAACAGGAATGGAGCTGATTTTTTAGGCATCTGAAAAGCATTTATCCATTTTCCGCACAATATTGACCTATTGGGCTGGGATTTGTGATGGTCGGATTCTCCATAAGCGAAGCGGAGTACAAGCGTCGGATTGAGCATGTCAGAAAGATTCTGTCCAGGAGGAGGCTTGATGCTTTGTACTTGACTAATGGTGTCAGCATGTTCTATTTGACTGGCTACTCTTTCATCTCGACTGAAAGACCCGCGGCGTTAGTCGTACCTGCTGAGGGCAAGATCACCTTCTTAGGTCCGCTACTCGAAAAAGATCACGTTCCTCTAGAGACCAATCTCATCGAAGATGTCAAGACGTATCCAGATTATCCTGGCGAGAAACACCCGATAGAGTTTTTTGCCGAGTTTCTCACCGAGATGGGGTTGGCGAAGAAACGAATAGGCATTGACAATATCGTGGGGGCTTCTGCCATGTGGGGGTATAAGGGAGTGCCGCTGGCGAAGAAGCTTGAAGCTAAGTTTGTTGATTTGTCCGATTTAGTGCCTTACATGCGCCTTGTCAAATCGGAGGAGGAGATTGCTCTTATGCGGGAGAGCTGCAAGTGGGCGAATCTGGCGATGTCTTTGCTTCAAGACTACACGGCTGAAGGTCTTTGGGACGTTGACATTGAGCTTGCTGCGGCTCGTGAGGCATCTGAAATCATGAAGAAGACGCTCGGTCCGGATTACGTGCCCAAACGGAATATTCTTCCTGTGACGCTCTACTATAGAGGCCAGATAGGCGAGATGAGCGCCATACCTCATTCGATGGCTTCGAAACGCATGATAAGAAACGGTGATGTGGTCATTGGCGAGGCTGGCGTGGACGTAGGCGGCTATTTCTGCGAGCTGGAGCGAACCTTGATAGTTGGAAAGCCCACGCCCAAGCAGAAACGCTACTTTGAGGCGATGTTGAAGGCTCAGGATGCTGCTTTCGCGGCGTTCGCACCGAACGTTAAGTGTAGTGACATCGATAGAGCCACGGTTTCAGCTTTCAAGAAGGCGGGCTTCTTCAACCTAGTGAAGCATCACACTGGACATGGTCTAGGTTTAGAGGTCCATGAACCTCCGTGGCTGGACATAGGCAACCATGAACCGCTCAAACCCGGAATGATTGTGAGCTGTGAACCGGGCATTTACGAGACTGGGTTTGCTGGCTTTCGGCATTCAGACACCGTGCTAATCGGAGAAGAGGGGTCAGAAGTGTTAACCTACTACCCAAGAGACCTTGAATCTCTCACGATAAGCTAGAAAAACAAGGATAGGTTAAAAGAAGCTAGGGTTTCTTGAAAATCATGGTCTTGGTTCTGAGAAGCTGCTGGCAAGATGGACAGTGTCTCCGCCTTCGACTGAATGCGAATTGACGGTTGCAGTTGTAGCATATTTGCACGAGAGCGATTAGTCTCCCATCAGGCATTCTGTGATGCGCTTCAATGAACTCGACTGATTCTCGCGGCTTCTTCTCTCTTCTGTAATACTGTAACGTTCCGGTTGACATGATTTCTCCTCCCCCCTCGCTACTGCTTCTCCTCTTTGATCTTGCGGTCCAGCGTTTTGACGAGACCAGCTATCCTGTAAGCCACATAAGCCAGTAGGGCCGTCACCATTACTTCTGCTAGGTCTCCAACGATTCTGACTAGCTCACTCACACTCATTCATAAGCCTCCTTCGATAGTTAAGCTTTAACTCGCCGATTTCGCCTGAATTCAACAGACAATTGATTTTGACCTTGCTCTCTGAGACTGCGCAAGGAGCGTCACGTAAGATCAGCATCTTCAGCTTTTTCATTTCCGATTCTCCCTTTGCCAAGACGCATACTATAAGAAACAGCATGGTTAGGCTTAATGCTATGTTTTAGAACGTGACTGTACTAGATTTAGAACGGGTATGGACCCATGAACCTGTACCTTTTGCGCGGCGACTTGCGCTTGAAGAATACGTAGAGACCCCAGGCTATGAATATGCTCACGATGAGGGCTTCGACGTCTTTGACTGGACTTTCTTGCACGTTCGAGTCAAATCCCGTCCTCTCAAGGTCTTTCATCTGGTCGGTCATGGACTGGAGGAACCCGTTGCGTTCGGGCCTCAGCGTGGCGAGCGTTATTAAAGGACCCAGCATAAGCGCTAGGGCAATGAGTATAGCGAGTATCGGATAGAGCGCTTTTATGTTCAGCTTGCTCGCCTCCAAGTAGCATATCGAGCGCGCATTCTTTTAGTTCTACATTTTAGAACAGCACGTTGCAGCTTCAAAATGGCTTCGACCTCCACAGTCTTATGGTTTCGATGGTGAAGATCAGAGAGGCGATCATGCCGAACATGACGGCGTAGAAGCTGGGTGCCACTTCTCCAAGGAAGCTGAGGAGCAGATACACAGTAAGCATGGTTACGAACAACATCGAGTAGAAAAGGTATCTGGGTACGAGGAAGCTTCCGAGACGGGTGAAGAAGCGGAGTATGCCTACTTTGACTTCTTCTTCGAGCACGTATTCGCCTGTTCCCTGCTTTTGAACAAGCCCCAGGTCTTGCAGCTTCTCAAGGTGATGCACTGCTATGCTTGGGCTGGAGAATCCAAGCGAACGCTGAACCTCGCGAATGCCAACCGTGTGCGAAGGCTGCTGCAGCAAATACCAATAGACAATGAGAGTCTTTCCTTTCAAAGAGGACTCTAAGAAAGCCAAGTCAAGTTCACGAGGAGCTTTCGACACAAACCATCGCCAGATGCCTTTAAGAAACAACTACTTAAAAGCCTAACCGCGGAACAGGCTCAACGCTTCACTGCAGGACATATTTCACTTTAGGAACATGCCTTTTTATCAGCCACGCTCAGAGAAGACGGTAACGTGCACTGTCGGATGCGATGGAAGGAGAAGCATAGTTGAACTTGTGTGACAAGACCAAGAAAGCCAGAAAGAAGTGGCGGGCAAGAGCAATGCTTGTGGATCCACACAAAACAAGAATCAAGCTGGCACCCACGATGAAGCCAAGACGCATGCCGCCATGGGTCTACAAGAGTCTTCAACCTTCAAACTAGACTGAAAGTCTTCAGGAAACAAGCTTTTGAAGGGGAACAACGCTCACAGCGTTTCCTCAAACTTTCACGCTTGAACCAGCAGTTACAGACGTGCTATCTGGTATCTTCTCGGATTTGCGACCTCGAACACGCAGATCGACTACGGTGGTTCCCGAAAATTTCTCGAAATATCTGATGAATCTTTTGTCTTTAAGCCTGACCCCGATTAGCAAGTCTACAGGAAGCAGGAATACTACGCCGAAGTTTCTCACGGCGGCATCGTCATAGAACAGTTTCTTTCCGCTTATGGTCACGACCTTTAATCCTATCAACCGTTTCCCCAGAGTCTGGCCTGCGAACCCCTCTAGAAGCGTCAGATACATCCATAACAGAAGGAGAAACAGTACTATGTTGAAATTCAAGAAAGCTCCCAATCCTGCCGTTATCGAAGAGGGAACGTTGGGTATTGCCATGAACAAGGCGAAGGCAATGACGAAGTCTATCAGGAACGCTATTGCTCTGTCTTTGAAGCGAGCCAAAGGAAGTGATGTCGTTTTCTTCGCGACTTCAGCCTCTACACTCCACGCTTCCAAGTCCTTGATAAAGACTATTGCGTTTTCTCCCAATTTGCTTAGTCTGTATTTGTTCGTGGGTGTCTGCTCAAGGAAAGCCTCCAGGCTTTTTATGTGGAAACTCAGTTTTCCAGTATCCACTTTTAGGGCATTCATCAAATCTGTGAAGGAGCCTTCCTGCTTCTCACTCAGAAATCGCAGGATCTGTCTTCTCAGAGGATGAGCCAGTACAGAGAGTATTCGCGTGACGTTTTCTTGATCGACAGCCATTGGTCAGCACTGGAACCATGCTACAATGCTTCCCAGAGCACTTGATAAACCTACTCTTGCGTTTGCTTAGCTCACGAAACCTGCAAATGCATATGAATAATAGGTGATTGTTCAGCCTGCAGCCTGTACAAGAATGATGAAGTTGAAATCAGTTACGCCCACTATGTTCAGCTGTGCTGCCAGAGTCAACTTGGCGCATACCACTGCAGTGCGGGAGAGAGCATAAGTGCTGCAATTCCAAGTAAGTGTGAAACATGAGGATGCGGCCGTGGGTGTCCAGTTGCCATACCTCATTGAAAGCGTCCCAGTTGCTGTTCCGTCGTTTCGAACGTACACGTATTTGTTGGTTGTGGTTCCGGGAGTGATTAACCCCCAGGTTATCGATGTTACCTTGTTTGTGCATGCTTTGTCCCAGAACAGGCTCACCCCGATGACCTTTATCGTGCCTGAGCTAGCAACTCCTTGTTGAGAGGTCAGCTGAGCAATGGTTACACCAGCAAGCACGCTCAGAAGAACCAGCGGGACCAGCAAGCGCGCATTCCTTTCTTGAATGCCAAGCTTCTTCAAGGCTTGAAATCGTTCTGTGAGTGTCCGTTTCATGTTCCTCTTGTGGGGGGTCTTGTCTGACTCTTGGCTCATTGGCAAATCACGATTTCCAAACACAGTTTCAATGATGCTCTTAACGTTTTTTGAGAAACCAAACTGATGGTTTAGTCAACTTCTAATGGAAATGGTGTCCAACCGGAGTTGACAAGATTAGCAAGTTGAGTTGGCAAACCGCACTACTCAGCCAGAGATATGAGTTTTCTCATCAAGTGCCGTCCGAGTAACTCTGAGCTTTCATCCTTTTTTCAACCTAATGCCTTTTCATCATCCGGCAAAGATTGATGGGAAGACCAAGAATAAAAACGTTCTATCATGATGTTCTGGATCGAAGCGGTTAATCAATACTGCGTGCTGGCAATCATCCGTGCGTTTGCAATCTTGCTGCGGTTTTGGGGGAGAGTGCAGGTCGAAACATCCCATTCTGGTAAAGGAGAAGGGAGAATGGAATGATTGTAACCTCTTTCGACCTGCCTCAAGTTAACTCTTCTGATGTAAGTAGTAGAAAAAGCTTATAGAAACAATGTTTCAGTCTTGATGTAATGGTCCCTTGCCTTGCCTCAACGCTATTCTCCGGTTATGTATTCAAAACCGGACTGATCCAGTTTACGTGATCTTTGCGGTTCTTGCCCGCGCGTGAAGGTTGAACCGGGTTTTCATAACGTTTCCAAGTTCTCTCTGTCGTGGCCGGTACGCATGTTTGGATTTGGGACTGAATTGGACCTAATTCTGAAAAACGGTTTAATACGCGCGCGGCTTGCTGTCTGTATAATGGTGTAAGAACATGAGAAAAAGCTTGAAGATAGCTGCCGTAGCTGCGTCGTTGCTCTTGGCCTTAGGCGCTGCAGTACTCGTATATGCAAACTCGAACAGTTCCAATGCAAGCGATGATGAGCAGCAAACGGGCATACAGAACATGGAGACCTTCCTTGAGTCGCACAACTACACGATGCCCAACTGCATGAAGCGCATGGGACACATGCGAGGGAACGGCCTTCAATGGTTCGAAAGACTCTCCGAGAACGCTACGCTTTCGACGGTTCAGGGAACAGTGGTTTCAGTGATCAGAGGCATGCTGATCTTGGACACTGGCGCGGGTCAGGTCCGAGTTTTGATGCCCAAAGAATGGAGCGTAAACAGCGAAGTCGTGGGCAGAGCTGAGCTGTTCAACGGCACGTTTACGGGCCCAGGTCAGAACGTGACGGTCAAGGTGTTGGAAAGTGATGTGTTCAGTAACGCGAACTTTAGCATCAACGTCATGATAGGCTACGAAGCAATCAATGTAACAGGCACACATGCGTACGCGGTGCTTCCTTTCAACATACAACCCCACAGCTAAACCATCCCCCTTCTTTTTCTTTGTCGTGAAACCTGACTTGAAATACCTCTATGCACATGGTTGCCTCCAGTTTCGAAGTGCGGCAAACTGTCCTAGGCGTCTATTTCCAGATTATTGATTAGAGAGCAAGCTCTCTTTCCCACTGATCATATAATTGATGCGTGAAGCTTTTGAAATCAGGAGTTTTTCTGCAAGCAGCTCGGTCTAAGGCTGCTGCACTGAGAGAGCTTTGGCATGGGGTTCCGCCCTGAAAGAGAGAAGGAAACAGTATGGCTTGAGATGATCTCAAAACGACGCCTGTGAGAACGCCGAGGGCTAGGTTGCATGAAGCCTATTCAGAGCGGAATTGAAGAAGGAAGGTAATCGGAGTTGCCTCACCATGTTTTGCCGTAGTTCTTGCATGTGGCGTAGTAGTCTTTGAGGTCGATTTTGCCGTCGCCGTTAATGTCGCACACCACGTTCCATCTCATGTGTCCAGGAGTAGCGCCGTAGGCCTTGCCAACTGCATAGACGTCTTTTAAGTCGACTTTTCGGTCAATGTTGATGTCGCCAATCAGGGCTACTGTCATCATTGTGTCGTTCGCATTGTTGGTTACTACTACCTCATACGGCAGGTTTGCTGCGTACGCTGTCAATATGTATCTCCCGTAAGGCAATTGGAATGTAAGATTCAGGGTTGTTTCGGTTCCGTTCAGGAGGTTGGCTATGGGTTGGGTCGAGACTAGTGTCGAGTTAGCGTATATCGCTAGGTTGACGAAGCTCAGCGGCAACGTTCCCCGGTTCATAACCTTCACGCTCAACGTAAAGTTCGTTGCGGGAAGGACGTACGTTTCGTTTGCATTGACGCAGCCGACTTCTACGTCGTTCATGATGGCGACGGTTCTCGTCTCGCTCAAGGTCTGGTTGCCGAACCAGTCTGTGGCTGAAACATAGTATTGAACAGTCTTAGGCTCTGAGCCTAAGTACTCTCGTATCGAGTACCGAGTCGAGTTGAAGTTGTCGCCCGAAGCCCAAAGCATCGTCCTGTTCTGCCAAGGTCCATTGTCAACGGAATAGTGCAGCGACACGTCAGCAATGCCCGAACCATCCTTCGCCGTCGCGTTGAACAGCAAGTATCCGTCAGGAGTAAGCGTGGGAGTCTTGAACTCCTCTATGGTTGGAGGCTTGTTCTCGGTGGAGGCAAAGTATATGAACTGCCAAATCATGGCACCCGTCGAGTTCTTGAACGCCCTTAGAGTCACAAAGCCCGTTTCGCCTTCTCCTGCATCAGGTGAAGCCGTAATGTTCACGGTCACTATGTGAGGAGTCTCGAAGAACGTGCCAATGGGCGGATCAACGCTGTACGTCCATCCTGCTGGCAGGTTTGTCTCAGCAGTGAGATATACGAGTGAGCCGCCTGTCAGGTTCCAGCTGAACGTGGCAGTTTGATTGCGTACGGTGTACGCGCTGTTCTGGCAAACGTCAATGTCTATGTTCCTGACGGTGAGTTCCCTATAGTGCGTTCCGCACACGACGAGCCTTAGAGTGTAAGTTCCCCTATAGTATCCCCAGTGCTCTTCGGGCTGGAACATGAGCCACAAAGGTATCTGAACCTTTCCATACTGAGGCAAGTAGAACTGGAATGAAGCTGCATCGGGCTCATTCACACAGAGACGTATCGTACCATTCGAAGATCCGACAACTCTCAGGTGCCCCTCAAACCCAGTTGATTCCACTGTCAAGTTGCCAATGTTTACGAGTCTTGCTCTCAGGTCCCAACTCCAATCGAAGAATGATGGGTTCAACGTAACAGCAGCGGGGCATGTTACGTTAACGTCAGGGCATGGAACAGCTTGGAAGAGTCGGACTATGCCGTCGGTCTTGTTATTGTCAGACAAGTCGAATTCCTCCGGAACCTGCGTGGCGGCCGCGCTTATTGTGTAGTTGCCTCCAGACAGACCTGTTGTATCCCAGTTGAATGTGACGGTTCTGGTCTCATAGCTTTCCATTGAGACCAGCGAAGTGCCCACTCGGGCTTCGTCACCTAGAGTTGTGGCATCGAGGTCTGCATAGGCGGTGACGTTAAACGTTTCGAACCTGTTGCCTTGGTTCTGCAAGAACACTTCTACACTGATCTGGTCGCCAGTATAGCCAGCGCTCTCAAGCGAACGCACGCCAGTCACGGCGACGTCACGTACATAGGGCAGAAACTGGACCCAACCATCCACGAATAGGTTGTTCGTGGTACTAGTCTCTCCTTGAACAACTTGCGCCTTGGCACTTATCGTGAGATTGCTGGGAGTTGCTCCTGTAGTATTCCACCAGCAGAACAGTGTCGTGGAGAATGACTGTGGCAAGAGCACTGTCAGATTCGCGATTATTGCCTCATCTCCTATTGTTGTCGTTTCAGCGTCGGCGTATGCCTTCACCCAGAACTCCTCGTAACCGTTTCCGTAGTTGGCGACGTCGATTTCGATGATGACCGGGTCGCCTAGGATCGCAATGTTGGTTGAAGTTCGAACGTCTGTGACTGCAACGTCATGAATTGGCGCGGAAACTTGGACCAGCCCACCAGTTAAGACGTTGTCCGCCACATCCACTTCACTTGGCACGACATCCGCTTCGGCGCGTATCTGATAGTTGCCTATCGGCGTGCTCGTCGTGTTCCACAAGAAGACCAAGCCAGTAGAGCTTCCCATCGTTAAGTACACGGGTTCCTTGGCCACAGTTGTGGCATTTGCGTATACTGTCACGTTGAAAGTTTCGTGGTGGTTTCCTTGGTTTTCCACTCCCGCGTAGATGTAAACGGGGAAACCTTGTCCCACGGTAGTTGGGTCGATGTTAAGATATGTTATGGCCACGTCATGTGCGTCAACAACCTCTACAAACCCATTGTAGAGCGTGTTGTCGTCGGTGTCCGTTTCTCCGGGAACAATGGCTGCTTCAGCCCAGATCTGATATTCACCCAGTGCCGCGTCTGTAGTATTCCAGACGAAGTTCATGACAGTCGAGCTGCCCCACGCTAGGAAAACCGTTTGAACGTCGGTTACTGTGGTGTTAGCGTGGGTCGTTACGTTGAAGGTTTCGTCAACCGTTCCTTGGTTCACTGCAGTAACGTACGTGGACAGCAGGAATCCTCGGCCAATGGTGGTGGACGATATGCTTACTCCTGTGACTGCGATGTCATGTATCTCGGCAACTTCTGCAGAACCGTCAATTGCGTCGAACGGTATTTCATCCAAGTTGTCGTCTAGCAGGACTGTTTTTTCTCCAAGAGGTCTGGAGAAGTTGATGTCTGACACTCCGAACGTTTTCGGTTGAAACTCGATCTGGCAAAGCCTTCCACTTCCAGAGAAAGTTGAAGCATACACGATTGAAGCACCAAACAGCACGTAGCCAGCAGTGTTGTTAATCACAGGAGGCGCCCATATGGCGGTTTTGCCTAGAAACACGTAGTCAGATGGGTACGTACCCTTCGTTGCGTTAAGTACCGTTGGATCAAACAGTATCTTGACTTGGAAGGCGAAGAGATCTGAGACGTTGGCTATCGTGACGTTAATCAGGAATTTTGAGAGACCTGCGACCATGTGTTGCGGAACTACTGAGATTGTTGTCGATCCGGGTTGACCGTTGACTGGTAAGGTCGGCAGGAAACCATGGAGAACAGAAGCTAGCAGGATTGTGACAACAAATGAGGTCAACAGGCTCAGTCTCATTATCTTAAGTTTGTTCAAATTCATGCTTCCTCCTTCAATTCACGTTCCAGCCAAAGAGTCTTGCAACGTAAAGTACATCCTTAATATCGACTCTGTCATCTCTGTTCACGTCGGCGAATCTTCCCCAGCGTTCCCATGAAGGATGGCCTGGATAGCTTCCGAACCCCTTGCAAACCCATGCAAGATCCCTGATGTCAACTGCTATGTCTGGAGCACGCAGAGATGGGTCAACATAGTAGGGACCGTAGATGTCTTCAGTGACGGTAATCCACACTTTCAGGGTGGTGTTTGTCCACTGTCCAACCCAAGGATTGGCGATGTTGCTGCTCGACGGGTTCGTGTCTGTTAGATTCTGCGGTCCCGTTACGTGGACAGCTAGCTTGACTTCGTGAATCCCCTTGGGGAGTGTGATGTTCAGCCATTCTCTCTGAGATAATATTGTGCCGTTGGCGAGCGTTTCAAGGGTAAGGTTCAATGGATATCCTGAACATAGTGAACCATCAACGTAGAGGTGTTTGGTGACAAGTAGCTTTCCGCCGCTGGACTGGTTCAGCCAGAGGCTGCTTACTTCAGTGGTGAAGTTCACCATCATTTCATTCGTGGTTGGCCAGTATCCGAGCCTGTGTGGAAGACCGAGTTTGGCGGCGTGGTTTTGAGTGTAAATGCCAGCGTAGACTGGACGGAACCTGAAGAACCCCTTCGTTGAGTTGATTGCTTGCGAGTTCGCGTTTGGGTCAGAAGTTACGTCCGTGTCAACTACGCTTCCAGGCTTGTTGGCTACTAGGAGAATGTGAGTGTCTGGCACGTATTCGTCTAACCTCCATGCGCCTGAGCCGATTAGGTTCGGGTCTGGAGCGAACGATGTCGGATCCCATGGCAAGCCGCTCTTTGGCGCGATTGCACCTTCGCATATGGGCTTCCAAATGTGCTTTGGCAGGATGCGGTTGCTGCCAATCCAGTCAATGGCGAAAAGGCTCTGGCAATCAAGCAAAACCTCGAAGTTCAGAGGATCTAGCATCCTGAAGCTTCTTATGTGTTCTACATTGCTCATCCACCACGGTCCGGGGAGGCTTCTAGATGCTAAAATGTCGTCCAGTTGCACGAAAGTGAAGTAGACATCCTCTGCAGTCAACTGGATACCATCTTGGAAGAATACGTCATTGCGTAGTGTGAAAGCGATCTTTGTGCAGGTGATACCGGATGTGCGGTCGACGTATGTGCTTACGTTGAACGCTTCTGCAACCCACGGCATGAGTTCCATAGTGTATGGGTTTCGGGCGAGGAGGCTTTCGTAGCCGATAAGGTCCAGCACTTTATTGGACCATAGGTTGGATGCGTAAACGGGGTTAAGCCTTCCCATGCTAGTTGTGCGGAAGCCATATCTTGTCGTGCCGCCGACAGCCGTGTTCGTCGTGTGAATGTTCAAAAAGCTGTAGCTGTTGTCGATGCCGTAGCTGGGCCACTTGACCACGCCTGTCCAGTTTTGTCCGGCAAAGCCTGATTCTGGTCCCGCGTAAGTTCTGCTCATGGCTTCGTGGTCATTGTTTGAGTACATGGTTATGCCCAAGACCGCGTCACAAAACGCTTCCTGGGCTGTTCTTGATGCGGCAATCGCGTCGGTTTTGTCAGTGGCATAAGCTGAGTCGTTGCTGGCCTGGTTGAAGGTGTCCTTGTTGCAGCCGCCCGTGTTGTACGGTTGGCCAGGGTGCCAGTAGTAGTTCCAGTTCCATATGATCAGGTGATCTGGTATAAGGTTAAGGCTCCAGCCTGCGGTGTAGATGTGTGCATCTTTGTTATCCATCCATTGCGTTATGGCTTGGCTCTTCGTCATGTTCATCAGGTTAACGTGGATCTTTACGCCTGAGCTCTGAAGTTCGTTTCTGAGTAGCGCACCCATGTAAAGCCTTGGAAGATGATCCATTCTTGCAACCAGCTTGAGAACGAGTTCTTCACCTTCGTCTTTCCAGCCGTTCCTGTTGCGGTCCCAGTATCTCCATCCATCGGGACCTATCGGGAAGACACTGGCCTCGTTTAGGATTGTGGCAGCCTCGCTTGGGTCGTATGGGTGGGTCAGGTCTACACGGGTTCCGTTTGGGTCTATTTCTGGGTGGGTGTATTCGCCAAAGCAGGGCGGGACTGGCGTGTAGATCGGGGTTGTGACTTCGGTTCCTGCATATTCTGTGATTTTGGTTCTGTTTACGAGGTGAGCGATAGCGTGTCTGAGCGGGTAACCATTATCGTGGATTATGCCGCTCTCAGCTGTCGTGTAGCCCATCGGGTTTGGGTAGACAGGGTTTGCGTATGCTGGGTCTGGCGGGTTGCCCAAATAAGTGTTGTTATTGTTGTTAAGGTCAAAAACGTAGAGACCATACTCTACTCCATATCCACATACTTTGAGGGTGCTGTTCCACGGGGCACTTGAGTACTTGTCATAATGCTCTCTGTCTAAGCGCGTGTCTGTGAGGTCGATCTCTCCGCCTTCCAGACCGGTGCCCCATTCAAGGGCTTCGTCTGAATACAGTTTGATCAGCAATGAATCGGCCCTAGGACCGAAAGCCTCGAATTTCGCGTCGCTTGTGCCGTCAGGGTATTCCCAGGCGAAAACCGGAAACCACAACAACGAAAACAGCATCAATATGACAACTGAACACGATAATATCCTGTGCATTATGATTTCACAGGATTATGATTTCATGGAATCAATAGATAACCTTTATGGAGAAATCTTCCATGGCAACCAATAGTCAAGTCCTCTTGAAAGACCGTCTTACAGGGACGCTTAAAGCAAGCGCGCAGATCATACTAACCAGAGTGGAAGCACCAGCTCACGATATTTCGAAACTTGTGGTCAAGAACATAAAAACTCTAATCTACTTTCAGCTTTCAATTCCCTTTGCTTGGGATTTTGCCTTGAATCTTGCGGGCTAGTGAGGTGATGTTTGATGGTGTCAGAAGGGTTCTTTGAAGAGTCTCGTTTATCTTCAGGCGAGAAATGTGGAGGAGGGTGTGGACGCAAGCAGGCATGTCAGCAGTCCTAGACGGAGTTTCCGGTTTAGGGTTGCTCAAAGTCCGTTAGGTCTAGGGCGATGTGGCCTCTGTCGCGCAGTTGCTGCTTCTCGGCGATTTTTTTTGGCTATGATTCCATAGTTTTCTTTTTTGCGGTTCCAGCGGAACTGATCTGCCTTGGTTTTCAGGTCGTTGTTGGGAAAGGTTTATGTGGGAAAAGATAGTAGATGTTTTGTGGGTGATGTGTGGTGGGAAAAATCAGGATGGATGAGCGTGGGAGGGTTTTGATTCCTAGTGAGGAAAGGGAGAGACTTGGTTTGAAGAGCGGAGCCGAGTTTGAGTTGATTGAGGAGAAGGGGGTATTGCTGCTGAAGCCCATTGTGAAGGCACCTTTGAAGGTGGAGTCTAAGAAGGGGAAGTGGGAGAAAGAAGCGTTTTTGGATTCGGGAGAGGCTACGTTTGGCGAGTGATGCGGGCAAGCCGCGGTTGGTGTTTGACGTTAATGTTTTGGCGATTTTTCTGGTGAAAGATCATCCTGGGAATGAGTACGTGTCTGCTGTTGTTGAAGAAGGCCTAAGGGGTGCTTATGTTCCGGTTATCATGGATTTTCTTCCCGTCAGGGCTTATTGGATTATGACGAGGCGTTGGGGGTGTCCAGAAAATGAAAGCGTGAAAGCTGTCGAGCACTTCGTTAAGACGTATGATCGGCCGCAGTATTCGAACCTCAGGAAGGAGACGATTGTTGAGGGTTTCAGGCTGGCGGAGGAGTTGAGACATGACGTGTTTGATTGTGTTTATCTGGCTTTTGCGTTGCAGGAAAAGGCTAAGGGGATTGTTACTGCGGACACGGATTTTGAGCGGCTTTGCAGGCTCGTGAAGTTGGAGTATGTCAATCCTGTTCCAATAGAAGTGCTTAAACGGTTCAAACAACAAAACAAATAAAACAAGAGTGCACAGCGAGACACGGACATAGACAGACGTGTCAAATGCATCGAGTTGACAGAAAGGACGTTTCCGACGAACCTTATATCAAACCTGTTTGAATTTCGTTGGGGTTTCTTCGGAGAATTTGGAGCATTTGTTTCTTTCCAAAAACATGAGCATGACAAACAAGAACATTTGTCTCTGAGCATCTTATCCTTCTTAGCAAGCTCCAAGCTTGCTGGCAGGTTTGGACTTCTAGGTCTTGCGCAACCACGCCGACCATTCGTCTTTATTATTAGAAGCGTCTGGACACTTGTTCACTCGAAAGGTATCGGCTTCGGAAACTGGGAAAAGGTTCTGATGTTGTTTCATATTTTTGAAGTCTCTATATAGTCTTTCAATTTTATGAAACTGCAGGAAAACTGCGTGAAGAATGCGCTTTTAGCGGGTCAGGAATACACTATTGAAGAGAAACTGCCCAGAACGTAATTGAGAGTCAATGATTACTGTTTCTTCTGAAAAGGAAACGGATGCGTAAGGCTGAGGCGAATAGCGAGAATTTGAAGATAGACTTGTTTCGCTTTTTGGTGAAACTATTATATATGTGGTTTTTGTGAAAGTGAAACTGCTTCGCTGAGAATAGGAGGGTTTGAGGATGCGTAAGTTTGAGAGAATCTATCGTGAGTTTCTGCTCTCTAGTCTGGGTGAGGTTTCGTTGGTTCGGCAGGAGGATGTTGCTTTGGTGTGTGGGGTTTCGCTTGGCTTGGTTAGTAAGACGGTGAGGAAGCTTGAGGGGGCTATGGCGGTGGAAGCGACGCGTAGGGGTGTTAGGGTTTTGTCGCCTGCTAGGCTTCTAAATCTGTGGGCCGCTGAGCGTGATTTGGGTAAGGATGTTTGGCAGATGTTTCGGCTTGATCCAGTTGATAAGGTGGAGATGGATCTTCCTGAAGACGTGTTGGTCACAGGTTTCTCTGGGTGGTGTAGCATTTCAGGGCGTAAGCCTGCCGATTATGATAGGCTGTTTTTCTACGTGACGGATAAGGAGAGTTTTGATTTGTGGTTCGGTTTCAGGAAGGAGAGAATGCGTAGGACGAATCCGAACGTGTTTGTCCTGTATGCAGATGATGAGCATCTTGTTCGTTCTTCGGAAAGGGGCGTTGTGTGCGTTCCACAGGTTTATGTGGATATATATTCGGCTGATGGGCTTCTGGCTTCTCATTTTCTGCGTGATATCGCTTTAGTGTATCCGAGTTTGAGCCTTTGGTGAGCGTGGGGCTCGAGCTAAAACAGGAAAAACGAGTATTGTGGTTGGAAGCGTTTCGTAGTCTTGCTTCTCAGGGTTCCAGACTAACCCATTCTATTTTGTTGCGTGCGACTGTGTCAGCGAATTCCCACAGTGAGAGCTTGGCCATTTCGGCTGCTTTGGCGAATGTCACTTTTCTGTTTCTGAGCTGCTCTAGGGCGTTTTGCGTTTTCCATTCTGCGATTCCCGTTTCCAGTAGCTTTCTGACCACGGTGTCTTTGTTGAGCTTCTCTTGTTCAGCGATGCTGAGTATCTCCTTTCTTAGGCTCTCAGGCAGTACGAGTGTCAGAGGTTTTGGCAAGTGCGTTCATCTTTGGCCTGTTTTTTCCAACTTCACGGAGTCCAATTGCTGTTGTCTCCTACAAGAGAGTGTAGATGCCATCACAAAACCTTTTTCCTGCCCCGATTTAGCAGGGGCTTGTTCCCTGGGTGTCTGAAGAGTACAAATGATTTACATTCTAGTTAGGAGGACTTTAGCGAATGATGGCAGCCTTCGCAGAATCCTTGCCTAGAGGATGCACTACTGAAAATGAGGAGAACATCAGGAGATTGAATCCCTGATCAATGAGGAAGCGTTACTATTCGCCAAGTACCTGAGAAAACGAGAAACCGGCTTGGAATCCTGGGATAGTCGAGTTGTCCTAGGGTGGCCGTATGAGAATAAAGGTTCCTTCTAGAAAGGTACGTGAGAGATTTCTCCTAATCTACGAGCTTGAAGGGTGCCAGAAAGCGGTAAACTGTCTAACCGAATACTACGGGACAAGAAAGACGAAA
>Ga0315279_10005410_pt1 | contig 16605 bp, 18 predicted proteins | sample YL17G06_20_MG_FD_203694 | JGI IMG/M metagenome (GOLD analysis project Ga0315279, IMG submission 203694) | Sediment microbial communities from Yellowstone Lake, YNP, Wyoming, USA - YL17G06_20 | ecosystem: Environmental > Aquatic > Freshwater > Lake > Sediment | place: USA: Wyoming | collected...
TCAACCATAACAAAACAGCAGGAACATATTCCTTTTTGATAGTAAGGAAATATTCGTAATCATCATCACCCCAGTACTTTTCAACAATCTCACCGAAATCATAACCTTCAAAGACAAGATCTCCTTCTTCATTCAAATAGACCTCCAGAACCTGATGCTCCTTCTCTCCAAACCGTTTATCATAAATAGTGATGCGATTCATAAATAAAATTATCAAAACTGTATTATTTAAGTGCTTTTATCACCGAATTTAAACAAAATGATCAATTAATAAAATTATCTTAAGGGATTAATATGAATGACCTAAATGGAAAGAAAAGAGACTGGAAATTATTCTATTTTCCAATAATCATTTTATTAATTGGATATATTCTATTCGGAAAGATAGAAATCATGATTAATGATTCTTCAGATACTAATCCATTTGGATGGAGCGATTACCTACAATATTATATTTTTGTTTTTTTCATGTTTTTGATATTTGGATTAGGATTCATCTATTATTACAAATTTTTAACGAAAAATCAAAACTCAAGCAATAATCTTAAAATTTTATACGTTGGAATTCTGACACTAATTATATCTTTCATCATATATGATATATGTGAAGAGTTTCTTGGAGTTTATGCGTCTGGTAGCCTTAATATTCCCCCAATTGAGATCCCAAATTTTATTCCATGGATTATTTCCTTTGAAGGCTATTCGAGTTTTATTGAGATAAATTGGTATCATATCTTTATTTTCTTCATTTTTTTTCCCCTTATTGGCTATGGATTTACAATCATGGATTATTTATCCTTTAAAGAGAAGAAAAGAACTTTGCGAATGTTAATAATGTTTTTCGGGGCACATATCTTAGGTCTAATGTGGCAGGATTTTTATACTTTTGTCTCGAGTTCTACTAATTATCTTCAACCTGGTGACCGATATGGCGTTTATTTCACTCAATGGCTTGGGTTTATTCCAACGATGTATATAGTTGCAAATTGTCTGGGACTAGGTATAATTTGGTTAGCCATAAGTGTGAAAAGCGAAATCAAATATTGGGCGATATACAGGTTTTTAATATTCATCGGAATAATACTAACTATTGGGGTAATTATTAACACAGTGAAGATTCCATTTATATGACTAAGTTATTTAATTAGATTTAGATTATAGCAAAATTAAGTAAAATATTTTTAATTAAAAATAATTCAAGTTTATCGAATTACTTGATTTAAAGAGGTTTGTAATATGCCACAAAAATCCAATTTGGACATGTTTTTTAAACCGAAAAGCGTGGCCATTGTCGGTGTTTCACAAAATTCACGTAAAATTGGGCATATTATTTTTAAGAACTTCATAGAATCTAATATTCAAGCGAAAGTATATCCGATCAATCCTCAAGCTGATAAAATTCTGGGATATCCTTGTTATAAATCAGTGTTGGATATTCCAGGTCCTATTGATCTTGCGGTTTTAGCAGTGCCTAGTCAATTAACTCTCGATACAGTAAAGCAGTGCGCGCAGAAGAAAGCACGTGGGATTATTATTGTCGCTGGTGGCTTTGGGGAAACGGGTGAGGAAGGAAAGCAGTTAGAAGAAGAAATCTTAGAAGTATCTCGTGCAAATAATATGAGAATAATAGGGCCAAATGTGATAGGCATTTATGATCCATACAATGGCATTGACACTCTTTTCGTGCCACGCTACCGCTTAATGCGTCCCAAGAGAGGAAAGATTGCTTTTATTAGCCAATCCGGTGCTTTTGGGGCCGCAATCTTAGATTACGCCGCATCCCAAGGAATCGGCGTCTCAAAATTTGTGAGCATTGGTAACTCTCTCGATGTGGATGCTGTTGATGTTTTAGAATACTTAGAAAATGATAAAGACTCGAATTGTATAATGTTATATTTAGAGGGGCTTAAACCAAAAGAAGGAAAGGACTTTTACAACATTATTAAAAGAATATCCTTAAAAAAACCTATAATTTTACTGAAGGGTGGATTGACCAATCAAGGACAAAAAGCAGCTGCAAGTCATACAGGCGCTATCTCATCCCAAATTGAAATTTTACAAGCAGTCTTTAAACAAACAGGCGTTATACAAGCAAACGACACGCTCCAGCTGTTTGATATGGCAAGGATCCTTTCTGCGGGATACATACCCAAAGGACGAGGAATTGCCATAATTACAAATGCAGGCGGATTTGGCGTCCTAACCACTGATCAATTAGTTCAAAAAGGCTTTGAGTTGGCATCACTCAGCGAGGAAACCGTTGAGTTCCTTAAAGCAAAAATGCCACCTGCTGTATCCCTTGCCAATCCTATAGATTTAATTGGTGACGCCGATACTGAACGATACAGAACAGCGTTAAATAAAGTTTTAGAAGATCCAAATGTGGATCTCGTTATTTTAATTATTCTTTTATCCCTCTCCTTTGTCGAAAGCGATATCATCGATGTCATCAATGATGCCAAAGTTAATTACGGAAAACCGATTGTCGTTACGACTATTGGAGGTGATTTCACTCAAATGATGATTCGTATGATGGAAGAAAACCAAATTCCCACTTTCCCGAATCCACAAAGAACCATTGATGCCGTAAAGGCCCTAATTACGTATTCCGACTATTGTGAGCGTAAAGGTGAATGCGAATTTCCAGAGTGGAGCACATAAAATTATAAAGTCTATTAGAGAAGTATGAGCGAGTTTGCAGGCAATTACACATTTTCTTGTAGGAATTATTATTCAATCATTATTCATTAACTTCAGTCCACCCTATAATATATTTTTGATCATTGTTATCGCATTTTTTTCCCATTTTTTGATTGATTGTATTGCAAAAATTACGTATCACTTAAAAGATCCTCAACCCCACGATAAATTTTGGGTCCTTTACCATATAATTATATTCACAGCATCAGCGATTGTTTTAGTTTATTTTTGGAAGCCGTTTTGGTGGGGAATGGGAGTTGCTGTCTTAATTGATATCTATGATTGGATTATCATTCGAGGCATACGGAAACTGAAGAAGAATCCCTTGTGGCTGCAAGGATATGAAATGCATCCTCTTATTGATAAATTTAGGGAGAAGTTTTTTGCATGGCTGCCCGACTGGAATGAAAAGCGCTATGCGGTGGTTCCAGAAGCCATATTGATTTTAGCTTTGTTGGTTATTATGTATTTAATCTAATTTTACTCGCAAAAAAAATAAGCAGGGTATTGAAAATACATGAAGAAAGGAGAAATTTACACAATCATTGTCTTTATTATTATCGCTTCATTAGATAATGCTGCCATAGCACTGATCCCTGCGATATTACCCAGTGTTGCTGAAGGAGTTCATATTGCGCCGGAAATGGCGGGCCTTATTTCTTTTGCGGTGGCTGCTGTGACATTTGTAACCGCATTCACTAGCTTTTTTTGGGGCTATTGGGGTGATAAATATAGTCGCAAGAAACTGTTGCTTTATGGTACGATTATATGGGCATTCTTTATTTTTCTATCCTATTTTTCCCAGACCTTTTGGCAATTATTTATCTTTCAGATGTGTGCAGGGTTGGGGTTAGGCTGCATTGCTTCCGTCGGTTTTTCCATAATCGTTGATTTTGTTTCACCCAGTCGGCGTGGATTAATTCTTTCTCTTTGGGGTCTTTCTCAGGGGATTGGGAGTGCTGGCGGTTATATCCTTGCTGTCGTTATGAATGCAAAATTCGGATGGAATTCTGCATTTCTCGTATTGGGTCTCATTACTTTTGGATTCGTTATTGCCTATTTTTTCACTGTTGAACCAGAACGTGGTGCGAGTGAAGATGAATTGAAGGCCTTGTTTAAATCAGGTATGACCTATGATTATCGTATTACCTCTAAAGAGGTAAAATATATTTTAAAAATTAAAACCAATAAATTTATAATTCTACAAGGATTTTTTGCGCAAATAGGCTGGGGCGGCATGCAATTGTTGCCTACCGTGTTAATTTACAAATTACTAATGCAAGGAGTCCCAGATAATCCTGCCGACATCATTGGCCCGTTAATTGCAGGGCTTTTTCAAATTGGCGGCATTTTCTCAATATTTTGGGGCTGGTTTGGCGATAAAAAGCAGAAAAAAACTTTAAAAGCTCGTCCGATGATTGCAGCTATGGGACTTTTAATTGGCGTCTGCCTTTTAATTGCTATGTTATTAAATCCCTTCCAATTAGTTGGAGTACCTGATACAAATGATTTTGGCATCCTCTTTGGTTACATAGGAACCCAATTTGCATCGAACCTTTTATTTGTTTTAGCAATTCTTTCTGCTTGCTGTGCTGTTCTTTTCACCTCTGCTGAATCCCCGAATTTCTTTGCCCTTGTAAGCGATATCAATTTTCCCGAGCATAGAGGTACCATGTATGGATTTGCAAATTTTATAAACGGAATTGGCAGGACTTTGGGTCTAATAATTCTCCCAGGAATTCAACTAGGATTAGTAGTATATCTGCCTTTAGAAGTATCATGGATATACGCATTAATTTTTACAATTCTGTTTTTTATTCCCGGAGGGTGTTGCTATATCGCGGCAATCCGAACTGCGCCCTCTGATATTATATCTCTCAAAAAGCAACTGGCCGCACGGGCCGATTTGCAATTGGAGGAACAAATTTAAATGACTGAGGAATATTTAGAAAAATATTTTGCGGCAGGAAAAATTTTAGCCAGTGCGCTTGAAAATGCGGCGACTCATATTGAACCTGGCGTCAAATTACTCGATATCACAAATTTTACTGAAGATGAAATGATTCGAAAAAAAGGATATGCGCTTGCTTTCCCACTGAACATCGGGATTAACGAAATAACAGCGCATTATTCCTGTCCGATCAATGATAATACGGCGATTCCCCCGGAATGCCTTATAAAATTAGATGCAGGCGTTCAAATTGACGGTTATACCACAGATATGGCAATAACGATACAAGTTGGTACTGATGAATATCAAACCCTTTTAGATGCAGCCAATGCAGGTCTGGAGACCGCTATAAGAACCATAAAAGCAGGTGTTAAAGTAGGCGATGTTGGAATTGCTGTGGAAAGGACTATACAAAGCTACGGCGTCAAGCCTATTAGCAATCTTTCTGGGCATCTGATGACCCAATACCAATTACATGCCGGTGTTTCAGTTCCCAGCATTCGGGTAGCAGATCCAAGCAATTCTTATCGGTTCAAGGTCGGAGATATTTTTGCGCTTGAACCATTCACAACCCCTGCAACAGCAGCCGGCTATGTAATTGATCGAAGTGATGCCTATATTTTTTCTTTAACAAAAAGAAAGACTAAAAATTTACCGCCAAATATAATGCGGTTCATAAATAGAATCTGGGGCGAACGCCGATCCCTCCCTTTTTCTTTTCGCTGGTACGAATCCATCCCTGAGCCCATCATCAATCGATTAGCCGGACAAAACCTCTTTCATAAATACCAAGTGCTCGTTGAGGCTAGCAATCATGTGGTTGCTCAAGCGGAGAAAACCGTGCTTGTTCAAAATGATGGGTGCGAAATAATAACAAAAATATAATTTTTTAGGAATTTTTCAATAAAATATCTAAAAGTTGCTTCCCAGCAATGTCAATGCTGCCTGAGTTATCGATCAGGTAATCTGCAGTTGAAAATTCGGGGTTTTCTCTAGCACGGTCTATCCGTTCTTCCAAATCACCGCCCTCTTCACGTCCCCGAGATCTAACCCGTGCTTCGCTAATAGGTAATGGGACCTGCACAAAAATAATTTTAACCTTAGGAAATCGCGTGCGCGTTTCTTCCACGATTTGCCGACTCACATTTACGAGCACAGAACGCCCTTTTGCTAGCTCGCTCTCGATTTCCTTAGTTACTCCATAATAGTTGCCGTAGCTCTTCCATTGTAGGCTGAAAGCGTCTTCTTCAGCCATTTGATGAAATTTTTCCTCCGAGATTGATTCAAAGCCTTCGGTTTCAGGAGAAGGAGGTCTTGTAATAATGCGTATAGGAATATGGAGTGGCGTTTTTTTAGGTGGCCATGCGTTGAGCACCCATTGAATGAGTGAATCTTTCCCTGACCCTGAATTACCGATTAATAAAAAGAGAGTCCCACCCTTAGATTTCGGGGTTTTCAAAATCTGATCTCCAAATTGACCTTAACTAAGTTTGTAATTAAAATCTAACAATAAATAACAAGTCTTATTTTAAAAAGATTATAAGGTGTTATTTTCATGAGTTTCCAAGAAATTTCTGTATTGAAAGAGTTTCTTTAGAGTAAATATAGCACGTGATGTGGTAGGATAGCTGGGAATTCCAATGTTGAGTAATTCATTTTGATAATTCTGATAAGTAGTAAAATTATCAAGTAATTCCCACGCTCGTGGAAGTATAGCAATGATTGGTTTTGTTGGATTGCGAGACTTTTGCAGGGTCTTCACATAAATCTTGCCGATATCAGGTACTTGAAAGCGTTTATTGAGCTGATGGAATCGATCCACCTCATGGAGGAGGAGAATATTATGAATATGAGGTTCCTGAGAGACGAGATTTATGACCTTTCCGAGCACTTCGGGATCAAAACCTATGGCTCCGAGATCGATGGGGTTTTTGACGATAACATTCACCGGTGGAAGTATTTTTTCCAAATCAGATCTCGTCGAATCTTCAAGATCAACTATCGAAAAGCCATTGGATTCGCAGATATCAGTCATTTCGACAGCGATCCCGCCACCCGTGTTAATTATAGCTGTATTTTTCCCTAGAGGTAAGCAATCCTTCAGAGTTTTAACCCCTAAGACGACATCAGTAAGCTCTTCCAGAGTTTCAACGATGATCCCGCCTGCTTGCCTAACCATAGCGGAAAAAATTTCGTAAGACCCTGCAATTGCACCAGTATGGCTTTGAGCTGCAATTTTGCCTTTTGGAGTTCGCCCACATTTCATTATAACTACTGGCTTGTGAGGGGTAATAGCTTTAAGGAGCGTGAAAAATTCGGGTCCTTCTTTTACGGATTCTAAGTAAGCAGCTATGATATGTGTTTTTGGATCCTGCGCAAAATATTCAAATACCTCGCTAGTGGAAATATCAATCGTGTTTCCGATGGAAACCGCTGCACGGACGTGAAAACCGCGAGAGAACCCGGTCCAGATAAAGTTTCGTGTTATGCCACCACTTTGAGAAACAAATGAGACATTTCCTTCAGCAATAATTGGTTGATCCTTAAAATAGCCCAGCCGCACTTCAGTAGAATAGACTCCAATGCAGTTAGGTCCTAAAATTCGTAATTTTCCTTTGGCAATCTTTAAAATTGCATCCTCCAATTGTGGATTCCCGGCTTCACTGAATCCCGATGAAAAAATTACTGCAAATTTGACGCCCCGCTCTATACATTTTTGAATCTCTACTGGCACCTTTTCTGCAGGAACTGCAATTAAAGCATAATCAATCGTTTCTTCTTCAGGAATCTCTCGAATGTCTGGATAGGTGCGAACCCCCAAAATTTCCTCATATTTCGGATTTACAGGATAAATCTTGCCAGAATATTCGTTGGCTAACCAGCCCTCTAAAAAACGATATCCCTCCGTCGCGGGATTATTGGATGCCCCAATTATTGCGCAGACCTTCGGATTTATTAACGACTCCAAGTCCATACTTTCGCGTATCTCAATAATCCAATTAAAGGTTTTGAAAATATTATCTCTTAAAGCCTATGATTAGATTATTTTATTTGAGATATTCCGATAATTCAGTAATCAATGATAAAAAATCTCACAATCATCACTTGTAAAATTTGCCTAAATAAAATTAGAAAATGATGAAAAAATTAAATGAACAAACCTACTCCTCTTAATCGTCATCTATTGAATTATTTTTATCATCTGAAGGTTTCTCTCTAATTATACCATTAGGAAAAATATCTTCTTTCCGTAGAATAAGAGCCAAATTTATCATTTCATCAACCATTTCCTCTGGTACATTTGGTTCGATGCCTGCGGAAATAACGGCCTGTTGAAATTCGTAGAATGAGAGACCTGAAATTTTCCACGCTCTTTTAAATCCAACTTTTTTTTGGGTATAAAGATCTAAAGCAATTTTTTTACGGATATGCGTAAGTTCTTTAAGACTTAATTCCTTTAACAATGATGGGACTGATTGATTTAAAATCTTAGAAATTTGTTCAACAACCAGAAATTCCTCTTCTGTGAGGCGAAGATTAATTTGTTTCATCTTAATTGTCATCTATTTTATAAATAGAATATCTTTAGAATTTTTTTTTCAAATATAATAAAGTAGATATTTTTTTAAAAAGATTCTGCTATATTCAACTATGCTTATTATTGATACTTGCTCATGGTTTAAAATTCGCCATTTAAAGGAAATTAATCTTCTAGACCTTCTACCGATAATGAACCAAAGTGATTTGTGGTCAACCCATGAATTATTAGTTGAATATCATCATTTTTTGGAAGAGTTTTTAGATTTTTCAAAATTTTCCATCTTATCTGTAAATTTAACCTTTGTCCGAGATTATACTGAAGAAGAACTTGATGATGCTGATTTATCACTTCTCGAATTTGGCCGTAGAAATCCACAAGCAGTAGTAATTAGTGATGATGAAGATGCTTTAATGATCTGTAAATTTTTTAAAATTAGATGCTTTCAGCTCTCTGAATTTTTACTTTTTTTAGTTAATCAAGATATAATTTCCAAAAGAGAGGCATATCACTCAATTAGACAGCTTCGAGATTGGAATAATATTGGGAAGCAGCATTTTAAATCGTTAAAGCACCAATTACAAGAAATAAAATAGAATCCAATTCAGTCCTTAAACCTCTCCATCCTAGTTTAGGTATAAATATGGATAAGCTCTTCACTATCATGAGGAAATCTCTAGGACAATTGAAGGAAAATGTACTGTTTTTGAATCTTAATCCTGAATTTCTATTATAATTTTTATAAATTCTCGTTTATCTGGGTTCAGGAACTGTTCAAAAGCTTTTTGTATTTCATTTAATGGCAAAACTTCTGAAATTAATTGTCTTGGCTGAACTTCTTTTTGCTCAACTAATTCAATCGCTCTGTGAATATCATTTCTATTGTGTCCCAATAATCCTTGTAAGCATATTTCTTTGCTGCTTAGGAGGAGAAGTGGAAACGAAACTTGACCTCGAAAAATACCTTCGATGGTTATAGTACCTCCCCTCTTTATCAGATCTAAGGCCAGTTTGAATGTTTTCTCACTTCCAACGCATTCAAAAATATAGTTTGGAGGTCCCACTTTCTCGATATATTTCCTAATTAGGTTCTTATTAGGGGGTAATGCTTCCGATGCCCCTAGTTCTTTCGCTTTTTTCCTTAGAAACTCTTGGGGCTCAATAACCGTAACTATTTTTGGCTTTTTTTTCCTAAGCAATACGCTTAATGTGGTTAATCCCATATTTCCACCCCCTATGATGATTACGTGTTGATTTGCACCAATTTTAGAGAGTTTCATTGCCCGAATTCCAATTGCATATGATTCAACTAATACACATTCTTCCAAAGGAGTATTTTTTGGCGCATGGAAGAGAAATTCCTTAGGAACCCTAACATATTCTGCGAAGCCCCCATCCATAAATATTCCTAACCCCTGAAAGTTTTGGTTGAATACTTCTAGCTGGACGTTAATTCCAAGCACTTTATCGCCTACTTCAAAGCCGGCTACTTTTTCTCCAAGCTCTTCAATTTCCCCAACTAGTTCATGTCCCATTATAAGAGGTATTTTGTATAATCCCTGTGTAAAATTGGTTACATCCGATCCGCAAATGCCACAATAATAAACTTTAACCAAAACATCATCAGGCCCAATGGCTGGCTTTGGATAATCTTTCCTATAGACAATTCTTTTTATATCTTCAAATACTGCGGCTCTCATAAGGTTCATTTCCGTACCCATATGAAAAACAAGTTTTAATTATTAAATAATTCAGTAGCTTTTCCGCTAATTATGTTTTCTTGGAGGGCAGTAATGCTAAAATAAATGAGAATAAATTCCCCAATCCTTTGTTCCCTTTCTCTTTTTTCATTCTACAATATCCAGGTAAATCTATATTCAGATATATTTTGTGATTATTCTTCCCAATTCTTTATTAATAAGTTCGGAATTCTCTTAAAATGATCGATATTTTTCGTGTAAAGTTCTTCTTCACTTCCAACTATAACACTGGCAATCAAAATATCCATATCACCAATTTTTTCGCCCTTTAACTCGAGTTCAGCAGAAATTCGTGCAAATTCAAGCGAATTTTCTAAAGTAAACGGCACAATTTCGAAATTTTCTAAAAATTTTTTCACAATTCTTTGACTTTTTGCGACGTTTGAGGAGAGGTAAGTGCCTTTATATAATTCAGCATAATTAAAAATGGTTATTTTAACTGTCGGATAGGTTTGAAATATCTCTTCCATAATTGTTTTCGCTTTTATACTGGTTTGCGAATCACTTTTACGAAGTGACTGAATTAATAAGTCTGAATCCACGAAAACCATATAAATCCCTTAAAAAGCTAAAAAGTGTAGTTATTCGTTAAGATTTTATTAAAGTTAGAGATCCCTTTTCTTAGATTCTTCTCTTGCCTTATAAAGACGTTTTTCAATGTTATCCCATTCCTCTGAATCTTCTTCAAATGCACCAAAGTATGCTTTTATATCTTTTATTTCCTTCTTCGCCTCTTTTTCATTCAATAAACGTAATATCAAATCTTTAAATGTTTCATTTGTTCTCTTTTTGGATTTTAATTTCTTATAGACTGATTCAGGTAATGAAATGGTTTTTTGAGTCATACTATAAAATATTAAATAGTATTATAAATGTTTTACTGTAGATTCTAGGATCAAAAAATATAAAATACATCATATCAGATTAGATGCAAGACGGGATTTATTTCACGAACACTTTTTAAGAAAATAATATTCTTTGCCGTGCAGATATGGAAATCCTCTTTAGAATGACTTCCAGTTAGGACTCCAATAAAATTAATTCCAGCGTTTTGAGCAGTTAGACAATCGATAGGGTGATCTCCAATTAAAAAGGCTTTTTCTACTTCGGGGAATTTTGATATGATGTAATGAACAGATGCTGGATTAGGTTTTGGTTCGAATTCTCTCTGTTCGCCTACAATAACTGAAAAACAAGTTTTAATCATTAAATAATCCAGCAGTTTTTCCGCTAATTCTGTTTTCTTGGAGGTCAGTAAGGCTAAATTATAGCCACTTTTTTTCAATTTTCGTAAAAGCGCTGTGGCACCCGGAATGAACTTAACTCCTTCAAAAAAATGCTCACGATAATATTCCCGGAAATAATTCACGGCTTTCTCCGCACCCTCCGAATTTAAATAAGGCAGAAACATCTCTTTTAAGGGAATGCCGATATTCGCTCTTATTTGCTTCTGATCCAGAGGTTTTATATCTAAAGCCTCTGCAGCATAGTTAAAGGCATTACGTATCGCAACACAATTGTCAATCAGGGTGAAATCCAAGTCAAAAATAACTAAAATTTTAGTCGGATCACTCAAAGTTTTCGCCATTAGTTAAAAAAAGGTCGAAAAGAAGAAAATTCTATTTATTCTTCTGTTTCTTCTTTCGTTTCTTCTTCCTTTTTTTCTTCTATTTGAGTTTGACTCTTAATAGAAATTCCTGATTTCAAGGGCATGGTGAGCTTCTTCACGATATTAGGCCAGAAAGGTTCCGTGAATTCGCCTTCAGAATTTACGGCAGTGCGCTGCATCTCAATAGCCCCTTTCGTGGGGCAAGCCGCGACGCAAGTTCCACAGAGAATGCACTTATCCTTATCTATAACGGTCTTGGGTGGTTTTTCCCATCCTTTTTCCGCTTCTGGAATCGAAATGGCCTCCATGGGGCAAACAACCGCGCAGGTATTGCACCCTCCCACGCATTTCTCCGGATGAATTGTGACTTCGCCTTCACAGTATTTCCGCGCTTTAAAATCGAGTTTCGGAGATTCCCGTTCTTCATATAGCAAAGTAGGGAGCGCCCTTTCTTCAACGAGTTTAATCTTACGTTCTCCATTTATTAGCAGGTAAATTGCGCCAAATGGACACATAACATCGCAGGTCCCGCAGTAAGAGCATTTGTTTTGGTCAAACAAAACATTTGCGAGATTATGGCTGACGGGATCGCCTCGAACCGTAGCGCCAATAGGGCCTCGAGAAATGGCATCTTTTGGACATACAATTAAGCATGTCATACAACCTTGGCACTTTTTCAGGTTGTGATTTACTGTGGTCTTTAGATTGAGGAGCCGCATTTCTATTTTTTGCACATCATCGCCAATGGCACGAACAAATGCGGGAAACATGCTTATTTTACCTCCTGAATTGGAAATTCAATGTAAAGGGCTTTTGGAAGACAAGCTTCAATACAGATTCCACATCCATCACATAAATGGAGATTCTCAATATATAACATCCCATCTCTTATTGATAATATTGTTCGTGCTTTATCAATCGAAATGTCCGCCCGCTTATTTATTGGGCAAGCAACCACACAATCTCCACACCCTATGCACAGCCTCTTATTAACGCGGGGACGATAAACCCGAACTTCTGGTAATTCCTTAGCCTCAGTTTGCATTTCTTCACCATTCCAAAAAAGATTAGGTATATTCACTAAAGCTTCGCATAAAATTATTTTAAATATTTTCAATAAAAATCTTTTATTGTCTTAAACCTTTTTTGCCTCAATCCTTTAATATTTCTCTCTTTTGTGTAATATGGATAGGTACAGAAATCAAACTAGGAAAAAAATAATTAAAGGATAGAACTTGAATGGCAAAACTTGATATCACAGTCGATCCTGAACTCTGCAGTGGGTGTTGCACCTGCGTGCTTGCCTGCCCTATCAATCTAAAAATTGAGCCGCTTTGCGAGGAAGGAATTGCGCCTAAAACCAACAATGTGGTGATGAGAGTAATTAATGGGGTATGCCAGCCGTTGAATACGCATCTTTGTAGGGCGAAAACTTTTAAATGTGGATTATGTGAGCAAGTTTGTCCGAATGGGGCGCTTAAGATTATTGAAGAATGAATTTCAAATTGAAATTTGGTATTGAATGAGAAGAGTCTTTATTTCATATGGTTTTATTGTGAATTTCAGTGAATTCGTCTCGGGTTCAAGTTCCTTCGGATTCAATTCAAGTAAATCCGTTTCAGCTGCCTTTTGTAATGAAATGAAATCCGCAAATTTTAGTTCGGCTTCTGTTTCTTTACCCTCAGTTTCATAAACACGTAAAACTACGGATTGCTCATGATCGTCTTCAGGGCCCTTCATCGCACTTAAAATTACATTTTTAGGTCTTATACTCAGAAATTCACATTCTTCTGGAAGAGGACCCGAATTCGCATTGACTGGAATTTGAAGTGGAGCGTTATTGAATTCGTATGCTTGTAAAACTGAGTTCGCATCTGTCCAGTTACCTTTATGAACAAATAAGGCATAATCCACGGAAAATTCGTCCTGTTCTTGAATTTTCATGGTAGGTAAGAAGCTGAAGAGGGGATGTCCAGCACGTGGATAGCGCTGCACACGCAATACAGTCATTCGGACAATATTTTTATATTTAGGAATAAATCTCGCGTCGTAGCCATAACGAGATTTATTAATCAGGGTAACCCCATAATCGTCTTGGGATAAATCTACCCATTTATGAGCTGAGATTTCCAACTGCGCTTTCTGTGGTTTGGTAACAGGTTTGGTCGATCTTGAAATCACCCCAAAGGGAATTTCACACTGGATTTTATCGGTATCGACATTGAATGGAAAAGCCAATTTCACGATGGTCGATTTTAGGTGATACTTTAAAAACAAATGGAAATCAACCCGATCTGTGTTTGCCAATAAACTAATAGTCTGATTAATTTCAACTGGTGGCTTGCTGGAATACCTGTGAATTTCTAAGGTTAATCTTACAGGACCATTCTCCTTGAGTTCCACCTTAATTTCTTCAGTCAGTCGAATGGGATTTCGATTGTAATCCTTACTAATATTCCAGGCAGCAAACATCCCGGTTTTATTATCTTTATAGATTTGCACTCGATTCCCCGGGGCGGTCAGAATTTCCTTTTGAATATCTTTATGATAGATGCTTAAAACAAGACCCGATTTTTTGCTCACCTGCACTTTGAGGAATCTATTTTCTAAAAATATGACATTCCCTTCCTCATATGTGCTCAAATCCGTGTCATAGTCGGGGCGCGTTTCTGCCTTTTCCAAGGCGAAATAGGTATACCCCATGCTGGGGATTTCTTTGGCAAGGAATAGTTGTTTATTACTGGAGATTTGAGAAGTTACTTCAGTTCCGTTTTTATCCATTATACGATATTTTTCTTCATCTTCAAGAGTAAGGAGCGCATCACGTCTCCAACATTGGGTATTAAAAACGATAAGACCCTCGTGGGGTACCGTTATCTTTTCTAATAGAATTTTATAAGCATCTCGCAAAATTCTGGTGGATACCGAGTTTATTTTCTTGAAATCCTTTCTGACATCCTCATATACCGCGGGAACCCCGGATCCCGGTAAAATATCATGAAACTGATTGAATAAGAAGATCTTCCATAATTTGTTTATTTTTTCCTTTTGATATTGTCCACCAAAGAAAGAACTTAGGCTAGAGATTGCTTCCAAATTGTAAAAGTCAAATTCCGTTTTCCGATTTAAAGCCTTCAGCCAGACTTGTGATGTATAGGTTCCTTGATGCGTCTCTAAATACAATTCATCATTCCAGATAGGAAATTCGTCTTGATTTTTCTCTATTTTATGAAAATACTCGAGCGCCGTAATGAATTTTTTAAATAGTTTATGGCGAAGGAATTCCTTCAAATAGATTATTTCTAGCCTTAAAGGTCCCCCGCCTCCATCACCCAGCCCATATACAAACGCAAGGTCTTGGAGATACTTTTTCGTTCTTGATTTTTTAATTTCCTCATAATCACTCTCGTAATTATAAATTCGATGTTCTTCTATATCTTTGAGCACACCCGTATTTTCCTTGAACTGCCCAATACTCGGGTTCGCTGTAAAAATATTAAGAGAATAGGGAAAACTATACGTTAGCACCTTCGATCCATCCGGCGCCTGCCAATGAAATGCCATAAATGGATGTTTGGTGATCTCGTTCCAGCTCATTTTATTCGTGTAAAAATATTTGGATCCTGACTTCGCCATGATTTGAGGCAGCGTCCAGGGATAGCCGAAACTATCGGAAAGCCACCCAATCGTGCTGATTCTCCCAAACTTCTCCAGAAAATACCGTTGGCCATAGAGCCGTTGGCGAACGAGGGATTCTCCTGACGGAATATTCACATCAGGTTCGATCCACATTCCCCCTAGTAACTCCAACCGCCCTTCTTCGACTCGTTTCTTAATTATCTCGAATTTATCGGGAAAATATTGTTCCATCCATGCAAAATAGAGCGGAGAGGAGTTTGAAAATGTATAAAATGGATAATCCTCTAGGTGTCTCAACGCATTGGAAAAGGTCACATTGTTCTTTCGGATTGTATCAATCCGGCGCCATAACCAAGCGGCATCCAAGTGGGATTGTCCTATTGAATAAATATTAAAATCCTTCGCTTTGAATTTAAATATTAATTGCGCTACCGTTGCCAGAACCTTCGCGCCCGGATAAAAGAAATTCTTCTTATCCAGAAATTTTAAACAGCGATCAATAAAACGACTCTGAAGAATTTCATCTAACATTTTCTAACCTCAAAAAATCTGATGGCAAAAATAATCTAGGTTCTAATATCTTACACTTCATTTATTATTTTTTTTAGATCTGATTTGGTAATCATTTTTAATCTGTAGAAGAAATATTTTAAAAGTGAATTAGCAATTGTTATCTATCAAATGATTTCTGCTTATAAATTAAGTTTTAATCACTTTCAATTTAGATTTCAATGGTGAAGGAATATGTCAGCAGAATTGAAAGCAAATTTAATCACGGGACGCACAATCCAGCAAGGGCGCGCCATAGAAGGCTTTAAACACACCGATGAATATACTCGTGCGGCGGGTATCGTGGAAATTGACCCGGAGGATATGAAAGCACTGAAGATTTATACGGGAACAGTAGTCAAGGTATCCACAGATTTCGGATCAGTTTATGTTCGTGCCATACTTTCCACAAACTATCCGCACCCAGGTCTTATTTTTATTCCGATGGGCCCTTGGGCGAATGCAATACTCAATACCGACACATCCTCCATTGGAATGCCATCCTTCAAGGGTGTCCCTGCTGTAGTGGAACCCGCGCCAGAAGAGAAAGTCCTTTCTGCCGCCGAATTAATGAGAAGTCTTAAAGTATAAATTATCATTAATCTTAATAAGTAGGTGTAAAATTATGACGGAAGGTCAAATTCGAAAGGTAACAGATGTCACCTGTCCCTTTTGTGGAAGCCTCTGCGATGATATTGAGGTCGACATTGAGAATAATGATGTTAAGACCGTATATAATGCCTGCACAATTGGCACCACAAAATTCTTTAGTGCAAATGAGAAAGAATCTCGCTTTACAAAGCCGATGCTTCGAAAAGATGGCGAGCTTGTTCCAATTAGTTGGGATGAAGCAATTGAA
>Ga0315279_10005411_pt1 | contig 16599 bp, 19 predicted proteins | sample YL17G06_20_MG_FD_203694 | JGI IMG/M metagenome (GOLD analysis project Ga0315279, IMG submission 203694) | Sediment microbial communities from Yellowstone Lake, YNP, Wyoming, USA - YL17G06_20 | ecosystem: Environmental > Aquatic > Freshwater > Lake > Sediment | place: USA: Wyoming | collected...
CGTTTACAGGGACGTTGGTCGGTCCAGCGCAGATGAACGGAAAAGATGTTCTTCCGAACGGCACTCGGTTCAAAGGACACGTGACCACTTCAGGAGACTCGGGCCGGATGAAAGGCCGAGCAGTCATCGGCATCACGCTGGACTCATTTCAATGGGCAGGCTCCGAACACCGGGTAACCACTTCTCTGGATGTTGTGAGGAGCGATTCCCACAAGAAACGGAACATTGAACTGATTGGCGGCGGAGCGGGGCTGGGAGCATTGATCGGCGGAATTGCCGGTGGAGGCAGGGGCGCCGCGATCGGCGCTGGGGCCGGCGCCGGAGCCGGTACCGCGGGCGCCTATGCCACCGGAAAGAAACACGTGGTCATACCTGCCGAAACCGTGTTCAGTTTCACTGTGAAAGCGCCGGTGTCACTGCAACAGTAACGCTTCGCGACGGACCGGGAGCGCCCTTGTTGCTTCGAACGACGGATCGCCCGCGGGCCAGCAGAAGGAGTTGGTTATGGTGCGCAAGAAACGCCACACGCTAGATTGGGAACCCGTCCTCGCCAAGATGTCGGCCGGCAAAACAAACCTAGAATACGGCGCGGACCACTGTGTCTTCGGGCAAGGAGAACCGGCGGATGCTGTGTTTTATGTTCGACGAGGCAAGGTGAAGCTCGCGGTTACATCCGAGCAGGGCAAGGAAGCGATCGTCGCTATTCTGGGCGCCGGTGAGTTCTTCGGCGAGGGATGCCTTGCGGGTCAGCCGTTGCGCATGGCCACGGCTACCGTGACGGCGGATTGCACGCTGGCCAGGATTGAGAAGGCGCTGATGGCCCGCGTGCTCCACGAACAGCACGACATCTCCGAGCTGTTCGTCACGCATCTGCTTTCGCGCAATATCCGCTACGAAGGGGATCTTGTCGACCAGCTTTTCAACAACAGCGAGAAGCGCCTGGCCCGGATTCTTCTTCTGCTTGCTCATTTTGGCAAGGAAAGCAGAGCCGAAACTGTACTTCCCAGAGTCAATCAGGAAAGCCTGTCGCAAATGGTCGGCACAACCCGGTCGCGAGTCAGTCATTTCATGAACAAGTTCAGGAAGCTTGGCTTCGTCGATTACAGCAACAGCGGCGGGTTGACGGTCCATAGCGGTCTCCTCAGCGTAGTGCTGCACGACTAAGTTCGCCGGCAGACAGCGGGGGATTCTGACCACGCGCGGAAGCAGTCACCGCGAAACGAATGGGTGCAATGAAGCGCTTTTCCACGGGACCTGACCCTTTCCCGTGGTTATCCTGTTCTGCCCCGCCGGACTGCCCTCAGCACAAAGATCTATCTGCCGGCCAGGGTGGCTACCCCGCGAATAATATCGACGATCGCGCCGGTCCTGGTATTGAGTGTGATCACATCGGGTCCGATCACTCCCCGCCGATAGAATGCCGGCATTGGAATGAGCAATTCTGACCAGCGATTTGAGCGGTCTTGAACTGACGGGCCGATCACGCACAGGTATAAAGGAAGTCATGCATTTGGAAGAAATTGCTCCCCGCAGAAACGCATCGCTGATGAACGTGATTGGCGCCCACAGGTTTCACCCTTCCGTTCGCCCGAAGGGGCTATCGATTGCCGTGCTGGCTGCCGGCATCATCTGGGCGCTGTGCGTTCCCTACTCGGTGTCCGCGCAGACTGGGTTTAATGGCCCGGGTTCGTACGAGATCACCAATTTGCAGTCCGGCAAAGTCCTTGATCTGGACCGGCGTGACGGGACCAGCGTGATCCAGTTTTCATCGCAGGGCACCGATCACCAGCGGTGGGCCATTGGGCCGGCCAGTTCCGGCCTTTTTTACATACGCAATACGATGAACGGAAACGTGCTCGAAGCCGTTCGCACAGGTAACAGCACCTCCGTGCGCGCCACACCTTTCAGGGGCGGCTCCAGCCAGCAGTGGCGCCTGGACGTCGGCCAAGATGGCAACGCACTCATCACCTCGCAGCTCGGCAAGACGCTGGATTTTCGGGGCGGGATGGCCTCCGACGGTGCGCCGGTCCGCATGTACAACGTCACCGGCGACGCGAATCAACGGTTTATGTTCCGGCGCGTGTCCGGCGGCCTGGGCGCCGGCAATGGCGGCTGGGGCGGCGACTCAGGCCGGGGCCCGGGCCGCAACTCCAGCGGCAACTCAAACAACTCAACCACTGTTACCTGCTCTTCTGATGACGGACAGCGTGTCCACTGCAATGCCGATACCCGGAGCGGCGTGCGGCTGACGCGCCAGATCAGTGGTGCTCGCTGCGATCAGGGTTCCACCTGGGGCTACGATTCGCGCGGCGTGTGGGTGGACGGTGGCTGCAGCGCCGAATTCGATGTTTCCGGCCGCACCTCGTTCGGGCAAACAAGAACCATCGCCGCCGGCACCAGCATTACGGTGCGGAACAACGAGCCGATCGATGCGAGACAGACGGACGGCAGGGTGTTCTCCGGTGTCGTGCATCAGGATGTTCTGGACGCGGACGGCAACGTTGCCATACCGAGAGGGTCCGACGTTGAGCTGATAGTGCGGACCGATCCGAATCACGATCTTGCGCTCGACCTGGAATCGGTTACGGTCAACGGGCAGCGGTACGCCCTGACAGCACATTCGGATCGCCTGGCGGACGGACAAAAGGACGGCATCGGACAAAACAAACGGACCGCCGAATATGTCGGCGGCGGCGCGCTGCTGGGCACGATCATCGGCGCGATTGCCGGCGGAGGAAAGGGAGCCGCCATCGGCGCCGCGGCGGGCGCCGCAGCAGGAGCCGGCACGCAGGTCCTGACGCGCGGGAAGACGGTGAATGTTCCTGCCGAGTCACTGCTCACCTTCCGCTTAGAGCGGACGCTGGAGATGGGAGCGGCCGATGGCGGCTTCAACCGCGACGGGCGCCAGTATTACGATCCCAATCGCTAGTCCTTGTTTTACACATGCTCAATACGCTGGTACCCGCGAAACGGAGAAGGCAATGATTGTGGGGGTTCTGATTTTCATGGTTGTTGCTATGATGCTGTGCCAGATGTTCACGCCACAGCACTGACGGTTCCCAGCCAGCATAGCCGCATCGTTCAAAGGAAGAGAGACCGTCATGGCAGACACAGGAGAAAGGCGACCGATCGCCCGGCAAGCAAACGCCAGGGAAGCAGAGATGGTTCGGGAGTCAAAGAAAACGTGTTCTGACGAGCGGGCGGCGGTGAGAGAAACCGGCGCGGTGTTCAACAGGCTCGGCGGTCGCGGCAAGGCGCGGCAAAGCTCCGCAAAAGGGAATAAGCGGCGCAGCAGTGCCAAAACTTCGAAATGAGTGACGAACCGGAGCTATTAAATAGCCGTAATGCCGCTCACTTAACGACTGCCGAATTGGGGCCCGGACGTCCGCGTCCCTTCTGTTTTCGCAACCGGCGGACTTGCATGTCCGCGCTCCCAGCCCTACCCGGCGGATGAATTAACAGCACAACCCGGGAACCCGGCTGAGTTCCTCGCGCAATTGTTGGCGTGCGCGGTGCACTCGTGATTTGACCGCGGGAACCGTCAATCGAAGCCGCTCTGCAGGATGCGTGGCTGTTCACTTTTGAACATCTTTGCAGTTTGCGCGCTTGTAGTATGAGAAGCAGGTAGGAGGATCCGTGCTGGAGTCGTGGGTCGGGAGGGCATGCGGGCCTGCTGCCAGGGATGGAGTCTGTTTATGGTTCAGAAGCTAAAAAAGATGCCTGCTGTTCGCAAGAATCGCCGGGCGGTCGATTGGGAGGCTCTTCTCTCTGGAATGTCTCAGGGCAAGACCAACGTTGAATGCGGCCCGGACCGCAACGTCTTCCGGCAAGGAGAACCTGCCGATTCCCTGTTCTACCTGCGAAGCGGGAAGGTGAAGCTCACGGTCACATCCGAGCAGGGCAAGGAAGCGATCGTTGCGGTTCTGGGCGCCGGCGAGTTCTTCGGCGAGGGCTGCCTCGCGGGTCAGTCGTTGCGGGTAACCACCGCTATCACGATGTCAGACTGCAGGCTCGCCCGGATTGAGAAGGCGCTGATGGTGCGCGTGCTTCACGAACAGCGCGACGTCTCCGAGTTATTCATCACGCACCTGCTTGGCCGCAATATTCGCTACGAAGGGGACCTCGTTGACCAGCTTTTCAACAATAATAGCGAAAAGCGTCTGGCCAGGATTCTCCTGCTGCTTGCTCATTTTGGCAAGGAAAGCAGAGCCGAACTTGTGCTTCCCAGCGTGAACCAGGAAAACCTGGCACAGATGGTCGGTACAACCCGGTCGCGAGTCAGTCATTTCATGAACAAGTTCAGGAGGCTCGGCTTCGTCGATTACAACAACAGCGGCGGGTTGACGGTCAACAGTGGTCTCCTGAGCGTGGTCCTGCACGACTGAATTCGAACAGCTCCCATCTCATGTCTGACAGTTATTCCTTTACAAATCTCGACGGAATGGAGTCTGAGATGGGCGGAGAAGTAAAACCACCGGAGCCAAACGCCTCTCGCCACACCAGCAGACCCTTATGGCTGCCACTTAAGGCCTTGCCACGAGTGTTCAGGCAGGCATCGAGCGAATGGATCAACGACAATGCACCACGCCTCGGTGCCTCCGTCGCATTTTATACCCTGCTGTCACTGGCTCCCGTTATTGTTATAGCCGTTGCTGTGGCCGCTGTTGTTTACGGGTAAAAGGCCGCCCAAGGCCAGCTCGCGTCGGAAATCCAAGGCATGGCTGGGCCTGACGTAGCACGCACAATTCAGGAAATCATCAAAGGCGCCCACAAGCCAGGAACAGGCGTGATTGCGACTTTGCTCGGTCTGGTGACCTTGGCATTTGGCGCCTCTTCCATCTTCGTAGAGCTGCACGGCGCGATGAACACAATCTGGAATGTTCCGCTTCCCCGCGACCGAACCAATGCCGCCACCGTCATTCGTCTGATAAGGGATCGCTTCTATTCGTTCGCGACGGTGCTGGGCGCCGGTTTCCTGCTGCTGGTTTCTCTGGTGTTGAACGCCTCGATCGCAGCAATGGGAATCGCGGTGTCCCGGGCGGCCACGTTCATGGTGTCAGTTCTGGTAATAGCGGTGTTGTTCGCGGCTCTTTACAGAACCGTTCCGGACGTTAAATTGAACTGGAGCGACGTGGCTCTCGGAGCCCTAATCACCTCATCGCTTTTTACGATTGGAAAGCATCTCCTGGGGCTGTACTTCGCGAACACCAGTTCCGCGTCGGCGTATGGTGCCGCCGGCTCGCCGCTCATAGTGTTGCTATGGCTATACTACTCGGTGCAGCTATTCTTTTGGGGCGCCGAGTTCACCAAGGTGTACACGAGGACCGTGGGATCCCAATGCGGCCGGCAACAAAGAATCGCGCAGGTGGCCGGGTTGGGCCCATCGGTCAAATCCTGCGACAAAGGGTAGCGCTGGTCGCCACATTGGCAGTGGTGCTGGCCCCGCTGGCCTTGGCCGACCGCACGCCGCTAAAGCCCGGCTGGAACATGTTCTCGCCGCAGCAGGACGTCGAGGTGGGCCAGCAGGTCTCAAAGGAAGCCGAGCGGCAATTGCCCATGCTGAACAATTCCCGTGTGGACAATTACATGAACAATCTGGGGCGCAAGCTCTCCTCCAGGGCGCCGGGCGAGAAATACCCTTACCAGTTCAAGGTGGTGAACGACCGGGCGATCAACGCTTTTGCACTGCCCGGCGGGCGCATCTACATCAACCGCGGCGTGATTGAAGCCGCCGACAATGAAGCGCAACTGGCCGGCGTGGTGGCGCACAAAGCCTCTCACGTGGCGCTGCGCCACGGCACAAACCAGGCCAGCAAGGCCTCCGCGGCGCAGATGCCGCTGGCGATCCTGGGCGGCATGCTGGGCAGCAACTCCACGGGGGCCGTTCTGGCGCAGCTCGGCGCGGGCTTCGCGGTGAATTCCATCCTGCTGAAGTATTCGCGCACGGCAGAGAGCCAAGCCGACATCATGGGCTGGCAGATCCTGTACGATTCCGGCTACGACCCGCGGGCCATGGCTCAATTCCTCGAGAAGATCCAGGCGCAGGATAAGGGCGGGCAGCCCGTCGCGTTCTTCAGCAGCCACCTATGTCTCCACAGAATACCTGCAACAACCTGCATCGGTGATGGTAGAGTGAAACCGACCGCCATTCTCGGCTTCGAATCATTTGCGGAACACTCTCGGCGCGGAGCGGTTTTAGGGTAAAATGAAGCGGATGGCCCAAAAGAAGAAAGCAAGCCGTACATCCTCCCCAGCGCTGCCGAAAGCACTCACCGGAATCCAGGGCTTGGACGAAATCACGGGGGGCGGGTTGCCACGCGGGCGTCCCACTCTGGTCAGTGGAGGCGCCGGTTCTGGAAAGACACTGTTCGGACTGGAGTTCCTGGTTCGGGGCGCCACACAATACAGCGAACCCGGCGTGTTCATGTCGTTCGAGGAAACGATCCCGGACCTGACCAAAAACGCCGCTTCGCTGGGTTTCGACCTGGACCGGCTGGTGGCGGACAAGAAGCTGTTCCTGGACCACGTGTACATCGCGCGAAGCGAGATTGAGGAAACCGGCGAGTATGACCTCGATGGCCTCTTCATTCGAATTGCCGACGCTGTCCAGAGGGTCGGGGCGCGGCGAGTGGTCCTGGACACCATTGAATCGCTGTTTAGCGAGTTGCCCAACCCAGCTATCCTGCGCGCCGAAATCCGCCGCCTGTTCGGCTGGCTCAAGCAAAAAGGATTGACCGCGGTCGTTACCGCCGAGCGGGACCGGCCCGACAAGCTGACCCGGCACGGCATAGAGGAGTTCGTCTCAGACTGCGTGATCCTGCTGGACCATCGTATCCGGGAGGAGATCTCGACCCGGCGGCTGCGCATCGTCAAGTACCGGGGCTCGACCCACGGCACCAACGAGTATCCGTTCCTCATCGATGAACAAGGCATTTCAGTCCTGCCGATCTCCTCACTGGGCCTGGACCATGCTGCGCCCGCCGTACGAATCTCGACTGGCCTTGCCCGGTTGGATCACATGATGGGCAGCAAGGGCTTTTATCGGGGGAGCAGCATTCTGGTATCCGGCACCTCGGGAACCGGTAAAACTAGCATTGCGGCACATTTCGTGGATGCGGCCTGCCGCCGCGGCGAGCGCTCCTTGTTTTTCGCTTTCGAAGAATCACCCCAGCAGATCGTCCGCAATATGCGTTCGATCGGCATCGACCTCGAGCCATGGGTCCGCAAAGGGCTCCTGCAATTCCATGCGGCGCGTCCCACCTACGGGGGGATCGAACAGGTCCTGTTACTGACCCACAAAGGCATCTCCAGCTTCCAGCCCAGCGTCGTTGTGGTAGACCCGGTTACCAATCTGCTCATGGTCAGCACCCAGAACGAAGTGCGGTCCATGCTCACGCGGCTGGTCGATTTTCTGAAGACCCAGGGGATCACCGCGGTTTTTACCAGTTTGACTGCGGCAGGCGGCACTCTGGAAGCCAGCGAGGCGGACGTCTCCTCCCTCATGGACACCTGGCTCCTGCTGAAAAGCATTGAGGTCGGGGGGGAGCGGAACCGCGCGCTCTACGTGCTGAAATCGCGAGGCATGGAGCATTCCAACCAGATTCGCGAATTCTTGCTCACCAACGACGGCCTCCGATTGCTGGACGTTTACCTCGGACCCGAGGGCGTGCTGACCGGTTCCGCCCGGATGTCGCAGGAAGTGCGCGAGAAAGCAGCGGGCACGTCCCGCCGGCAAGAACTGGAGGGCCGCCGGCGCGAACTGGAGCGCAAGCGCCGGATCTTTGAGGCCCGCATGGTCATGCTCCGGGCGGAGTTTGAAGAGGAGGAAGAAGGAATTCAACAGAGCATCTCCGAATCGGAATTACTCGGCGAGGAACTGTTGCAGGACCGCGGGAAGATGGTGCGGAGCCGGAAAGCGGATCCCTCATCCTACAAGAAGGAGGGGAGCGCGCCAGCCGCGCGGAAACGCTAAATGCCGGCAACCAAGACAAAAACTCGGGCGCGGCCTCGCAAACCGAAGCCCCGGAAACCGGTGGTTTGGAAGCTGCGGCTCTACGTGGCGGGCCAGACTCCCAAGTCGATTCGCGCCTTTGCCAACCTCAAGGTGCTGTGTGAAGAGCACTTGAAGGGCCGCTATCAGATCGAAGTGATAGACCTTTTGGAGAATCCGCAACTGGCGCGCGGCGACCAGATCGTAGCAGTTCCGACCCTGATAAGAAAACTTCCGCTACCTGTCCGAAAGATCATTGGAGACCTGTCCAACACCGAGCGGGTGCTGGTGGGCCTGGACCTGCGAAAGGTAGACTGACCCAGCTCAGGAAGGCCAGCATGAAGAAGCCCCCGAAAAAGAGCGGCCCGGCAAGAAAGCGGAAACCGGGGTTGGCAGGGGAAATGGAGCAGGCCGGCTCCCATTCTCGCCAGGCAAAGTACGTCTTGCGTTTGTACGTAAGCGGATCCACGTTGAAATCGGCGCTGGCTATAGAGAATATCAAGCGGGTTTGTGAGAAGCACTTGAAGAATCGGTATGACCTGGAAGTCATCGACATTTACCAGCAGGCGAATCTGGCCAGGGACGAGCAGATTGTGGCGGCGCCCACGCTTATTAAACGGCTCCCGCTCCCGCTGCGAAGGCTCATTGGGGACCTGTCGAACGAAAAAAAAGTGCTCGCCGGACTGGACGTGAGAATGCGGCAGTAATAGCTGCGGAAGGCGGAAAGAGGTTGGCTAACAGGAAGAAAAGCCGCTCCTCGCAAAAGCTGCCGGCCCTGTCGCGCCGGGAATTGGTCGCCCGCCTGAGCGAAGCGGAGGAAACCCTCCGGGCCATTCGTTCCGGTGAGGTGGATGCCATTGTGGTGAATGGCCAAGGCGGGGAGAAGGTGTTCACGCTGCAGGGGGCCGACCATACCTACCGTGTTTTCGTGGAGAGGATGAACGAAGGCGCCGCGGTTCTCAGCGGCGAGCACACCGTCTTGCACTGCAACCACCGTTTTGCCCGGTTCCTGGGAGCGGGGCTCCAGAGCGTCATCGGTTCTTCCATGCAGGACTTGGTTTGGCCCGACGACCGAGCCAGGATGGAGACCTTACTCCGGCGCGCGGCCCAAGGAAACTGCCGGGGCGAGATCCGTTTGCAATCGCGAAAAGGCGCCCCTTTGCCCGTTCATCTCTCCTTGAATCCTCTTCGCCTGGAGAGCATGCAGGCCGTCTGCCTGATCGCTTCGGACCTCTCGGAGATGAAGCGTGCCGAGCAGGAACTGCGCGCTTCCAGCGAGCAGTTGCGGAATCTTGCGGCGCGCCTGGTGTCCGTTCGAGAGGAGGAGCAGACCAGGATCTCCCGCGAAGTCCACGATGAGCTGGGACAGTTGTTGACCGCGGTGAAATTGGACCTTGCCTGGCTGGCGGGGCGGCTGCCCCGGAGAAACGTCCAGATGCTCGAAAGGATCCGCGCGACGGTGCAGTTAGCCGACAGCATTATCCAATCCGTTCGCAGAATCTCGACAGAGCTAAGGCCCGGTGTTTTGGATCTCGGTCTGGCGGCCGCCGTGGAATGGCAGGTCCAGGAATTCCAGACCCGGACCGGCATCCAGTGCAAGGTCCGGCTGCTCGCCCAGGGAATGTATCCGCCGAACGTTTCGACCGCCTTGTTTCGTATTCTTCAGGAGACTTTGACCAATGTCGCGCGCCATGCCAAGGCCACGCGGGTCGAGGTGGTCAAACAGAAGCAACGGGACCGCCTGGTTCTGCGGATACGCGATAACGGCCGGGGTTTCGATCCGGCGGACCCTTCTCGTTCGAAATCCCTGGGTCTGCTGGGTATGCGGGAACGTGCCGCCATTCTGGGCGGCCAGGTGAAGATCGCCAGTGCTCCGGGAAAAGGGACCACCGTCACCGCCTGGATTCCGCTCCGCTCTCCGGAGGAACCTGGCGCCCTGCCATGATACGAGTCCTCATCGTCGACGACCACGCCATTGTCAGGCGCGGTTTGAGGGACCTGCTTTCCGATGAGTTCCACGGGGCCGCATTTGGAGAAGCCTCCAATGCCCAGCAGGCGCTGGAAGAGCTTGGAAAACAGAAGTGGGATGCCGCGCTGCTCGACATCGGTCTGCCGGGAAAGAGCGGCATGGATCTGCTCAAGGAATTAAGGGCCCAATGGCCCAGGCTCCCGGTTCTGGTCCTGAGTGTTCACCCGGAAGACCAATTTGCCGTTCGTGTTCTGAAGGCGGGCGCGGAAGGCTACATGACCAAGGAAAGCGCTCCCGAGGAGTTGGTGAAAGCCGTTCGCAAGATCCTGGCCGGGGGCCGATACGTGAGTTCCACGCTGGCCGAAAAGCTGGCCCTGAGCGTAAGAAAGGATCTCACGCGCACACCGCACGAGACGCTTTCCGACCGCGAGTATGAAATCATGTGCCTGATCGCCTCGGGAAAGACCGTTACGGAAATCGCCGGAGAACTGTCACTCAGCCCCAAAACGATCAGCACCTATCGCGCTCGGGTCCTGGAAAAGCTCGGCGTCAAAAATAGTGCGGAAATCGTCCAGTACGCGATCCGCAACGGCCTGGTGATTTGAGAATGTCCCAAATGTAGGGCCGTCCAGCCTGCAACCTCTTTTCCGGCCTTCACCCGCCCTGTCAGACAAACACCTACAAATCTTTCAGCCGGCGGCCTACGAAAGAATCAGCCGGGGGCTGATGGACAGTATCGGCGCGGGGATTTATCCTCGGAGGAGCCGCTGAAAAACAAGCGGATCATTCTGGCAACCGCAAGACGCGGCCAGAACGCAGGAGGGGGCCCTGGCTTGCGGGCGAGCAGGTGAAGTGTTATGACGCGCAACAAAGGGCGACCGTCCGGCAAGCGGGCGAAGGAGGACGTTGCTACGGGCCAAAGAGCTGTGATAGCCGCCCCAAACAAACAGCCGTTTGATTCGGACATTTTCCTTTCGGGAATCTCTCTGGGAAAAGCCATTCTCGAATACAGCGGGGGCCGAAACGTCTACCAGCAGGGTGATCCTGCGGATGCCGTGTTCTACCTGAAGCGTGGCGAGGTGAAACTCGCTGTTACGTCGGCAGACGGCAAGGAAGCCATCGTCGCCGTTCTGGGCGCCGGTGAGTTCTTCGGCGAGGGATGCCTGGCAGGCCAGTTGGTGCGCGTATCGACGGCCGTCACGATGACCGATTGCAATCTTGTCAGGATTGAGAAGCAGCTCATGGTAGGCATGCTCCACGAACAGCAGCCCTTGTCGGAACGGTTCGTCACGCATCTGCTTTCGCGCAACATCCGCTACGAAGAAGACCTGGTCGATCATCTTTTCAACTCCAGCGAGAAGCGTCTGGCGCGGATTCTCTTACTGCTGGCTCATTTCGGCAAGGACGGTGAATCCGAAGAGGTGCTTCCCAAGGTCAGCCAGGAGAACCTGGCGGAAATGGTCGGCACAACCCGGTCGCGAGTCAGTCATTTCATGAACAAGTTCAGGAAGCTTGGCTTCGTTGATTACAACAACAGCGGCGGGTTGACGGTCCATAGCGGTCTCCTCAGCGTAGTGCTACACGACTAAGATCGACCTGGCCGGCATCACGGCCTTCACCTCCCAGGCCAACCGCGCTTTGCCCCTCATGAAGCCCGGATGAGCAATTTTGACCAGGCCTGTGTGCAAAATTGGATTGCCGGGCGAATCACCTCAAGTGTATTAGTAACTGATGCGCCTCCCTGCCAGCCAGACTGGATCTCGCGGGGAGGCGGATGCCGTGATTGCCTCTCTGTTGCCCTACAGAGACGAACAAGCTTGGCGCAGCTCGGCGGAACTGTAAAGCGCAACAGAGCGGCAGCATGGCTGGGACCTGGTTCTGCGCGCCGCGTGCACACGCTGGCGGACGTTCTCATGCCTTGACTTCTGGTAACTGCTCGAAACGGAGGAAAATCAATGTTTCTGATTAACAAAATAGGGTGGGCTAAGGTCGCGTTCGCCGTTTTCACGGCCGGGATGTCGATCCTGAGTCTGAACTCGCTTGCCTTCGCAGGCACCTCCGGCGAAGAAAAGGCGGCGGTGTTGCATCGTGACGACATCAAAAAGCTGCAGGAAAGCCTGCGCGACAAAGGGTATTACCATTCGCAGGTCGATGGCGTCTTGGGTCCCCAAACCCGAGCGGCTATTAGTCAGTATCAGAAGGCTGAGAAACTGCCCGCCACAGGACGCCTTGACGCCCCGACTGCCGGCAAACTGGGAGTGGGACCGGAATCCATCGGGGGCAGTTTCAAAGGCGCCGGCCAAGAAGTCGGGAAAGGTGGCCAGGAGCTGGGCCACGAGATGAAGCAAGGCAAGCCCTTGGCAGCTGGCAAAGAGCTTGGCAAGGGGGTCGGTCGTGCCGGCAAAAAAATCGGACAAGGCGTCAAGGGGGCTGTAACCACCGACAGCGACCGAGGGGATCGAGAAAAGAAGAAGCCGTAGTCCCCGAAATTGCGCCCCGTGAAGGGGGATGGACAATTTCGACCAGACGTCCCTGCCGAGCTGACAGAGGAATTGTGGGGCGCGCTCGCTCAGGCGTGTGAGCAGTATTGAACTGACGTGCGAGTCAGTTCAAGTGTACAAAGAAGCACGCCTCTCTCCACGAACGGACACGAACTCGAAACCGAATTCGTTCGACCCGCGGCTCGGGAATCTCAGGGCTCCAGCACGCCAAACAAATACACAGGAATGAGCAATGTTGACCGGGCGTGTGAGCACAAGTGAACCGACACGCCAATCGCCGTGAGGTATAAACAGTACGCCTCGTCTCCCAAAGATAGGAGACCTCAGCATCGCCGGGCGGCGTCTACCCGCTTCTCTATCGTGGTGACGCCCGCGGCGGTGGAGCTTCTGGTCGGGACGAGCCAAGAGAAACAATAGCCGGCGGAAAGAGACCAGCCACTGAGAAGGAATGGTGCCTCAGTTTCTGCATCTTCTGTGACCGGCTAAACCGGTGTACTTGAATATGTGTTTCAGCGGTTTGCAAAGGAGAGCAACAATGAATCGATTCAAACTGATAGCCACGATCATCTGTGTGTGCTTCGTGGCTTTGGCGCTTTCACCCACGGTGAAGGCGGACGAGTGGAACAGGAGAACCACCGTAACGTTTAGCGGGCCTGTGGAGATTCCGGGGGTCCACCTCCGGGGTTGGGGGGTACTGCCGGCCGGCACCTATGTATTCAAGATACTGGACTCGCAGTCCGACCGCCACATCGTCCAGATCTTCAACAAGGACCAGACGAAAATCTACGCCACCATCCTGGCCATCCCGAACTATCGCCTCAAAGCGACCAGCAAGACCGTGATCACTTTTAGGGAGAGGCCGGCGGGCCAGCCGGAAGCGCTCCGGGCATGGTTCTATCCTGGCAGAAATTGGGGCGAGGAATTCGTATATCCGAAAGCCAAAGCCATAGCGCTGGCCAAGGAGACCAAGACGGCCGTTCTCTTCACGTCGGCCGAGCTCCCCGTGGAGGTCGCGGAGCCGATCAAGTCGGCAGACGAACCGGTGGTAGTGGAGATGAAGCGGGCGCCCGTCATGGCGATTAAGCCCACGGGAGAAGAGGTGCAAATCGCCGAGGTGGTCACCCCACCCCCCGCGACAGAGGTAACGCGCCTTCCGAAAACGGCAAGTCCGTTGTCGCTCATGGCGCTGCTCGGACTGCTGGCTTTGGGCGGAGCCTCGACCCTCCGGCTGGCCGCAAAGCGATTATTGTGAGGGGACTGGTTTCCCACCCGGCGCGCCGTCCTGGCGCGCCCGGGTGGTGTTCCCCTTTCCCAAGCTTCACGCCGATTGATCCCCGTAGCATTCGGGATCCAATCGTCCCGGCCTGGCGACCGGTTGTCTGCGACGGTAGCGAGGAGGGAACATGAAAGCTTTGTTCTGGACTGGGCTGGTGGCGCTGATTCTAGGCGTTGTTTCGCTTTTGGTTCCGATTCCCCGCAATGAGCGTGATAGCCTCAAGGTTGGCGGCCTGTCCATCGGTGTTGAAACCCGGCATGAGGAAAAGCTGTCGCCGATTGTGGGTGTGGTGATGATCTTGGGCGGAGCCGGCATGATGATCGCCGGAAAGATAAAAAGCTGAGTTCGCTCTAGTCCTGACCGGAACCTTCTCGCCGTTGCCTCCCCGGCTACACCCGCGGCGTGATTGGCGGGTCGGCGGCCGTGAACGATCTACTTATGAAGCGGCCAGGACATTCCGCGCCTGGGCTGCCCGGCCGTTCGCAGCCTGGCGAAGTCAGAAGGAGGGTCACCGTGACGAGAACGCCATCATGGGCTGGGGAGCGTGGCGTGGCGAAGGCCCTCGCTCTCCCGGTTCTTCTCCTGATTGTTCTCGGCGGCTACGCCGGACATCAGGTTTCGCCGGCCGGCAGCGGTCAGGATACAGGCCCTTACCGAATCTCGGTGAACGTTGACTTGGTGGTGTTGCACGCCACGGTGTGCGACCGGCAAGGCCGCTTTGTCTCCAGTCTGCGCGAACAGGATTTTGAGGTTTACGAAGATGGCGTACGGCAGCGCACCCGGCTGTTCCTGCACGAAGATATTCCGGTCACCGTCGGACTGGTTGTCGACCACAGCGGAAGCATGGGGCCGAAACTTGCGGAGGTGACCGCCGCCGCCCGGAGCTTTGTGCAGTTCAGCAACCCAGAGGACCAAATGTTCGTCGTGAACTTCCACGAGACGGTGTCGCTGGGCCTGCCCCCCACGATCCGATTCACCAATAGCTCCGCCGAACTGGAACGCGCCATCTGGAGAGCTCCCGCCGTTGGCATGACGGCGCTTTACGACGCGATCGTCGAGGCGCTAAAGCAATTGCAGGCAGGCAGCCGGGACAAAAAGGTCTTGATCGTCATCAGCGACGGCGGCGACAACGCGAGTGCGCACACCCTGATCCAAGTCACCAGCATCGCCGAGCACTCCAGCGCCATCATCTATACCATCGGTCTTTTCGATGAAGGTGATGGGGACGCGAATCCGAAGGTGCTCAATCAACTGGCACAGGCCACGGGTGGCGAGACCTTCTTCCCCGGCCAACTCAGCGCGGTGGTGGCCATTTGCGAGAGAATCGCCCGGGATATTCGCAATCAATACACCATCGGATATGTTTCCGCCAACGCGGCGCGCGACGGGGGCTACCGGGCCATTCGGGTAGCCGTTCGGGAGACGGGCCATAGCAAGCTCTTCGTGCGCACTCGCGCCGGCTACATCGCCGGCAGCGACCCACGGCCGGTCAAGGACGAGGGCGCTAAATGAGGGTTGTGGTTGCGAAAAACTCGCTGAGGCGGGTTTTGCGGTGGACGCAGTGCCTACTCTTTGCCTGCGCCGTCTCGCTACTGGGCTATTGCGGGTTCGTTCTGGCGGACGCCTGGGTCTTCCAGAGACAGGAGAGCCGCTATCTCGACCGCCTGCTGCGCGACTCGCACACGGCCAGCGGCGGCGCACCGAAAATCGGGTCCTCCACTTCACCGAAAAACCCGCCGGCCGCCACGACGGGCGGTCTGATCGGCCGCATCGAGATTCCACGTCTCGGCCTATCAGCGGTCGTCGTCGAAGGAATCGACAGCGCCATTCTGCAGCGGGCGGTCGGGCATATTCCAGGTACCGCGCTGCCGGGGCAACCCGGCAACGTGGGTATCGCCGGGCACCGCGATACGTTCTTCAGACCGCTGCGCAGCATCCGCAAGGGTGATGAAATCACAGTGACGACGTTACACGGATCCTCCCGCTATCGCGTTGACTTTACCAAAGTGGTCCAGCCCGAAAACATTGAAGTGCTGGATGGCTCCGATGACGCACTTCTGACTCTGGTGACCTGTTACCCCTTCGACTATGTGGGTTCCGCACCCAAGAGATTTATCGTCCGCGCGCACAGGATTCCAGGGTGAGCGATCTTGACCAAACCCGAGAGCGGCACTGAACTGATACGTAAACCGCTTCGACGTATGACAGAAGGGAGGAGAACCAACATGCTCTGGACGATTTTTGTGATCTTGCTTGTTTTGTGGTTCTTGGGATTAGTCAGTTCTCACACTTTGGGTGGGTTCATCCACGTTCTGTTGCTTGTGGCCATCGCTGTCGTCTTGATTCGGGTCATTCAAGGCCGAAGGCCATTCGCCTGACGGCGGATCAACAGACACAAAACGGCCAGGCAGCCGCCCAACAAGCCCTTGTCTTAGGGGCGCACAACGGGTGAAAATGAACGGGTTTTCCGTGGAGGTCATTGTTGGTTTACGATCCCCGCGGTGTCCGGTTCGTTCTCACGGCGCCTGCTACAGAAAGCACGGAGCAGCAATTCAGCCCCTGGAAGCAGATGGTCTATGCCTCCGTACCGGCGCAGTTCGCGCCCAGGTTCGCCTACAAGAAGAATCTTGAGGACGCGGCCCATCCGGACGGGACGGCGGTGGTGATCCCGTACGGCGCCCGGGTGGCCGAGGCTATCCTGCTTCGCCACTACCCGCCTGAGGACGTGGCCGTCTGCCACCCGGACAATCTGCACCTCTTCGTCGGACCTCGCACGCGCGCGGTCGGCGTGAGCGCCCACAACCCGATCGGCGCGGCCTTCTCCACGGGCGTCTACAGCAATATATTCGGAAGCACGGCGCGG
>Ga0315279_10005412_pt1 | contig 16597 bp, 13 predicted proteins | sample YL17G06_20_MG_FD_203694 | JGI IMG/M metagenome (GOLD analysis project Ga0315279, IMG submission 203694) | Sediment microbial communities from Yellowstone Lake, YNP, Wyoming, USA - YL17G06_20 | ecosystem: Environmental > Aquatic > Freshwater > Lake > Sediment | place: USA: Wyoming | collected...
AAATCTTCGACACCATGGGCCTGCGCGACGAAGATCTGCAGGCGCAGCTTGCGCCCGCCACCACCAGGGCCATCGATGACCTCGAGCGCAAGGGCTACGCCATGGCCGATATGAAGCCGGCCCATGTCATTATCGCCGAAGACCAAGTGCGGGCCGTGGCCGAAGAGGGCGCGCGAAGCGAGCGCGCCTCGCAGGTGCGGCTGGTGCAGGACCTTTTGCAGGCGGGACATTACTCCGTCATCGATTACGAACTCCTGCTCCGCACGCCGGAAAACGAGCGGAAAGTCAAGTATTCGCGTCGCCACCACTATCTTGACGACGTGCGAGACCGGCTGACCCCGGCGCCCATGCCGTCGTACCTGCAGGCGGCCGAAATCATGGGCGTGCCGTATGTCCACGGCCATGTGGAAAGCACGGGCGGCCAATTATGGGTGGTGGGCCGCAACCCCCGCCTCTTCGATTACTTTCTGCCCGAGCGGTGGCGCAAAACGCCGCCGCAACGGCTTTCCAAAAACAATGAAGTTTACTATACGATAACCAAAGACAACATCCATATCGTCTGGAAGACCTCGCGCGTGGGCGAGCTGCCGGCCATCGACCCGCATGCCGTGCTCGCGGCGCCGGCCGCGGACTATGCCATCAACAGCCCGTTCGAGGAATTCGCCATTGCGCAGGCGCTTAACGATCAGGGAGTGCCCACGGTGTATGTGCGGGCCATCTACATGACCGGCAGCGAAAAGCTCGAAGAATCGACGGACAAACGCAAATACGAGTCGCACCGCTCGTTCTGGGGGCCCGACGGCAAGCCGATCCTGCGCGAAGACCATAACTACATCACCATCCGCGGCTATTACAACGGTCCCGACTCGTGGGTGGCCAAGCAGGAAGGGCAGCTTGACAAACCGATCAACCTGATCGCGGCGCTTGCCGAGGGCGTCGTTTCGTCCGCGGAGTACGACGATCTGATCGCCACCGCGCGCACCCGGATGCAAAGCCTGGGCTACGACGGATCGCTGCTGCATGGCAATGATCTGATCGTGGTGATTACCCCGGAAAACGAGGTGATCAAGGACGCCGCGGGAAAACCGGAAGCGAGGATATGCAATTTTGAATTGATCCGGAAGATTGGGCCGGCGGTGTGATCCGCTCATTACGCGGGGATGGCTTGCCGCATCTCTTCATTGAAACACCATCGCCTTGCTTTGAGCGCGACAGCCGTTTTCAGTAATCTTGATGAAGCCGACACTCAAAGAACGAGCAGGCAAACGAATAGCGTGGTGATGCACCCCGCGCGATTCCTTCCCGTTCTGCAGAATTTCGATACGACGGCCGTCTGCTCCGTAGCTGCCAATTGCGATGCAAGCATCGCAGGGAAGATTATATGATATATCGATACGGTAACTATCCGCCAAACGCATGCATTGAGAGAACTTCACAGGAAAAAAGGAAGAAGTCGTCTTGTGAATAGCGCCGCTGCTATTCTGGAATTCAAATGCGCCAAGATCTGGCTTGGCCCCGCTGAATGGCAGACCGACATCAGTGCCCGCATCGATCAGCGCACTGGATGCGGACAGGTGCATGAAAGCGACATCCGGCAGGCTTCCATCGGTCTTGCGCGGTCCGCGAACCCCGGCGGTATCAACGCTCCGGAAATCGGCATTGGAGACCGAAAGACCGGCGCTCCAGCTATTGGTTGCCTCAACATCCCCTGCAAGAAGGCTCACCGAACCGCCGCCCGTGGAGATGCAATTTTTGACAGCGAGAATACCATCTGTCAATGCTTCAGTGATAGCGTAGTTCCTGCCATTGACACCGCTGTATGCGGTGCAATTGAATAGCGTCATAGACCCCATATTGTGGTTCTGGTCAAACTGTTTCGCTTTGTTGAAAAACGAAAGACAATTCCTGAGGATATGGGGATGGCGCACATAGGGGGTTGAGCTCCCGCCCATCTTAAAACCATTGCCGTTCATGCTGCCGCTGTTGTTCGGGCTGTTGGGATCGCCGTGGTAGTATCCATTGTCAAATGCCCAGCAGTTCTCGATGATGGTCAGCATGTTGTCGGGGTAGGCAGTCCCGGCCGTCTTCAGATACCCGTCCCACCCGTCATCGGAGTTCCCCCAGGAACGGCATCCCCGGAAGATCACACTATCGCCAACGTCAAGTTTTGGCGCGAAACCATCCGCATTGCCGCCGTTGGTCGGAGCGTCGTAATTCCACCATGAATCGCAGTTGAGAACCAGATCGTGCGATGCGCCATGTCGCAATTGCAAACCAGCATCGGAATTTTCATGAAAAGAACACCATTCGATCGTATCGTAGTATCCGCCGTCGACGATCATGCCGTTGTCGCCGGCATTCATGATATCCAGCCCGACGATGTGCCAGTAGTTCCCCTTGAGGGAGATCCCTTGATTGGAGCTGCCAAATCCCTGGGAGGTGAAATCAAGCACGGCGCGCCTGGTGGAAGGGTTCTCTGCCGCCAGATGAATCGGAGCGCCGGCCGTGCCGCTCGCGGTGATGTTGACGCGTGCGGATACCTGGTGCGTTCCTCCGGCCAGAATGATGGAATCGCCGGGGCCGGCGCTCGACACGCCGTCGGAAACCGCGGAGAAAGCGTTAGCGGGGCTCGAACCGTCCTTGGCGCCGCTTCCCGACGGACTCACATACCAGTTCCTGGCGGATCCGCCGGAAACCGAGAGAAGGAGTGCTGCCGCTGCGGTGATGATCAGTCTTTGCCGAACGCCGTTCCTCATCGTCAACTCCCCGCAATGGCTGTTGGGATACACGGACCTCCGCCTTCCTTCAGGTCATTCTCGATTGATGTCCGAAACACGGAAAATGCCCGGCTTCTCTTCCAGACGCACGTCCTGAACTCCGCGCTGTGCTCCGCCCCGTGCGATATGGCTGGTGACTCTCCCGTTCAGAGAGAACACGGCGCTTCTGCCGGCCTTTGGTATTGTCGCGGGCGGGACAGAGGTGCGGGATCCGTTTGCGGATGCAACATGCGTTTCTGCTCCGTGCGTCACGACCAGTTCGTATACACACACTTCCCCATAGGCGCCCGCGCTGTCGCCCTTCGTGGTGTTGGACTGCGTGTAGCATCCGGCTTTGAAATAGCAGCCGGAGTAGTTTGCCGGGAAGTCTTGGGCCGGCGCGATGCTGTCATTGTAGTAGGTCTTGATATGGCCGGCGCTTGCCACGATCCTCAAAGTGAAAACCGTTCCCAACTTATAGTTTGACGCTAGTATCGCCCCATGGACGGTGGCGCCGGTGTCGTACTCCAGGAATAGCTTGGTCCCCTCAAGCCGAACCTCGATGAGGTCGCTCACGATTTTGTGGATCTGTCCGGCCACCACCTGCGGCTTGACATCAGGGAGGTGCATGATCGCCTCTTTGATATACATCGAATGAATGCCGGTGTCGGTCGACCACGCCGCCTGGCTCAAGCCGTTGCCCGTCATCTCCCTCAATTCGCTGCGCGGATAACTGGAACCGCTTGTGGTGACTCCGCCGCAATTCGCTTTGAACACAACGCCGTTTTGAGCGGCATTCAGGTGGAAGCAGTCATCGGCAAAGGTGTTCAATGCCGGCAAAGAGACTTCGGTTACGCTTCCCTGTTGACCGATGGGAAGCTGCAACTTCCAGTTCATGAGATTCAGCAGATCGCCGGGATAGGAAATCGCCGCCTGCACATGCAGTGCGACCACGAGTGGGAACAAACACAGGCATGTGATCCATTTTCTTCTGTCATTAGTCTCTGGGCGTGGCAACGGTCAGTCCTCTTGTTTCGGCGGGATCTCCGACCAGCAATCGGCAGAAGTCATATCATGCTGATAGGGATGTTTTTTTTGGCAGTTTCGCGCATGACTATTTTTTCTTTGCACAGGCTCTATTTCACACTCGAAACCAGAGCTTGAACCATGCTTCCGGCCTTGCTCTACCGGACAAAATAGGTGACGGACCGTTGAAAAACAACCAAAAAAGCATGGCGCTGCAGGGGCTGAAAAGGCGGGGTCTCATGCGTATTAGGGACGGAGTTAATTTATTTGACTTATATTCATATCATTCTACCTGCCCGCTTAGCCGAAAAAAAGTGAATCCGGCGCGGCGGCTAAATCAAATAAGTGAACTCCGTCCCTTAAAAAGGGCGCCAAGCGCCCGGCAGAATTTCTCGCAGGCAGCGGAAGGAAGGTTGCGCCGACCGTCCATGACATGCCCGGGAAACGAGGGGGAATTGATCAGTCGTTCTTCCGGACAATGTTTTCGAAGACCCCGCGATCCGTGCGGATCCTTGCCAGATAGACACCCCTGCCCAGGCCGGCGAAGGAAACCTCCGCGCGCATCGCAGCCTGCAGGATCAGGGCGCCTCCGATCGCGAAGAATTCGGCCGACTGCATGGACCTGCCGTCGGCCATGGAGAGCCGACGTGACCGGAGGTTGATGCGAATCGGGTTGGGTGCCGTGCCGGTCTGTGGCAGCCGGGTTGTCGCCGTTGGCGGGGTTCCCTCTCCCTGAATGTAAACCAGCGAGGTCTTGTATCCCACGATCGCCGCCTTAAGCGGGGCGTTGACCGCTGAGGAAGTGTCGTCGATCGCGTTGTTGAAGGTCCACTTGAAGTCTCCACCCTGCACGCGTCCGGCATAGGTCATGGCCCTGGTCTTCGCGGCATCCGGCGCATCGGGGGTGTAGGCATACATGACAGATGCATCGGTGTCGAAATTGTTGTAGATGTTGGCGCCGGCGGCCGACTTGACCGTGGCGGGCACCGTCTCGGTGCGGCTTGCAGCTACGTAGGCATCGAAGTCGACCGTGGAGTTGGGGAAGCCTGCTGCTCCATAGGCCACGAATCGCTTCTGGCCTTCCATGTGGTTGTTCCAGGCCTTGATGGCGCCGCCATCTTCGCCGGAGAAGGTTCCAAGAGACGCGTTGTCGGCACTCGTGGATTCGTCCCATATATCGGAGCCCTGCAGCGACGTGAGCATGGGGTACTTGCAGTTGCGGATGTAGTTCGCTTCCATGAAGATCGAGGAACCCATTGTGGCGCCCGCACCGTACTTGGCGATACCGTCGTAGTAGTTGTTGTAAACATGCGCCGAGTAGAAGCGCACGCGGGGGTGGCGCGAATCGCAGTGGTCGAACCAGTTGTGGTGATAGCTAATGTAAAGCCCGGCGGTAGTGTTCTCGCTCAGGCCCAGCAGGCTCGTCTTCCCGTTGTCCCAGAAGTGGTCGTAGGCGATGGTCACGTAGGTTGAAAGCTTGACATCCATGGCGCCGTCGCCCTTGATCTGATCGGCGTCGGGACCCGCGTCGCCGTAGAAGTGGTCGTTGTTGTGGATCCAGATGTGATCGTTGCTTTGCTGCAGGCCGATGTCGTCGCCCGCGGTGCTGTTGACGTTCATGACGCCGAGATTGCGGACCTCGAGGCTCGTTGCGTCTTTGATGCGCACGCCCCAACCGTTCGCAGTAGCATCGTCGCCCACACCCTCGAAGGTCATGTGGCCCGTCGCGAGGTTCTTGTTTGCGAGGAGGATGTCGCCGTCCTGCGTATAGGTGGGATCCGACACCTGTCCCACCACGCGGACGATGAGCGGACGACTGTCCTTGCCTTTTGCGAAACCGTCCAGGATGGTCTGGATGCCCACGCAGGGATTGGCATTGGCGCCGGTGACGGTCATGGATATGACGTCCTTGGTCTTTTCCGTCAGGTAGATGACGACCGCGCCGGTCATGGGCGTTCCGTCGAGGTTGTAGGCGCTGGGAACATTCCCGCCGGAAAAGGCAAACCCCGTGCGGTCGTAGGCCGTGACGGTCAGCGCGCCGGTTATTGCGGCGGTACCCTCATTGCCGGAGACCACCGGCGCCACCTTCAGAGTGTAGCTCCCGGCCTTGAGCCCGATCGCGTCGGCGCGCCAGTAGGCGCCGTAGTTGCGGATCAATTGATCGTCGAGCTTCTGATCGACAAGCCCTTCGCCGTTGACATAGGCGTTGTACCTGTCGGCGCTGCCGGTCGTCTGCCACTCGACAAAAGCGGTCTCGAACCATCCGGCGGATTCCTTGATGGTCACCGTCTGGGCCTGGAGAGCAATCGCGCTTAGAAGAAGGCCGATGGAAAGAGAACGCGTGTTCATGGTGATCCCTTCACAGAGGAGTTCAGTGGACCGCTCATGGTGAGCTTGTCCCCATCCGTAGCGGTAGAAGCCGCCCGCATCAGCTATCAATATAGCGAATCCCGGACATTCCTTCAAGTTCGGCAGGACTTCGGGGAGGGTGGTTTTTCGCATTCCTGAGTCATGTCGATTTTCCTGAGCGCGTCAGTGTCGAAGACATCGCAAAGTGTATAAAAAGCCACCGTCCCCAACTCTGAGCCTCGGAACGGACCGCCAGGACTTCCCCCCAGTTGATTCCCGGACCAAACCCTTCTATATTGGTAGTATCGCTCAAGCGCAGGTTTGGGCCTTGGGAGAATTCGGGAGTCCTTCCCGACAGTGCGGGGGCCGTCACCTGAGGAGTGTCAACCATGCGACAAACGCGATATTCTCTGGTTTTCGCTCTCGCGGCGGTGACCGTCGCCGTCCTTTTCGTGTCAAGCACCGCCGCCACCAGAGGCGTCGACCTCGGCTGGGGGCCGGCCGCGGCCACCGGCCTCAGTCTCTACGTGGCGACAAACGGGAATGACACCAACTCCGGCACGATTGCCTCGCCCTTCCGCACGGTCTGCCGCGCTCGTGACTGCCTGCGCGCGCTCAGCTCAAGACCCGCGGGCGGCATCACCGTCTGGATTCGAGGCGGCAGGTATCAACTTGACACGACGCTTGCCTTCACGAGCGTCGATTCGGGCACTGCCGACAAGCCGATCATCTATCGCGCCTATACGAACGAGGACGTGACGCTCGCCAAGGGTGTCATCGTTGACCCGGCGCTCTGGGTCCCGTTGAACACCGGGGCGCGTGGGCGCGTGCATCCGGAAGTCAATCCCGACAGTCTGGTGGAACTCGATGCGGCGGCACTCGGCATCCGTCGCCTCGGCCCGTTTCCCACGAGTTTTTCGTCAACCTGGAATATCGGCGACCTGTTTTGCGACAATCGCCGGCAGCCCGTTGCACAGTGGCCCAATCCCGATGAGAATATTCGGGGCGTCAACGAACCCGGCTGGACGACCTGTAATGGGTCGCGTGATGTCCAGTCCTTTTACTTCGGCGCGGGCGGGGCGCCGACGGACAAGGACACGGCCGACGAGGTGAATCTTGACGGAACGAATCGTTCCGCGCGATGGGCGACGTCGACGGCGGCCGGTCACGGACTGTGGCTCAAGGGCTTCTGGCGCGTGCCGTGGACTCCGGTCACGGTCAATGTCGCGGAAGTCAACACCCCGGGCCGATGGATCAAACTCGCCGCCAACACCTACGGCGGCATGGGAAGCAAGTACACCGCGAACGCGGACTCCGCGGGCACGTATCGCGTGGGCGATGGGCGCGAGAAGTGGTGCGCGATCAACTACCTCGATGAGATCGACCGGCCCGGCGAATGGGCACTTGACTTTAAGGACAAGAAGATATATTTCTGGCCGCCCCGGGACCTTCACAGCGTCCAGACCTACCTCGCCGACGACAGCGGCCCGGTGATGTCGCTGGCGGGAACCGCGAACATCCGCTTCATTGCCCTCACGCTTGAGGGCAGCCAGGGAAATGGCGTTGCGTTGACGAACGCGTCGCGGATCGTCATCGGCTCCTGCGCCATCCGCAATGTCGGCAATCTCGGCATCAGCGATGTGGGCGGATCAAACAACCTCTACGACGGCAACGACATGTACGAAACCGGATCGAGCGGCATGTCGGTGCAAAACGCGGGCAATCGGCTGACGCTGACGCCGTCGAATACGTCGATCCTCAACAACCATGTGCACCATACGGGAAGACTCTCATTTACGTACGCGATTACCATCAATCAATCGGTCGGCGTCACGTGCGGGAACAACCTGATTCACGACGTTCCGCAGGGCGGATTCTCGACGAACCTGATCAACGACTGCATCTTGGAGTACAACGAAATCCACAACGTCTCTCTGGCAACCTCCGACATGGGCGGCTACTACGGCTATGGCGGGTGGACATGCTACGGCAATGAGATCCGCTACAACTTCCTCCATCATATCAACCGGTCAAACGGCCTCTACGCCGATGATGGCACGAGCGGCCACAACTTCCATCACAACATCGTCCACAACGCTCTGCGCCCTTTTCTGATCGGCGGCGGGCATCACGACACCGGTCGCAACTGCCTCATTGTCAACTGCGCCTCGGCCGGATCGATTGACGACCGGGGTATCTCGCGCGGCTATTTCGTGTCGAGTTCCTACGGCGACCGCGTGCGCGAGGTCAAGCCCACGCTCGACCCGTGGAAATCCTACGCGAGTCGATTGATTTCCACCTACGCGTATTCCCCGACCGATACACTCTGGACCTGCGATCTCGACTCCCTGTGGCGACCTGAGTATCCCAACGGCAGCATGATGATTGACAATGTCGAGGTGACACCAAAGGGATTCTTTAAGCCTGCGCACGGAACCGTGACCGTGGCGAACAATGTTGCCGTCGCCGACTCCGTGAGCGCGGGATTTCTTGACTATGCGAATATGGACCTTCGGACGAACAATGCCGTTGTGTTAAGCAAATTCCCCGATCTCAACGCGGCGTTCCCCCTGATGGGACTACACGTCGACGGCTACCGATTGCGTGTACCGTCACGAGCGGAGACCGGGGGCCTGGCCAACCGCGGGGCAGGCGGGGATCCGTGGTACGAGGATCCAATCTCCACGATCAACAGGCCGTCACCAGCCCGGCGCCCGGGGCTGGTTGACATCCGACGACTCGGATCGAATGCGTTGAGAATCGACGTCGGAGCCACGGGGCGCCACCGCGTCGGGTTGTACTCTGTCAAAGGGGCGCTGGTGCACGAATTCGCCGGCGATGGTGCTAGGGCGTATCGCTGTGAACTGCCAGCAAAGGGGTTCTACATTGTCACTGTCGCGGTTTCGGGAGTTCAACAGGCTGCCCGGACAATTCTGGTGCGGTAGGAACGTCAGTCATTGTGAGGTTTCCGCCACAGCGCCGACACATCGACCGTCATGCCAACCTCGCACCGCAGCAACGGCTGATCGATAATGCCGGCTTCTTCTCGCGTGTAAACTCCGAATATCTTGCCGAGCGCCCGGTCAACGCGTACCCGCGCAATCAGCGGCCGGTCCCCGTTTTCGATCCAGCCCGCGAACCCGGCCAGCTCGGAGGCGACGTTCCATTGCCCCGCTGCGACAGACGCCGCGATACCGTAGCCCATGGCGTCGTCCTGCGCGTTGACCATCGCCTGCCACGCGATGAAGGAGATCAGCGCCGAAACGCTGACGGTCACCCGGCCCGCGGCCCATGATTTTCCCGCCGTGAGATCAAAATAATAGGCCGGTGCGTTGATGTGCCGCGCATCGGCAAGGCCTTTGCCGGTGGTGGTCTTGAGCATCAGATGGAACGCCAGGTCCAGCGGCATTTTGCGTGCGTCAAGTATCTGGATCATGGTGAGGAAATAGAGGTCTCCCGGGGTGATACCGCTTTGGCGATGGGCATTGCGGAAATCCCGCATGCGTTCACTCGTTCGGAATTCCTCTACGGGCCGGGAAAAAATCATGAACCCCGCGATGTCCTTGAGCGGAATGAAAAGCGAAAACCACGGATTGACCGTGGTATCGCCGTCCGGGTCCCAGGCAAGCTGGCCGGCAGCCTCCACAAGCCATTGCTCTCCCACGCGCGTCCGATTGACATAGGGCACAGGCAGCCCGTTGGGCCCCAGGCGGCCGGGCGAGCATATAATGGTGCTGGTATCGTTGAGCGAAATCTCGACGGCGCCGACGGTTGCCGGCGACATCAGAGCGCTGATGGCCGCAGCGAGCAGCAGGCGCCAATGTCTGCCGGATGCGCCGGCGCCGCCGGACGCGCGGGAGGCCATGTCATGATTTTCCGGCAGCGCGCGCGGTACAGGATTTTCTCCGGCCATTTTTATATATCATTTGTTGGGGTGTGCTGATCTATCGCCGATCGGAACTTGAAAAGAGGGAAAGGGATATGGCGGTTCCTGGAAATTCCTTAAGGATGCGCTGATCGGTGGTGACCAGGGATATTCCATTGGCCTTTGCTAAAGCAACAAATTCGCAGTCGTAGGCGGAGCATTTGGAGTCGTTGATCAGGCCCAGCACATCCGCTGTCGGAACCTGAAACTCATTGCCTTTCATTAAAAGTTCCGCCTGATCGCAAACAGCAACGGCATCGCTCAGAGCAAGACGCTCTTTGCGCATGTACAGCGACAGGATGCTTCTGAATTCGCTCTTCCATAAAACAGGCGCTATCCATAGTGGATCTTTCCGATACGCGATAATTGCTTGCTCGGTCCATTCGCCGGGAATATGCAAATAAGCCAATACATTGGTATCGACGACGATCATAGCCGTCCCTCATTTTTCGCTGCCGAAATATATTTGCCGGTCAGCGGCGAAACGGCAAGACGATTGCGGATGCGGGCGATCTGCTGCAGCATCGATTCGGCCGTCGCATGCTGCGGCTCCATTACCGATTCCAGCGAATGGATGACATGGCTGTTGATGCTTCGATGATGAATATGCGCCTGCTTCTTAAGCCGTTCGTACGTCCGGCGGGGGATATTCTTGATCGTCAGTGTGGGCATGCGCGGTCCTTTCCCAATGGTTCCAAAATGGAGTCATTATGGTTTTAAAATAATAATACGTTTTCGCATGGGAAAAATACAAGGCGGATTCGCTTCGCCGAACACCTGATGGACGCTGCTGCATTGCCGGACGCGCGGGAGGCCATGTCATGATTTTCCGGCAGCAGGCGCATTACAGAATTTCCTTGGCTTCTTCCACTACGGCTTCAATCGGTTTGGGCGCTCCGTGCCTGACGATCGCCTTTTTCCACCGGCCGCTCAAATAATAGCCTACGCTCACGCACATGACCACAAAAAAACTCACGTCAATGGCGATCCAGATGCCGATGATGCCCAGCGGACCGCGCGACAGCCAGGCCGCCAGCGGGACCCGGATTACCCACAAGGAAAGCAGGGTGAAGGTCATGGTCACGAGCGTATGGCCAGCGCCGATGGCAACGCCGTTGCAGGCAAACATGGTGCCGAACAGCAGGTACGATATCGCCGTGATCCGCAGGTACACAACGCCGATGCCGATCACCGCCGGATCGTTGATAAAGAGAGAGAGCAGCAGGTGAGGTATCGCCGCGACCACGATCGCGATGACCGTATTGATGGAAAGCACGATGCTCAATCCCGACCGCAGCGCGCCGGCAACGCGTTCCGGCCGCTGCGCGCCCAGGTTCTGGCCCGTAAAGGCGGAAATCGCCATGGAAAACGTCATGGCGGGCATGAACGCCAGGGACTCGATGCGGCCGCTGGCGCCGTACGCGGCAATGGCCGCGGCGCCGAAACCATTAACGAACGTCGTAACAAACGCACTTGCAATGGAAACCAGCAGCTGCTGGATCATGGACGGGAAACCGATGCGCGCGATCGTGGCGATGATGCCGCCATCCAGGGTCAAGCGCGACGGCCGCAGGGCGACAAAGGAGCCTTTTCGATTCAGGTAGATGACGCCCGCCAGAAACGCGACAAGGGACGAGATCACCGATGCTGCGGCCGCACCGTTCAGCCCCCAGTGCGGGAACGGCCCTACCCCCATAATTAGCAACGGGTCGAGTATCGCATTCAGCGCCACACCAATTCCCATAAACGCAAGCGGGGTCTTCGTGTCCCCGATGCCGCGCAGGATCGAGGCCACCAGAAACGAGATATACATGAAGATAAAGCTGCCCATGGTGATTTTGAGGTAGGGTGACGCGAGCGGAAAAATATCCGCGGGCGTATTCATGAGCCGCAGGATATGGTCGCTGGACAGGATGCCCGCCACCGTAATGCCCAGACCCACGATAAGGGACAGCGAAAACGATGTGGCCACGGTGCGCTCGACCATGGCGAAATTTTTGGCGCCGTAATATTGCGAAACAAGTATGGTCGTGGCCATGGTAACGCCGAAGGCCACTGAGATAAAGACGAAGATGACCGGGAAACTCGTGGCCGTGGCGCCCACGGCCGCTTCACCGAGGATTTTTCCAACCCAAATCGTGTTGATGATGCCGTAGCCGGTATTCAGCAGATTGCCGATGAGCATGGGTATGGCAAGCGACAGGATATGCCGGGGAATGCTCCCCTGGCTCAGGTCGCGGCCCGGGTGGTGCGGTTGCGTCATGGTGATGGTCTTGCAACGATGCGGAAAAGATCCCAAAATACGTTGCGCAAAAACCCGGGCTTGCGGGCAATTATGACTATAGTTATATTACCATGGTCATATAAGGGAGGCATCATGGTCGTATCAGCAGGACATTTCAAGGCCCATTGTCTCAAGCTCATGGATGATGTCGAAAAAACCCATATCCCCATAACCATCACCAAACACGGGAAACCCGTTGCCCGGCTTGCGCCGATCGATACCGGAAAAAAGCCTGCGGTATTCGGCATGCTGAAGGGGACGGTTAGCGTCAAAGGCGACATCATCAAGCCCGCGGGAGAGCGCTGGAATGCCAACGAGTAATGTGCCGCACTTTGAGTATGTGCTTGACACGCACATCTGGATCTGGTTGTCGGAGGGCGACGCCCGCCTGGGCAAATCGAAGGCGCTTCCCGCGATCCTCGATTCATTGATGGAATCGAAGGTTTGCATCTCGGCAATATCCGTTTGGGAACTCGGCATGCTCGAGGCCAAAAACCGGATCGCACTTTCGATGCCGGCAAAAGCGTGGGTGGCCCGCTCCCTCGAATTAGGAAACATCCAGGTTTCGCCGCTTAGTACGCCTGTTGCGCTGGACAGCACCTCACTTCCCGGTGAATTTCATGGCGATCCCGCGGACCGCATCATTGTGGCGACGGCGCGTTATCATAGTGCAAAGATCATCACCTGCGACAAGCTTATCCTGGCCTATGGCGGCATGAAACACTGTATGGCGATTGCGCCCTGAATTCCGCCGCGAATTCCGCACCGGGCATCAGCCGGCGCAATTGACCAGGATGGCGTAAGGTGGTATATTTTAATCAGTATGAGCAGGCAGCCGCTTCAGGCGGCGTGGCCGGGCCTTTAAGGCAACGGATTTCCAACCCCGTGGGACATACCGCTGTATGTTCCACGGGTTTTTTTTATTCATTCGGCGGCAAAAATGGCGCTCACCATCGAACAACACAAATTCCGGGTCGCCCTGCTTTCGGTGATCTCCAACTCGTTTTTAGTGATCGTCAAGCTACTCGCCGGTCTTGCCATGGGGTCAATTTCAGTGATTTCCGAAGCCATCCATTCGGGCGTGGACATTTTCGCAGCGGTCGTGGCCGCGGCCGGCGTGCGCGGCTCGGGTCAGCCTGCGGACAAGCAGCATTCCTACGGCCACGGCAAATTCGAAAACCTTTCGGGCTTTATTCAGGCGCTCCTAATTCTTGCCGCGGCGGTCTGGATCATCTGGGAAGCGATGCTCAAACTGATGAGGCCCGAGCCGATGCACACGCCGGGCATGGGCGCCGTCATCATGCTGGTTTCGGCGCTTGTCAATGCCGTGGTGGCGCGGATGCTTTTTGCCGTGGCGGGTAAAACCGATTCGGTGGCGCTCAAGGCCGACGCCTGGCACTGCCTGACCGACGTGTATACCTCCGCCGGGGTGATGGCCGGCCTTGTGGCCACCTGGGCCGGCGCGCACTGGCTTCCGCATGTCAACCTGCTCTGGATCGACCCGGTGGCCGCCATGCTCGTTGCGGCGCTTATTCTCAAGGCCGCGTGGGACCTGACATTAGAATCGGTCAAGGACCTGCTGGATGTGAGCCTGCCGGCGGTTGAGGAAGAGGCCATCAAGAAAATCGTGCGTTCCCATTATCCCGGCGTGGCGGGGTTCCATAACTTTCGCACGCGTAAATCCGGGCATGTCCGCTTTGCCGAATTCCACCTCCTGGTGGATCCGGGCATGTCCGTGGGCGAATCGCACCATCTGCACCATACCATCGCCCAGGAAATCAAGACGCGGTTCCCGCACACGGAGATCAGCGTGCATATCGAACCGTGCGATAAAACCTGCACTCCCCGATGTAAAGAAAACTGCCTGAAGCCCGAAGACGGCGCGCCGGCGATTCACCGCAAGGCCGCGGCCTTGACAACCAGCGAAACCGCGTAGAACCCGGCGGCGATGAGCACCATGGTGGCGCCGGTGGCCGTGGCCCAGTAATACGAGGCGATAAGGCCGGCGATGCCGGAGACGATGCCGATACACGCGGCGGCAAAGAGATACTGGCGGGTCGACCTTGCCAGGTTGCGCGCCGTTGCCGCCGGCAGCACGATGAGCGCGCTGATCACCAGGATCCCCACCCACGGGATGCATACGGTCACGATCACGGCCGTGATCACCGCGAAAAGCGTCTCCACCAGCCAGATGGGGATGCGGCGGCTGCGCGCCAGGGAATGGTTTATTGACACGAGGACAATCGTATTGAAAAATACAAGCCATACCGCCATGAAAAGCGCCGAGACAATCAGCGCCTGGACAATCTCCCCGTTCGTGATGCTGAGAACATCGCCGATCAGGTAGCGTGAATACTTTGTAAACCCGCCGTTGCGCGACAGCAGCACGATGCCCAGGGCCGCGCAGAACGACATGGTGACGCTGATGACCGTGTCGGTGCTCGCGGAGCCGAACCGCCGCATGAGCGTGATGACTCCCGCCAGCAAGCAGGAGAAGCCGATCATGACCGCCATCGGATTGTCCAGTCCGGCAAGCGTGCCGATGGCGATGCCCGCCAGGGTCGCATGGCCGATGGCGTCGGAAAAGAACGCCATCTGTTTGTTCACGATCATGGAGCCCAAAAGCGCCAGCACCGGCGAAATGATCACGATCGCCAGCAGGGCATTGCGCATGAACGCATAGTGCGCCCAATCGAAGGGCAGAAGAGCGATTGCCGCATGCCACAGGTTCATAGGGCGCCTTCCATTGCGCATTTAGCGCAGCGGCCATGGGGCCGTTCCGCGGGCGGCGCGGAAAGATGCCCGAAGGTTTCGATGACCGCATTATGCGAAAGGACATCGGCCGGCGCGCCCTCGCAGACGATCGTGCGGTTCAGAAATGCCATGCGGTCCGCGAACCGCGCCGCCTCCACGATGTCGTGCGACACCATGATGATTGATATATGGTATTGCAGCCGCAAATCCGAAATCATGTGGTAAAAAAGGCCTACGCCCGAGGGATCGATGCCCGCCACGGGTTCATCCAGCAGCAGGATGTCGGGCACGGGCGTGAGCGCCAGAGCGAGAAGCACCCGCTGGAGCTGCCCGCCCGAAAGCGCGCCCATTTTTTCACGCAGCAGGTGCTCGGCGGCAAACAGCTTAAGCGCGGCACGCGCATCGGCCTGCGCTTTTCGCGAGCGTCCCAGCCAGATGGGGCTTTTCTGCCGCGCAGCGGCGAACAGGTCGCGCACCGTAAACGGCGCGGTGGAATCGTATTCCAGGCCCTGCGGCACATAGCCGATGACGGGCGTGACGGGCGCGCTGATTCCCGGTTTGTAAAACTGTACCGCGCCCGTATGCGGCGCCTCGCCCAGCATGGCGCGGAAAAGCGTGGTCTTTCCCGCGCCGTTGGGGCCGATGAGAACGGTGAGCTCGCCGCAATGGATGTGCAAATTGACGTCGTGAATAATCGACCGGCCGCCCAGGCGCACGCCCACGCCGGCAAGCCGCGTGCAGCAGCCGCCGCAGGCGGCGCGCGCCATGGCGTCGGCTCCGGCATCGGACGGCGTCATCGCAAGGCCCCCGCAAGTACGACACGGTTGGCGTCCATGATCCGGATATACGCGTCTTTGTCCAAGGGCCCGGTAACCGCCGGATCGAGCGTATAGACGCGCGCGCCGGTTTCGTGCGCGATGGCGCCGGCGCTCTCGGCCGGGTACTGCGGCTCGGAAAAAACCGCGGTGATGCCGCGCGCATTGACAAGGCGGATAATCGATGCCAGGTCCGCGGCCGAGGGTCCCGAACCCGGCTCGCGCTCTATGGTGGCGGCCACGCGCAGATTGAATTCCGCGGCAAAGTAGGCGAAGGCCTCGTGCATGGTGACGATCTCCCGCCGCGGCAGGTTGTCGAGCGCCGCATGCATGCGGATGCGCAGCGAGTCAAGCCGCAACGCATACCGCGCCGCATTGGCCCCATACAGCGCCGCGTGCGCCGTGTCCCATGCGGCCAGGCCGGCGGCAATGGCGCGCACCTGCTCCATGGCGCGCGAAACGCTCACCCACACGTGCGGGTTCGGGCCCGCATCGCGCGCCTGACCGTTGGACACAAGCAGGATGTCCCTGCTTGCGTCGATGATGCGCAGGTCCGGACGCTGTTTGATTACTTTGTCAAGGAACGCCTCCATGCCCGCGCCGTTGACCACGAACACCGATGCGCGTTCGAGCGCGGCCATGTCATCGGGCGTCATCTGGTAATCGTGCAGGCACCCGGTTGTGGGCC
>Ga0315279_10005413_pt1 | contig 16596 bp, 5 predicted proteins | sample YL17G06_20_MG_FD_203694 | JGI IMG/M metagenome (GOLD analysis project Ga0315279, IMG submission 203694) | Sediment microbial communities from Yellowstone Lake, YNP, Wyoming, USA - YL17G06_20 | ecosystem: Environmental > Aquatic > Freshwater > Lake > Sediment | place: USA: Wyoming | collected...
CGGCATAGAGCGTGGCGGGAGTGGAGGGATCAATGGCCAGGGCATCAACGCATATGCTTGTGAGGCCGGAGTTGACCGCGGTCCAACTCGTTCCTGCGTTGGTGCTCTTGAAGACGCCGCCGCAATGGGTCCCGGCATAGAGCGTGGCGGGAGTGGAGGGATCAATCGCCAGGGCATAGACGTACGTGGCCGTGAGGCCGGAGTTGACGGCGGTCCAGCTCGTTCCTCCATTGGCGCTCTTGAAAACGCCGCCGTTAATGGTGCCGGCGTAGAGCGTGGCGGGAGTGGAGGGATCAATCGCCAGGGCCTCAACGTACGTGTTTGTGAGGCCGGAGTTGACCGCGGTCCAACTCGTTCCTCCGTTGGTGCTCTTGAAGACGCTGCCTTCGGTCCCGGCATAGAGCGTGGCGGGAGTGGAGGGATCAATCGCCAGGGCATAGGCGTACGTGGCCGTGAGGCCGGAGTTGACGGCGGTCCAACTCGTTCCTTCGCTGATGCTCTTGAAGACGCCGCCATCGGTTCCGGCATAGAGCGTGGCGGCAGTGAAAGGATCAATCGCCAGGGCATAGACGTACGTGGCCGTGAGGCCGGAGTTGACGGCGGTCCAACTCGTTCCGCCGCTGGCGCTCTTGAAGACCCCGGCTCCCCAGATCCCGGCATAGAGCGTAGCGGGAGTGGAGGGATCAATCGCCAAGGCGTAGACGTACGTGGCCGTGAGGCCGGAGTTGACGGCGGTCCAACTCATTCCTCCGTTGCTGCTCTTGAAGACGCCGGCATTGGTCCCGGCATAGAGCGTGGCGGGAGCGGAGGGGTCAATGGCCAAGGCAAAGACGTACGTGTTCGTGAGGCCGGAGTTGACGGCGGTCCAACTCGTTCCTCCATTGGTGCTCTTGAAAACGCCGCTGCCATTGGTCCCAGCATAGAGCGTAGCGGGAGTGGAGGGATCAATCGCCAGGGAAAGAGCAGTTGAGTTCGTGAGGCCGGAGTTGACGGGGGTCCAACTCGTTCCTCCGTTGGCGCTCTTGAAGACACCGCTGCCATGGGTCCCGGCATAGACCGTGGCGGGAGCGGAGGGATCAATCGCCAGGGCCCGAACGGACGTGCTCGTCAGGCCGGAGTTGACGGCGGTCCAACTCGTTCCTCCGTTAGTGCTCTTGAAGACGCCGCCGTCTTGGGTCCCCGCATAGAGCGTGTCGGGGCTGCGAGGGTCAATCGCCAACTCGTTAACAACTCCGCCCGGCGGGCCGCCGCCTTGCGGGGCGACAGGTGTAGCGGGATTGACTGTGGTCGTCGCGGAAGCCTGATTGTTCGCAGTGATGAGCTCCGGGCTGGTGGTCGAAACCGCCGCTGTGTTCGTCAGGAATGTGGGGCTGGTCACCGTGGGTGCCGTGCTCGTGATGGTCACCGTGGCGCTGGCGGCGGCAGCCAGCGTGCCCAGCGAGGCCGTCGCAGTCCCGCTCGCGACCGAGCAGCTTCCCACCGATGAAGCGCAAGAGGCGGACGTCAGTGTCGACGGCAGGGTATCGGTTACGGTCACGCTCGAAGCGCTGCCACTGCCGATGTTTTGCACCGTGATCCTGTAGGTCAGCGTCCCGCCGCTGGTCACCGGGTCGGGACTGTCGGTCACGCTGATTGCGAGATCGGCAGGCGGGTTGATGGTCGTCACGTCGCTGGCGGTGTCGTTTGCGGTGTTGGTCTCGCCGCCGCCGGACACGGTCACCGTGTTCGTGACCGAGGCCGCAGCATTGCCAGCCACATTCACCGTCAGGGTGATGGCCGGGTAGCTGGCGCCCGCCGCCAGCGCGTCGCTGCGCGTGCAGGCGAGCGTGGCCAGCGTGCAGGTCCAGCCGGTCCCGCTGGCCGCCGTCGCCGTCAGGCCGGTCGGCAGCGTGTCGGTGACGGTTACTGCGCCCGCGGTCGCCGTCCCTCCCGCGTTGCTCACCGTAATCGCATAGGTGGCCCCGGTCTGCCCCCGCGTGAAGTTGCCCGAATGAGTCTTGACGATGGCAAGGTCGGCGGGTAGAACGCCGGTAGCGGTGAAGGTCACCGGGCTGCCGGTGAGTCCGGTTGCTGTGGCTGTGACGGTGTTGGTTCCGGCGCTCTGCCCCAGGGTGAGGGTTGTGTAGGCTACGCCCTGCGAGTCGGTGGTGGATTGAGTACCGGCAAGCGTCCCGCCGCCCGCCGTCGCCGCAAAGTTCACGGTAACTCCGGCCACGGGAATGCCGCTGGCATTGGTCACCACAGTCACCAGCGGGTGGCGCAAGGGCTGCCCGGCGGCGCCCGTCTGGTTATCTCCGCTAATTTTGGCAATGGCGGTAGCGGGCAGCGCGCCTCCACCCGTACTCGCTCCTGTCGGTTGCCAGGTCGTTGCCCCATCCGTGCTCTTGAAGACGCCGCCGACAGCAGTCCCGGCATAGAGTGTGGCGGGAGCGGAGGGATCAATCGCCAGGGCCTCCACAAGTCCGTTCGTGAGGCCGGAGTTGACGGCGGTCCAACTCGTTCCTCCGTTGGTGCTCTTGAAGACGCCGCCGCCATAGGTCCCGGCATAGAGCGTGGCGGGGGTGGAGGGATCAATCGCCAAGGCCTGAAGGTATGTGCTCGTGAGCCCGGAGTTGACGGCGCTCCAGCTCGCTCCGCCGTTCGTGCTCTTGAAGACGCCGCCTCCCTCGGTCCCGGCATAGAGCGTGGCGGGAGTGGAGGGATCAATCGCCAGGGCATAAACAATTGTGTTCGTGAGGCCGGAGTTGACGGCGGTCCAACTCGTTCCTCCGTTGGCGCTCTTGAAGACCCCGCCGCCATTGGTCCCGGCGTAAACCGTGGCGGGAGAGGAGGGATCAATCGCCAGGGCTCGAACATCTGTGGCCGTGAGGCCGGAGTTGACGGCGGTCCAACTCGTTCCGCCGTTGGTGCTCTTGAAGACGCCGCCACCACCGGTCCCGGCATAGAGCGTGGCGGGAGTGGAGGGATCAATCGCCACGGCATAAACATATGCGACCCCGAGGCCGGAGCTGACGGCGGTCCAACTGGTTCCTCCGTTGGCGCTCTTGAAGACGCCACCCTCCGTCCCGGCATAGAGCGTGGCAGGAGTGGAGGGATCAATAGCCAGGGCTCGAACATCTGTGGCCGTGAGGCCGGAGTTGACGGCGGTCCAACTCGTTCCTCCGTTGGCGCTCTTGAAGACGCCGCCGCCATTGGTCCCGGCGTAAAGCGTGGCGGGAGTGGAGGGATCAATCGCCAGGGCCTCAACAAGTCCGTTCGTGAGGCCGGAGTTGACGGCGGTCCAGCTCGCTGCGCCGTCGGTGCTCTTGAAGACGCCACCGATAGCAGTCCCGGCATAGAGTGTGGCGGGAGCGGAGGGATCAATCGCCAGAGCCTGAACAGTCGTGCTCACGAGGCCGGAGTTGACGGCGGCCCAACTCGTCCCTCCGTTGGTGCTCTTGAAGACGCCGCCCGACCCGGCATAGAGCGTGGCGGGAGTGGAGGGATCAACCGCCACGGCATAAACAAATGGGGTCGTGAGGCCGGAGTTGACGGCGGTCCAACTCGTTCCTCCGTTGGTGCTCTTGAAGACGCCGCCTCCCTCGGTCCCGGCATAGAGCGTGGCGGGAGTGGAGGGATCAATCGCCAAGGCCCAAACCCTTGTGTTCGTGAGGCCGGAGTTGACGGCGGTCCAACTCATTCCTCCGTTAGTGCTCTTGAAAACCCCTCCAAAGGTCCCGGCATACAGCGTGGTGGGAGTGGAGGGATCAATCGCCAGGGCCTGGACGTGCGTGTCCGTAAGGCCGGAGTTGACGGGGATCCAGCTCGTTCCTCCGTTGGTGCTCTTCAAAACGCCGCCGCCAATGGTCCCGGCATAGAGCGTGGCGGGAGTGGAGGGATCAATCGCGAGAGCCCGAACATATAGATATAGGCTCAGGCCCGTGAGGCCGGAGTTGACGGCGGTCCAACTCGTTCCTCCGCTGGTGCTCTTGAAAACGCCGCCGCCATAGGTCCCGGCATAGAGCGTGGCGGGAGTGGAGGGATCAATGGCCAGGGCAAAAACAGTCGTGGCCGTGAGGCCGGAGTTGACGGCGGTCCAACTCCTTCCTCCGTTGGTGCTCTTGAAGGCGCCGCCGCCCTGGGTTCCGGCATAGAGCGTGTCGGGGCTGCGGGGGTCAATTGCCAGGGCTAGCACATAGCCGCCTGGCGGGCCGCCGCCTTGCGGGGTGACAGGTGTAGCGGGATTGACCGTGGTGGCCGCGGAAGCCTGATTGTTCGCGGTGTTGCTGTCCACGCTGGTGGTTGAAACTGTGGCTGTGTTCGTCAGGAATGTGGGGCTGGTCACCGTGGGCGCCGTGCTCGTGATGGTCACCGTGGCGCTGGCGGCGGGAGCCAGCGTGCCCAGCGAGGCCGTCGCAGTCCCGCCGGAAACCGAGCAGCTTCCCACCGATGAAGCGCAAGAGGCGGACGTCAGTGTCGGCGGCAGGGTATCGGTTACGGTCACGCTGGAAGCGCTGCCAATGCCGATGTTTTGCACCGTGATGGCGTAGGTGAGCGTCCCGCCGCTGGTCACCGGGTCGGGACTGTCGGTCATGCTGATTGTGAGATCGGCAGGCGAGTTGATGGGGAAGTTGACAGCGTTGGACGTGCCGCCGCCCGGCGGCGGGTTGAATACCGTCACCTGGGCCGTTCCTGCCGTTGCGATGTCGGCCGCCGTGATCGAGGCAGTCAACTGGATGGCGCTGCCGAAGGTGGTCGTGCGGTCGCCGCCGTTCCAGCGCACCACCGAGCCGCTGATGAAGCCCGTCCCGTTAACCGTGAGGGTGAAGCCCGCCGAGCCGGCTACCGCGCTCGTTGGCGAAATAGAAGTGATCGCCGGCAGTGCCGTGAAGCTGTACGACAGCGTGTAGGAGTTTACGGCGTCAAACCCCGACCATGGTTCCACTAGTACATAGTAACTTCCGGGCGTTAAGGCTTGGTAGGTGATGGATTCATTGGCTCCAGCGTTGTAGATCGAGTAAGCTACCAGCGAACCAACGGGATTATACAGTAGCAGGTCGTAGTCCGCTGGGGCGGGCGGCACCGTCAAAGCCAAAGATATGGTGCCAGGTACGGCGGTAACGAGTTTGAACCAGTCCACATCCCCCGCGTAACAAATCTTGCCGGAATACAATTGACCCGACGCGATGGGGCCGTAAGCGCTGCCGCGCGTCTCGTTGGGTTCGTAGGAATCCGTGCAACTGGGGGCGGCGGGGGCCGCAAACGAGGCGGTCATGGGGGCGGCGGAAGCGGTAATGTTACTGACCGCCACCCCGCTGGCCGCCCCGCTCCACAGGTTGCTGTTCGGCGTGGTGGTGCTATTGAAGGAACGGCTGGCGAATGCATCACCCGCATTGCCGCGGTTGGTATGTTTCTCCAGTTCGTACAGATTGTCCGCCTGCACCAGCGATACCCGATAGTGCGTCGTCGCACACGCTGGCCCTGGCGGGTAGCACTCGCTGGTGTTCCATTTCGTTCCCATTGCTTCATCGATGTGCCAGATGAGCAGGCCTGAGCCGGGGAGCCCTGCATCGAAGGTCAAGGCGGTCTTTTGCCGGTTCTCGACCAGGAAATACTCGCCTTTACCATACGAAGCTGGATTGCCGGGGTTGCCCGGCAGAAGCTGATACACGGTGGCGTTGGTTTCAACGGCGGGGACGGATTGGCTGGCGGTGCTCCATATCAGCGTCGGAGCAACCCAGCCCAGAAAGTACTTGCTCCAGGCATCCATATGCGCCGGTGAGTCACCGGCGCGGCTTGTATAGTTCCAGCTCCCTCCGGCCATCAGGCTCCAGTTGCCGATGCCTTGCGAGGAGTAATCGGTGTCGTACAGATCCGGCAGTCCCAGGATATGGCCGAATTCATGGGCGAACACCCCGATGGTAGCCATCTGCCCCGCTAGTTTTTCCGGCTGAAGCGTGTAGCCATTCACCTTCACGCTTCCCACCGTCACTTCGCCCAACCCGGCGCCGGACAGCGACCACCGGTGTGACCAGATGTCGGCAACTGTCCCCGCGCCCGATTCTTCTCCCTCGCCCTGGTGGATGACAACCAGGGAATCGACGTAGCCGTCGCCGTCCACATCATATTGCGAAAAATCGAAGCCGGCGGCATAAGCGGCCAGGACCGCTTCTTTCACCAACTCCGCCGGATGCAAATCGTCGCCCGTGGTGGGGTCATTGGCGCCGTAATAGTCATGGTTGTACTTGGCGGTGTACCAGCCGCCGATGCCGGAAGGGCCGGAGGAGAGGGTCAATTTGCCATAGGAAACCTCGGCGTAGTAATCCTTGAAGCTGCCCGGGCCGGTTGCCACCCCGCTGCCGAACAGCAGCAACTGAAATTGAGCAGCGGTATAAGCCGTGGTCCGATCCGGGAAATTGATCATCAACACGGCGACGTTGGAACTGCCCTGAAGAACAGCGTTCAGCGGGGATGCCGCCGGAAATGCTTTTTCCCCGGGCGCCCCGAGCGATGCCGGCGCGCCCTTGGGCCGGCTGACCGGAACCGGCCGCACCTTTTGACTCAACCAAACCGGCGGCGTGCCATCGGCTCTTATCCCGGTGGAAACAAGCCTGCCGTCTGGCCCTCTCACCGCAAAGTGCCAGAAGCCCGCGCTGGGCTCGTGAACGATGCTGTAGCCGTCCTTGGTTTCCCATCCGTGGCTCCACTCGTCCCCCCACTGGCGGCCTTCGAAGACGGCGCCGTCCGGCTGGGTTAGCTTGTGCACTGCAGGCGGCGCGACAACGGCATGCGCGGCACTCGCCAAAACAATGAGACAAGTGACTGCAACCTTCAGGGCGCGACAGCCGGCTGCGGCTTCAAAAATACGGGTAAACAGAGCAGAGCAAGAAACCGAGCAGTGACGCATGTACGGCCTCATCAAAAGTCGCGCTTCCCGACGGGGTAGCGTCGTCCACCAGATCGTGTCCTGCCTCAGAGGAAATCGGAAAGCGCCCTTGGATTTCCGCCCTGATGGGACCTAACTAATGGTCTAGACCTATGTCAGGATCGAGAGTCTACTGCTCCAGCACAACAAAGTCAAAGCAATTGGGGTGCACTTTCGGTGCGAAGAAGTTGGCGAAGGTAACCCAACTTCCGCGATTTCTAAGAGCAACCCGCCGGCCAGCGGCGCGGCCGCCAACGCCGTGACCGTAGCAGTCCATTGAACCGGACCTGGTTCCTGAGACCTTAGACCGGAAACCCTAACCTGGCCGCTGACGGACAGTGTCAAGTCTCAGTCTCAAGCCTCGAGTCTCAGGTCTCAAGTCTCAGGTCTCGGGACAGATTTCCATGGAACCAGGGGCGGCCCGGCGGTGTCATAATGCTGTGGCTGCCTTTCCCATGCTCCCGCGCACGCCATTCCTCCGCATTCTGGCGGCGTTCACGCTGGCGGTAGCCGCAACGGCGGCGGTCACGGTTCCGTTCGTGCGCGACACCCTCAGGCGGCCGCTGCCCTACCGCGAGCCTGCCGGTCTGTTTATCTGCTTCCAGCGGATCGCCTACCAGCCCCTGGACCCTGTCCCGGAAGGCCGCGGCTCGTTCAGCTTGGTCGAATGGCAGCGCGAGAACCGCGCACTGGAAGGGCTGGCGGGATTTCACTGGCAGAAATTCGATGTGCCGTCGACCGGGGGGACCGTGGAAACGGCGCAGGGGAGCCGGGTTTCGCGGGAGTTCTTTGCGGTTCTCGGCGTCCGGCCGGCGCTCGGCCGTGTGTTCTCAGAAGAAGGAAAACCGGAGCCGGGCGCCGACGAGCGCCGCGTGGTGCTCAGCGACGCGTTCTGGCGCCGCTACTTCGGCGCCGCGCCGGACATCGTCGGCCGAACGCTGACCCTCGACGGCAAGGAATATTCGATCCGGGCGGTCATGCCGCCGGGCTTCTGGTTTCTCTCCCGCGGGGTCCAGTTCTGGGTGCTGCTCCCCTCGCGGCCCAACTATTTTGTCTCCACGGTGGCCCGCGTGCGGCCCGGGGGCGGCGTGCGCCGGGCGCAGGCTGAAGTCCTGGATATTGAAAAGCGCCTGAGCGGCCGGGCGCGCCTCATGCCGCTCCGCTCGCTGCAGGACTACCTGTACACGGATGCCCGGACGGCGCTGTATCTGACGATCCTGGGTCTGACCGTCGTGGGCGGCATCGGCATCAGTTACGTTTACGCCCTGTGGCGCTCGGGAGGTTCCGCGGCCGAACGGTTTTTGACTGCGGCGCGCACCTGGGCCTTCCTGTTGATGAAGGCCGGCGCGGGCCTTCTCATCCTGCTAACCATCTGGGTGCTGGTCACCAGCGGGGCTGTCCGGCTGAGAGACGAGGCGGCCGGTTTCTCCGGCACCCGCATCGCCTTCGAGTGGGTGTTGCTGCTGCTGGGCTGCGGCGTGATCCGCTGGGCGGTGATCGATCAGAATGCGCGCTGCCCGGTCTGCCTCTGCCGGTTGCGCATGCCGGTTGTCACCGGCTCCTGGAGCAGTCTAGTCATGGATCGCCCCGGAACTGAATACATCTGCCCTTACGGGCACGGCCGGCTTTACGTGCCCGGCACGCGGCTGTTGAACGCCGCCCCCATGCGGTGGACCTTTTACCGCGATTTCCTCCAGCGGCTCTTCGCCGACGCCGATGGGTCACAAAGAGACAAAGCCCGCAAAGGTCCACCCGGCGGCCTCTCTCTGTAATCCAAGAGGCTATTCAGCGGGGAGGCGGACGTGGAGGGCCGCGAGGACTTCTTTCTGCCGGGCATCCGGGCGCGGCAGTCGAGGCACCGCCGTGCAGCCAGCCAGTTCCATCGCCCGGTCGATGGCCGCCTGATTTCGCCCCAACACCATCGTTCTTGCCTCGAGCCGCAGTTCGACCAAGCCGGTCAGCTTGTGACGCGCCACCCAGACCTGCAATCGCCGGAACCGGCCTTCGCCTGGCAGCGTGCCGAGGCCTTCACCTGCTCATTGCGCTGCTCCACCTTCTTGGTCAACTTCGCCAGCTTGTCCTCCAACCGATGCCACTCCCGCGCCTCTTCATCCCCGTTCTTGCGCAGAAGGAAGGCCCAAATGCGGCTGATTCGCTTTCGATTCAACCGCTTACCTAAAAATCATTCCAAGGAGGATCCGTCAGGCGTTCGCCGCCGCGCGTCCGCAGATCGCGGCGGCGCGGGAAGCGAGGCTTCGCGTCGCTTACTGGGTAGCCGGTTTTGGCAGCGGCTTGCGCGGCAGCATCTGCTCGCGCATGGCGGCATGGTAGACAAATGTCGCCACCACCACCGCCGCCTGCATCATGTCGTTGGCCTGGATGCGGTCGTAGACGTCCATGTTGGTGTGATGCGTCCGGGTGGAGTATTCAATGGGATCCTGGATGAACTGGAAACCGGGGATGCCGACGGCGTCGAACGACAGGTGATCGGTGCCCCGGGTGTTCTTCATCGAGAGTGTGGTCAATCCCAGATCGCGCAGCGGCTCCATCCATGCCTCGAAGATGGGCCGCACCGCGCCGTTCTCCTGAAGGCACACACCGCGCAGCATGCCGGTGCCGTTATCAACGTTGAAATACGCGGATATCTTGGCGTGCTCCGGCTTCGGAGTGAAGGAGCCGGGCTCGAGTGCATCGCCTGGAAACACGTCGCTCCGTTCCGGGTGAGCCGGGGCGCGCATGGAAGCGAGGTGCTCGAGCGCGTAGTTGCGCGAGCCGAGCAGGCCCTGCTCCTCGCCGTCCCATAGCGCCACGCGGATGGTGCGCCGCGGCTTCACGCCGAGCACCTTCAGCACGCGAACGGCCTCCATCATGACCGCGACGCCGGCGGCGTCATCGGTGGCGCCGGTCCCCGCGTGGGTGGAATCCAGGTGCGCACCCAACATCACTACCTCGTCTTTCCTATCGGCGCCCGGTATCTCGGCCAGAACGTTGTACCCCATTGCCCCTTCATAGAACTCGTTGCGCACGTCGAGTTCCAGTTCGACCGGGAGCTTGCGGTCGAGCAGGCGGGCGAGGCGGTTGTAGTGTTCGACGGCCATGATCAGTTCCGGCACGCGCAGTTGCGGCACTTCTTTCTGGAACCGCCAGGGTGTGAAGTTGGTTCGCACCGAGCCTCCGTCTCCCCGTCCCGACGGCTGAATGATCGCCAGCGGCTTTTCCGCGTCGAGAAACTGCTCCAGCTTCCGCTGGAAACGCAGGAGTTTCAGAAGTTGCTCCATTTCTGGTTCCGGCGGCGGGGGAATGAAGTTATACAGCTCCTCAAGCGCCTTCGGGTCGTAACGCCGCATTTCGGCCTCGGCATGCGGCTTGACCTCTCGAGCGTCGCCGTTCAGTACGATCATGCCGGCCAGCTTGCCCTTGTTCTTCTCCAGGTCCTCGTCGGTCTGCAGTTTGACCTTTATCGCCTTGCCGCGAACCACGCCCTGCGTCCCAGGCGACCACCCCTCCGGGACGGCGATCACAGTGGCCGTCGAGGGGCTGGTCATGCGCACCGAGATGAACTCGTTGCTCCAGCTCCGCCCGAACGGCCAGCTTTCCAGGTGGGCGTTCGACAGCCCCCAGGCTGTCAACTGGCCGCGTGTCCATTCGGCGGCTTTCTTCATGGCCGGCGAACCGGTTAGGCGCGGGCCGACACGGTCGGTCAACTCGCTGAGGGTCTCCATCACTTTCGAGTTATGGAATGCCTCGTACCGGATCCTGGTGACCATTTGCAGATCGACGTTTTCACGATCGCCATCCGCGGCCGCCGCGACCGCGGGCAGCAGGATCGCCAGGAGCAGAATGGCCTTGGGGGAAACAGATGAGCCTTTCATGTCCGTTCTCCTCTGCTTAAGATCCGCGTGGGGATAACCACGCGAGTTATTTCACCAGCGGGATTTCCAGGTAACTGGGGTGCTCGGCACCGTGATACAGGGTGACGTGGGCCGTGCGGGCGTCTTTGGTCGTCTCGTCGGCCACCACGCCGCCGCTGTTGTAGTTCTTCTGCATGAAGATGGTGTTCGGACACGTGACCAGCAGCCGCAGGCGGCTTCCCTTCATCACGCGCCGCGAAAACCAGGTGAACTTGTCGAACTCGTAGCGATAAATCTCCCCGGGCTTCGCCCGCTTCTCTTTCCGCAGCGACTCGCGGTAACGCGCGCGCATCTGGTCGGTAGTCAGGAGGATGCTGGTCCCGTTCGGTTGAATCTCATAAAGCACCACCATGAAGTCGGTGTCCGGCACATCCATGCCGATCCAGGCGGCGAACTTCACGTACCCGGAAATCTCCGCTTCTTCGGCGAATGGCTGAGTGTGGTAGAGCAGCCCGTTGCCGAAGGTGTTGAGGGCCAGCGTCTGGTCCGTGATCGGATGGTCGAGTGTGAACGGGCCGCCGGAAGTGGCTTCTTGCTCGCCAAAACGGGTATCGAGCGGATCATAGGTGTAGCTGTCGGGAGTTTCGCGCGCCGGCCTTTCCACCGTCATCCGGCCCGACTGAAAAGCGTCGTTGGCGGCGCCGCTCGAGTGCAGGTAGACGGTGCGCCTTTCGGCCGCGATGCTCTCGAGGCTGTCCGCGTACTTCCACTGCTCCGCGCCCGGCCCGACAACGTAGTAGGCCACTCGGTTCTTCAGGAATTCCGGCTTCTTCGCTCCCTTGAGCGTCCAGTCGTACCACTCTTTGTGGAGCTTGTTCATGTCCAGCATGCTGGCTTCGCCGAAGCGCAGGCCGTAAACATCGCGGCTGGGCGTGCGCGTCCCGGCGTGGTCCCACGGGCCGATGATAAGAAAGTGATTTTCCTTTGCCTGGGCGGTTCCGTACTTCATGTGCCGGCGGTAAAACTCCATCGCGCCGCGCTGATCGCCGTCATAGTGCCCGGTGATGCTGAGGATGGGGATGCTGACGCGCTTGTAGTCGTCGGCGGCGGGAACCATCGCGTCGTAAAACGCATCGGGCACAGGGTGCTCCAGCCAGGTCTGGAAAAACGCCGGCGTGTTCCCAACCATCTTGTCGAATTCACGGAACGGTCGATGGGTGAGGTAGAGTTCCCGATACTTTTGGATCCAGAACGAGGATTCGCGACGAAGGTTGCCTTGCGGCGTGACGCCGCTGGTGTAGGTGCCCCACTGCATCTCGTAGGGGTAGAAGATGTTGTTCTCGAACGGAAAATCGACGCCCGGATGTGCCGAGGCAACCGGCACAACGGTGGCAAGGTGTGGCGGGAATTCCTTCACGGTGGACCATTGGTCAAAGCCGGCATAGGAGCCGCCCCACATTGTCACTTTCCCGTTAGACCACGGCTGGCGGGCCAGCCACTCGACGATGTCGTGCCCGTCACGGCCATCGTGCACAAGTGGCTCGAAGATTCCTTGCGAGTTGCCGCGCCCACGCACGTCTACCAGCGCGAACACGTAGCCGTTCTGCGCGAAGTAGTAGGCGCGCTCGTGATAGGTGTCGGCGATGTACGGCGTCAGGGTGAAAATGACCGGCAGCGGCTCCTTCATGTCCTTCGGCTTGTAGACGGTGGCGTTGAGCCGCACGCCGTCCCGCATGGGGATCTTCACGCCCCACATGAAGTCAATGGGCTTGGTGTCTTCTGGTTTCTTGTCCTGGGAGAACGCAGGAAGCGCGAGAGAAAGCAAAACCAGAGCGGCCGCCGAAAATCTCTTCACGGGCCACCTCCTGAATTGCAGCCGATGATACACCCCCGATGCTGCAACGCCTACCACGATTCTTTCCTGAGCAACTTGTCTCGAATCTCTGATTGACTTGGCGGCCAGCCGGGCCTAATATGCGAGGCACGCGGGGCGGGCGCGCACGCCATCATCGGCAAGACCATTTCGCACTACCGGGTCCTCGAAAAGCTGGGCGAGGGCGGCATGGGGGTAGTCTACAAGGCCGAGGACACCAAGCTGGGCCGCCTGGTGGCGCTGAAGTTCCTGCCCGAAGAGCTGTCCCGCGATAAGCACGCGCTCGAACGATTCCAGCGCGAAGCGCGCGCCGCCTCGGCGCTCAACCACCCCAACATCTGCACGATTTACGATATCGACGAAGCCGAAGGCCGGCACTTCATCGCCATGGAGCTGCTGGAAGGCAAAACGCTCCGGCACCGGATTGCCAGCCGACCACTGCCGACCGATGAAGTGCTCGGCCTGAGCATTGAGATCGCCGACGCGCTCGACGCCGCCCACAAAAAAGGGATCGTCCACCGCGACATCAAGCCGGCCAATATCTTCGTGACCGAGCGCGGGCAAGCCAAGATCCTCGATTTTGGCTTGGCGAAGCTGACACCGATGGAGGCGGCCAAAGCCGCCGGAGCATCCGAAGGGGCAACCGTCGATGTTGTCGAGGAGCAACTGACCAGTCCGGGGGCGGCTTTGGGAACGGTGGCCTACATGTCGCCGGAACAGGCGCGCGGCGAGGAATTGGACGGACGCACGGATTTGTTCTCCTTTGGCGTCGTTGTTTATGAGATGGCCACCGGCCGGGAGGCGTTCCCCGGCACAACGTCAGCCGTGATTCTTGGCGCCATTCTGCACACCGAGCCGGTGCCGCCTGCGCTGGCGAAACCGGGAACACCGGCGGGCCTGGAACGCATAATCAACAAGGCGCTGGAGAAAGACCGCAAGCTGCGTTACCAGACCGCCGCCGACCTCGGAGCCGACCTGCAGCGCCTGAAGCGTGATGTGGATTCGGGCAAAGTAGCTGCGCCGACAAGCACCGGGGCCACGCCCGTGGCAAGCGGCGGTGTCGTGGCCGCGCCCGCCCCAGCGCCGCCTTCCAGCGCGGCCGTGCTGGCGGCCGAGGTGCGCCGGCACAAGCGCGGGCTGGCCATCGGTCTGGCCGTTGCCGTGCTCGCTGTGGCCGGCGGCGGTTTCGGCGTCTACCAGTGGATCAGCGGCCGGCAGGTGGCTCTGAACTTTGAAAAGATGCAGATCCGGCACATCACCAACACGGGCAAGGCCAGCCTGGCCGCCATCTCGCCGGACGGCAAATACGTGGCACACGTGATGCGGGACGGCCCGCAGAGCGTCTGGGTGCGTCATGTGGCCACCGGCAGCAACACGCAGATCGTCGCGCCCGCCGAAGTGGGTTATACGGGGCTCACTTTTTCGCCCGATGGCAACTACGTGTACTTCGTCCGGCAAGACAACAAAACACCGTGGTTCCGCACCCTCTACCGCGTGCCGGTGCTCGGCGGTACACCGCAGAAACTGATCGGCGACGTCGATAGCCCCGTTGCCTTCTCGCCCGACGGCAACAAGATCACCTTCGTGCGTCACAGCCAGGATAAGAACACCAGCACCTTGATGCTGGCCAGTTCCGACGGAAGCGGCGAGCAAGCGCTGACCACGCGCAAGTACACGGAAGCCTTTCGGGGGAATCCGGCCTGGTCACCGGACGGGAAAGTGGTTGCCATTGCGGCGCAGTCCGGGGAACGTTCCTGGGAACGCTCGCTGTTCACGGTGGCGGTGGCGAAAGGCGAAATCCGCAAGATTGTAACGCCTCAGAGGAGCATCAGCTCGCTGGCCTGGGTTTCCGACGGCAAGGGGTTGTTGATCGCTTCGGGCGGCCAGATCCGGCACGTGACTTATCCCGGCGGGCAATTGCACCGCGTGACCAACGATCTGACCAACTGGGCCGGCGTCAGCGTGACCGCCGACTCCACAAGCCTGGTGAGCGTGCAATCGGAGCTCTCTTCGTATCTTTGGGTCCTGCCGGTTTCAAAGACCGCCTCCGGGATAACAGCCAATGGTGGAGCGCAAATCACCAGTAACCAGAGCGAAGGCTGGACGTTGGAATGGACCGCCGACAGCAAAATCATCTTTTACCGGCAAAAGGACCTCCTTGTCATGGAGCCGGATGGGAGCGGCAGAACGCAACTGATCGCTGACGGACATTTCAACTATTCGCCCTCGGCTTGCGGCGATGGCAAGTATATCGTCTATGGCTCCGACCGCGGGGAGGCCTCGAGCATATGGCGCATAGAGGCGCGCGGCGAGAACCCAACGCAGTTGACCAATGGAAAGAACGACAGCGGCCCGCTGTGCTCGCCGGACGCCAAGTGGGTGCTTTTCAATAACGGCGATGGCCAGAAGACAATCATCTGGAAGATTTCCATCGATGGCGGCACGCCGGTGCGTGTGGCCGAAACCAGCTCCGGTTCCTACGCCTGGTCACCGGACAGCACCCGGATCGCCTACCGCTACATCGAGTGGGGCGGCCCGGACAAGACGCGCTCCCGAATTGCCGTGCTGCCGGCGCAAGGCGGCGCGCCCGAGAAAGTCTTCGACGTGCTGGCTGCCAATTTCCACTGGACGCCGGACGGCCGGGCCTTCAGCTACATCCGCAACCTGCAGGGAGTCTCCAATATCTGGATCTATCCGCTGGATGGTGGCCCCGCCCGCCAGATTACCGATTTCAAGGACCAGTTGTCCATTTTCGGCCATGCCTGGTCGCCCGACGGCAAGAAACTGGGGCTCCGGCGTGGCTACAGCACGACCGACGTGGTCATGATCACCAACCTGCGCTGATTCGCCGCGTCACCGCCCCCTATGCCCTGGCGCGATACGGCATCGTGGGCGGATTGTTCGCCAGTTCCGGAGTCGGGTTGTTCAGATCGAGGTAGCGGGAGTACGAACCCCTGTAATCCCGCACTACCGTGCCCTCGAAAAGCTCGGGGGCGGGGGGATGGGTGTCGTCCGACAATCGTGAGCGGTCGCCGGGCGCCTGTGCTCTGTTGACCACGCGATCATAGGCGCGCCTGGCGGCTATCGGTCAAGCGCTCTGCTTTCCCCAGCCGTCAGCCGATTCACCGCAGTTGGGCCTTTCCTCGCGGCGGCTTTTGAGGTAAATTGCTATTGCTTTGTTACGCAGTGTGCGTGAGATGCCGTTCGCTCGATTAAACAACCGACAGGAGAACCGCCTATGAGGGACAAGCCCAAGACCCCGGAACGGGGCAGGAAGGGATTGTCACGCCGCGATTTCTTCCGCGGCGCGGGCGTGGCCGTCCCCACTGGACTGCTGGCCAGCCAGGCCAAAGCGCCGAAGGCGGCCAAGGCGCCCGCCGGCGCAGCGCCGATTCTCGGCCCGGGCAAAGCTCCAATCACCCTGCGCATCAATGGCAAGGTGGAGAAGTTGGAGTTGGAGCCGCGCGTCACCTTGCTGGACGCCATGCGCAACTATCTCGATATTACCGGGGCCAAGAAGGTGTGCGACCGCGGGACGTGCGGCACCTGCACGGTCATCATGGACGGGGACGCGGTCTACGCCTGCCAGGTCCTGGCCATCGAGGCCCAGGGCAAAGCCATTACCACCATCGAGGGGCTAAATACCGGCGAACAACTGCACCCCATGTCACAGGCCTTCGTGAACAACGACGCCCAGCAGTGCGGCTATTGCACGCCCGGTTTCGTCGTGGCCTGCAAGGCCTTTCTGGACAAGCACCCGAACCCCACCCGCGAGCAGATCCGGCGCGGGCTGGGCGGCAATCTTTGCCGCTGCGGCTCCTACACCGGCATCGAACGGGCGGTGCTGGAAGCCGCCAAGGCGGTGAAAGGAGGGAGCGCTCATGCCTGAGTACAAGTGGCCGGAAGCAGACAAGCGCAGCCTGATCGGCAAGCGCCACAGCCGGGCGGACGGCCCGGTGAAGTCGTCG